>CAJIAU010000222.1_pt1 | contig 17709 bp, 16 predicted proteins | sample 9199171 | NCBI WGS metagenome assembly CAJIAU01 (sample SAMEA7708280, study PRJEB35096) | sediment metagenome | biome: marine neritic benthic zone biome [ENVO:01000025]; feature: sediment [ENVO:00002007]; material: shallow marine sediment [ENVO:03000034] sea grass bed [ENVO_01000059] ...
ATGGCCGCCAGTTGATTTTGCGCAAGTTTCTGGGTCAATATAGGCCGCAGATGAGCAGTGAAGACCCAAAACCATTCGTGGCGCCATGCCGCGATCTGGACATCCGCTCGCCATTCCGGTGGCTGAAATCAGGCTGGCACGACTTCCGGTCGGCTCCCGTTCTCAGCGTTGCCTGGGGAGTTTTTTGCTGGTTTCTTTCGACGGTCGTTACGCTGGTTGCCTGGAAGGCGGGTGGCTGGGTGTTGCTGTTAAGTGTTCTTTCAGGTTTTATTTTCATTGCTCCCTTGCTGGCTTTCGGCATGTATTCGGTCAGCCGGCAGCTGTGCCTCGGTAACAAGCCCGGCCTCATGCAAACCTTGCGTGCAGCCCGAAGGCCGTTCGCGAACTCGCTGGTGTTCGCGCTGGTGCTGCTGGTTATTTTCCTGCTCTGGGCCAGGGCGGGGACCATGGTGCATATCTTCTTTCCAAGCACCGGTGAAGTCAGGCTGGAAGATCTTGCACTCTACCTGGGAGTAGGGAGTGCGGTCGGATCCATTTTCGCGACTATCTGTTTCATGGCCAGTGTTTTCTCGCTTCCTTTCATTGCCAACCGCGATGCCGATGTGATCACGGCGGTGGTTTCAAGCATCAACGCGGTACTCCGCAACCGGAAAACCATGTTTCTGTGGGCGGTGATCGTCGCGATCTTCACCGGCCTTGGCTTCGTGACCGCCATGCTTGGATTCATCGTGATCATTCCCCTGCTTGGTTATGCTACATGGCACGGTTACCGCGACGCGCTGGACGTGGCAGGCTGGGCGATACTGGAAGACGGGAAGCCGGTTCCCGGATAAGTTTCTGCAGAAAAAAGCCGGCACCTTGCGGTACCGGCCTGTTTGTCATTTTCGCGTCCTTCGTGATTCAGTGTGACCCACTGAGGCCGAAGCCCTTGACACAGGAAATTGGGGGGGACTGTGCGTGGGTCACATATTAAATATAGAACAGATTCCGCAGTCTTCAACCCTCATTCGTCATCCGGTCCGGTTATCAGTCCTCCACGCCCAGTCTTTTGTGCATGATCGGGCTGGTCGTCGTGTATTGCAACCGCACTTTCTGTTCCGGATGGATGTGCTGCTGGACGGCAAAGGCCGCCAGGGCTGCCTCGTGAAACCCGCTGAGGATCAACTTTTTCTTGCCCGGGTATGAGTTGATGTCGCCGACGGCAAAAATTCCCGGTATGTTCGTCTGGAATTTTTCGGTGTCGACCCGAACCTGGCGCTTGTCCAGGTCAAGGCCCCACTCTGCGATGGGCCCCAGGTTGGGCGAAAGCCCCCAGAATACAAAAACCTCATCCGCTTCGACATGATGAGCCTGGCCGTCAGGAGCGGCGATTTCCAAGCCGCCGAACTTCCCATCCTTTTCAAATACGCCTCGAACATGCCCTTGGAATTCGGCCAGTGATTCCCCATCGACCAGGGCCTTCATTTTCTTCACGGATGCCGGTTGGGCCCGGTATTCATCACGACGGTGCACCAGGGTGATTTTTTGCGCCTTATTGTGCAGTTCCAGGGTCCAGTCGAGGGCAGAATCCCCACCGCCCAGGATCACGATATTTTTTCCTGCCAGTCTTTCAGGGTCACGGACCCGGTAGTGAATGTTCTCTTTTTCCCAGCTGTCGGCGCCCTTCGCTCTCAAGCGGCGCGGTTGAAAGGCCCCCAGTCCTGCAGCGAGGATGACGGTGCCCGCGTCAAAGCGGGTGCCACTGGATGTTTCCAGTGAAAACCTTCCGTCTTCGGTCTGTTCAAGCCTGTTGACGGTCTGCCCCAGGTGGAAGTCGGCGTTGAACGGCTGTATCTGTTCCATCAGCCGGTCCGCCAGTTCCTGGGCGCCGCATACCGGCAGGGCGGGAATGTCATAAATGGGCTTGTCGGGGTAAAGTTCGGTGCATTGCCCGCCCACTTGTTTCAGAGAGTCGACTACGTGGGCATGTATATCGAGCAATCCCAGTTCAAAAACCTGGAACAGGCCGCAGGGGCCGGCGCCAATGATGACTACGTCAGTTTTTATCGTCATACCTTGTCTGCCTGGTGCATTGAAATGGATCCGGGTTTTGCACCGGCTCACGATCTGCTAACTTGGGCTGATCTCCGCAGATTCAAGCCATGAGGCTCAAAAATGGACCGAGCAAGAGAGATTCGCCTCGAAGACTCGTGGAAAAAGCGGCTGGAAGACGAGTTTTCACAGGAATACATGGGCCGGCTACGGAATTTTCTGCTACAAAGAAAACGCGACGGAGCCGTCATATACCCGCCAGGTGGCCAGATATTCAACGCTCTGAATTCGACGCCTTTCAGTGAAGTAAAGGTGGTGGTCCTGGGGCAGGATCCTTACCACGGCCGCGGCCAGGCCCATGGCCTGTGCTTTTCGGTTCGGGACGGTGTGGATATTCCACCGTCCCTGGTCAATATTTACAAGGAGCTGGAATCAGACCTGGGTGTCACCAGGCCGGCAACCGGCAATCTGCAACACTGGGCGGACCAGGGGGTTTTGCTGTTGAACGCGGTGCTTACCGTCGAACATGGCCAGGCGGGGTCACACCAGGGGAAGGGCTGGGAACGGTTCACCGACCGGGTGGTCAGCGAGCTGAACAGTGGCCGGGAAGGGCTGGTCTTTATGCTCTGGGGCGGTTACGCGAAGAAAAAGGGCTCGGTGATCGACCGGTCCAGGCACCTGGTACTGACCGCGCCGCACCCCTCGCCGCTTTCGGCGCATCGTGGATTCCTGGGATGCAGGCACTTTTCGAAAGCAAACCAGTGGTTGGAGCGACAAGACAAGTCTGCGGTTAAATGGGCCTGAAAGCTTCAGCCTGAGAAGACCTTGAGCGCCTCGTCGATGGGCATCCAGTCCACGTGAGCGTCGAAAAACGAGTTGGCCTGGGGCTTGCGGTCTATCGGGTCGTCGATGCAGCCCATGGCGACGTGAGTCTCGCCGGGCCAGCGTTCGGCTTCGAACAGCATCGTGCTGCCGCAGTCCGAGCAAAACCCGCGTCTTGCGCCGTTGGAGGACACATACCAGGTGAGGTGATGATCCCCCGTGATCAGGCTGAAATGATCGCTTTCGAAGCCCACCCAGGTGACGTAACCGGCACCGTGAGCTTTTCTGCACAGGCTGCAATGGCAGTGTGCACACCATTTACTGGGTAATTGAACCGTAAAATGAACAGCGCCACACAGGCAGCTGCCGTTGACAACTGGATTATCGCTCATGGCTTCCTCCTCAATTCATCAGGATGTAAGAGGCCAGCCTGACCCACATGAGCAGCAGGAACAGGCAACTCAGGAAATAGGCAATAAAACGGTGCACCACCCGGTTATAAGTACATTGAACGATGCTGTGCACAATTCTTAAAACCACGAAACCCCAGGCCAGGCGAACCAGCAGTGGATCCTGGATCAGCAGCACCATCATCAGCATCGCCGCCAGGTAGAAAAGCACCGGCATTTCGAACAGGTTTTTCAGGTTGTTGGACGCTGCCGCTGACGTCGTGAGCAGCGTGTGTGCCTCTGCCCGGTCCTTCAGATCCTGGGGATTGATTTTCTTTCGGCTGATCTCCGGAAGGCGCAAGGCGAAGAGATATACCCAGACCAGGCAGGTAAGCAAGACCATGGTCAATACGGGCAATAGAACCGGGTTGAATGACATCAGCCGTCCTTGATTTGGGTAGTGTCATTCAATTTTATCAGATGGCTTTTCGCCGGTTAACTTCTTTACAGCAAACCACCCGATAAACGGGCCACAACGAGGTATAATGAGCGATTAACCGTTAACCGTCTCAAACGAGGAAAAAAAACATGAGCTACCGCCACGTCAAACTGCCTGAAACAGGTCAGAAAATCGAGATCAGTGACAATCGCCTGGTTGTTTCGGACAATCCCATACTTGGGTTTATTGAAGGCGATGGCATCGGGTCCGACATTACCAGCGCCGCAATGAAGGTCTGGAATGCTGCGGTCGAAAAGGCTTACGGTGGCAAGCGTAAAGTGCATTGGGCTGAGCTGTACCTCGGTGAGAAGGCGGCGGGCATCTACGACGGAGATTATTTCCCTGCAGAGACACTGGAGGCCATCAAGGAACTGACCGTTGCGATCAAGGGGCCTTTGACCACTCCCGTGGGTGGTGGCTTCCGTTCGCTGAATGTATCTCTGCGCCAGGAACTGGATCTGTACGCCTGTGTCAGGCCGGTCACTTACTTCGACGGCGTACCATCCCCGATGAAGAAGCCCGAAGACGTGGACGTCGTGATCTTTCGTGAAAATACGGAAGACGTGTACTGCGGCATCGAATACCAGTCCGGAACGCCCGAAAACGAGAAGGTCGCAAAGTTCCTGCGGGAGGAGATGGGGGCTGATTTCTTCGAGGGTGCGGGCCTGGGTATCAAGCCGATTTCACCTTTCGGCTCCAAGCGCCTGGTTCGCAAGGCCATTCAGTACGCCATCGAAAATGAGCGCGACAGTGTCACACTGGTGCACAAGGGCAATATCATGAAGTTCACGGAAGGCGCTTTCCGTAACTGGGGTTACGAACTGGCCAGCGAGGAGTTTCCGGAGCAGACCATCAGCGAAGACGAGCTCTGGGAAAAGTACGATGGCGAAGCACCTGAAGGCAAGATCGTCATCAAGGATCGCATTGCAGACATCATGTTCCAGCTGATGCAATTGCGCCCGGCGGAATTCGACGTGCTGGCGACGATGAACCTGAACGGTGACTACCTTTCCGATGCGCTTGCCGCCGAGGTTGGTGGTATGGGTATAGCACCCGGCGCAAACATGGCTGATCACGTGGCGGTCTTCGAAGCAACACACGGCACGGCCCCCAAGTATGCCAACCTCGACAAGGTCAACCCCAGCTCGCTGATGTTCTCCGGCTGCATGATGTTCGATTACATCGGCTGGCGCGAAGTATCCGCGCTGATCAACCAGGCTTTTGCAAAGACCGTGGCTGCCGGCATCGTGACGTACGATTTTGCACGCCAGATGGAAGGAGCAACTGAAGTTTCGACCTCTGGTTTCGCTGATGCGCTGATTGAAAGGCTCTGATCGAATTCCCGCGGTCAACAGCTCAGCGGATGCAGGCGGATTTTTTCCAGGCAGTCCTCGACTGCATTATGCAAGCGGACCCGGAGTCCAAGTGCGAAAGTACAGGCCTGCTGGCTGAATTACTCAGCGGGGAAGCCCTCTCCGCCTCCGTAAGCGCGCCAATTCAGATCATAGAGATTCCGGGGCGGCCGAACCGCCCCGAGCTCGTCGATCCATCCGAAGTTCCCCGTCGTCGTCTCGGGGGTTCAGCTGGCAGGGCAGCGTTGGTCCACGCAATCGCCCACATCGAATTCAATGCAATCAACCTGGCGCTGGATGCTGCTTACCGGTTCCGGAGCATGCCGCTGCAATACTACGCAGACTGGATTTCCGTCGCGGTTGATGAAGCCCGGCATTTCAGGATGCTGCAATCCCGATTGCGGCAGATGGGGCGGGAGTACGGAGATTTCCCCGCGCACAATGGACTGTGGGAGATGGCTGTCAAAACAGCCGATAGTTGCCTGGTTCGCATGGCGCTTGTCCCAAGGGTGCTGGAAGCCCGGGGCCTGGACGTGACGCCGGGCATGATGAAGCGGCTCCAGTCAGCCGGGGACGGGCAAACGGTCTCAATACTCGAGGTGATCCTGCGGGAAGAAGTCCGGCACGTTGAAATCGGCACGCGATGGTTCCGGTATTGCTGCGAACAGCAGGGCAAGGAGCCCCTGTCTACCTTCCTGGAACTGCTCGGGGAGAACTACTCAGGGACCTTGAGAGGCCCTTTCAACCTGGAGGCAAGGTACCAGGCAGGTTTTACCAAAGAGGAGATGGCTGCCCTCACAGCGGGCCTGTAGAGGCGCTTTCGGGCTGTGGGGGCGGTCAGATCGTGACCGATTCGATGCCTTCTTCAGAAACCCGGAGGAAACTGCCCTGATCGTACCAGGCGGACAGCACAATTCTTTCAGCCTCCTGGTTCTGTAGCTCGACCCTGTGCCGGGCCGGCCGGTGGGTATGGCCGTGAATCATCCTGGGGACGCCGTGCCTGCCAAATGCCTCTGCCACGGCGTGTTGGTTTACATCCATGATTTCCATGCTGGCCGAGCGGGTATGCTGCTTGCTTGCATCTCTGGCCTGCGTGGCCATCTGCAGCCGTTCCTCGATGGTCAGGGCCAGCACACCGGCCTGCCAGTCAGGGTTCCTGACCTGGCGGCGCAACGCCTGGTATTCGACATCGTCAGTGCACAGGCTATCGCCGTGAAGCAGCAGTGTAGGCGTACCATAAAGATCTGTCACATGCTCCTCCGGCAGGAGTTCCATACCCGCCATTGCGGCATATTTCTCGCCCACCAGGAAATCCCTGTTGCCGTGCATGAAGTAACATTTGACACCCGCCGCCCCCAGATTACCGAGCGCTTTGGCAACGTGCTGAGCGGTTGGGGACAGTGCGTCATCCCCGATCCAGAATTCAAACAGGTCGCCAAGGATGTAAAGTGCCGATGCTTCAGTGGCGGGGCCGGCGAGAAACGCCGCCAGCCATCCGGTCCGGTCCGGTACGGCGTCCTCCAGGTGCAGATCAGAAATGAACAGCGTTGGTTTCATCAGGGATTGATGATCTCAACGGATTCGATGAGCACGGGTTCGACCGGAACATCCGAGTAGCGATTGGTAGTCGTCGTAGCCACAAACCGGATGCTATCGATCACGCTCATTCCTGATGTCACTCGTCCGAAAACGGCGTAACCCCATTCGCGAGAGCTGCCTTCACCGGTGTAGTTGAGGTCCATGTTGTCCTGCACATTGACAAAAAACTGGGACGTGGCCGAGTGTGGATCATTGGTCCTGGCCATTGCAAGCGTACCGCGCTTGTTCTGCAGTCCATTGGCGGCTTCATTCTGGACAGGCTCACCGGTCGTTTTCTTTTGCAAATCGGGGGTAAAGCCTCCACCCTGGATCATGAAATGGCCAATCACCCGGTGAAATATCGTGCCGTCATAAAAACCGCTGTTTGCGTAATTGATAAAATTTTCGACCGACAAAGGAGCCTTGTCAGCATAAAGCTCAATTTTGAATTCTCCCATGCTGGTGCGGATTATTGCGCTTGGGTTCGCCTGCGCCAGCAGGGTGCCGGACCACAGCGTGAAGACCAGAATAGCGAAGATTGGCAACCGTCCAAGTGCCGTGATGTGCTTCTTCATCATGTGTTTCTCAGTGCCGTTTTGATAGTTGAAAACGAAATGATACTGGTGCAATGCGGACCGGGCCAGCATTTTAACGAAATCCGCTGAATCAAGTTGCTTCCGGCGCCGTTAAACCAAGGATTTATGGTATAATTATCCGATTGGAACACTTGATTTTTGCGACACGTTTCTCGCCCTGATCTGAAAAATTAAAATTATAATAAATCAAACAGATATGAGTTATTTCGGAGAATTATTCTAATATGGCTGAACTTGCCAAAGAGGTGCTTCAGGTAAACCTCGAAGATGAAATGCGGCAGTCCTATCTTGACTACGCAATGAGCGTGATTGTCGGGCGTGCTCTGCCTGACGTACGCGACGGCCTCAAGCCTGTCCATCGGCGCGTGCTTTTCGCCATGAGCGTGCTGGGCAACGACTGGAACAAAGCCTATAAAAAGTCTGCCCGTGTCGTGGGTGACGTGATCGGTAAGTATCACCCCCACGGTGATACAGCCGTCTATGACACCATCGTCAGAATGGCCCAGCCTTTCGCCATGAGGTACATGCTGGTGGATGGGCAGGGTAACTTCGGCTCGGTCGACGGAGATGCGCCGGCAGCCATGCGTTACACCGAAGTGCGCATGTCGAAGCTCGCACACGAGCTGCTGTCCGACCTGGAAAAAGAGACGGTCGATTTCGTCCCCAACTACGACGAAAGCGAACATGAACCCCAGGTATTGCCTACCCGGGTGCCCAACCTGCTGGTCAACGGCTCAGCTGGTATCGCCGTTGGAATGGCCACCAACATTCCGCCCCACAATCTCAGCGAGGTCATCAACGCCACTATCGCATTGATTGACAACCCGGAACTGTCCGTTGAACAGCTCATGGAATACCTGCCGGGGCCGGATTTTCCAACGGCGGGTGTCATCAACGGCGCCCAGGGTATACACGAGGCTTATCACACGGGCCGGGGGCGGATTTACGTTCGTGCCCGCTCCGAAATAGAAACCAACGAATCCTCCGGCAAGCAGGCCATCATCGTCACGGAGCTCCCATACCAGGTAAACAAGGCCCGGTTACTTGAAAAAATTGCCGAGTTGGTAAAGGAAAAGAAACTCGAAGGCATCACCGAGCTGCGCGATGAATCCGACAAGGACGGCATGCGGGTGGTGATCGAACTGCGGCGCGGCGATGTACCCGAAGTCATTCTGAATAACCTGTACAAGCAAACGGCGATGCAAAGCGTATTTGGCATCAACATGGTTGCGCTGGTCGAAGGTCAGCCGCGGCTGCTCAATCTGCAGGAAATTCTGAGTGCCTTTGTCAGGCATCGGCGAGAAGTAGTTACGCGGCGTACGCTGTTCGAACTGCGCAAGGCCCGTAACCGGGCCCATGTTCTGGAAGGCCTCACGGTCGCACTGGCCAACCTTGACGAGGTGATTGAGCTGATCAAGGCCTCGCCCACGCCCGCGGAAGCAAAGTCACGCCTGCTCGCCCGCCTGTGGGAACCGGGCCTGGTGCGCTCCATGCTGGGGCAGGGCGGCGCTGAAACGTCACGGCCGGAAAACCTGGAACCACAGTATGGGCTGCAGGAAGAGGGCTACCAGCTTGCTCCGGCTCAGGCGCAGGAAATCCTCAACATGCGCCTGCATCGCCTCACCGGGCTGGAACAGGAAAAACTGACCAGGGAATATGAAGACATTCTGGAACAGGTCAAAGCGCTGTTGCTGATCCTGTCGGATCCGGCACAGTTGATGACGGTGATTCGCGATGAACTCGTGGCTGTCCTCGATGAGTTTGGGGATGAGCGGCGCACTGAAATTCTTCAGGACCGGCTGGATCTCAGTCTCGAGGACCTGATTACCGAAGAAAACGTGGTGGTTACGCTTTCGCATGGCGGTTACGCCAAGTCGCAACCCCTGGACCGTTACCGCGCCCAGAGGCGCGGCGGCACGGGCAAGTCTGCTACCAAGATGAAGGACGAGGACTTTATAGAGCGGCTGTTTATCGCCAATACCCACGACATGCTGTTGTGTTTCACCAGTCGCGGGAAAATTCACTGGCTGAAGGTCTACGAACTGCCCCAGGCCAGTCATGCGAGCCGTGGCAAGCCGATCGTAAACCTGCTGCCGCTGGAGAAAGGCGAGCGTGTTAACGCGGTATTGCCCGTCCGTGAATATCCGGACGATCTTTACGTGTTTTTTGCCACCCGCAGCGGAATCGTCAAGAAGACACCGTTGTCCGATTACTCCCGGCCTCGCGCTAATGGTATCTGGGCTATCGATCTTCCTGAGGATGACGAACTGGTGAATGTCAGCCTGACAGATGGCCGGCAGGACATCATGTTGTTTTCCAGTTCCGGCAAATGCATAAGGTTTGCCGAAAGTGATGTGCGGTCGATGGGCAGGGTTGCCCGGGGTGTCATTGGAATCCGTGTTCCAAAAAACCAGCAGGTTGTTTCCATGCTGGTACTGGGAGAGGGAGACATCCTCACCGTAACAGCGAACGGCTTTGGTAAAAGGACCGCTCCCGATGACTACCCGCGGCAGGGCCGCGGTGGCCAGGGTGTGATAGGCATCCAGACTTCCGACCGTAACGGAGCCCTGATATCTGCCATCCAGGTCAGGAGCGAAGACGACATCATGCTGATCTCAGATGGCGGCACACTGGTGCGGACCAACGCCGGCGAAATTTCTACCCTGGGCAGGAATACGCAGGGCGTTACCCTGATCCGCCTGCGCAAAGATGAAAAACTGGTGGGCCTGGAGCGAATCGAGCCGGAAGCAGGCGAGGAAGATGAAGCCGGGAGTGAGGGTTAATTCATCTGCCTGGTGACCACGAAGGCGCCACGGATTTCTCCTTCGCTGTACCCCACGGCTTTGTCGTCCGGGTAAAGCTCATCGAGCCTGGCGCTGACTTCCGGGGTGATGGCAGTTCCGTGGCACTGCAGGCAAAGGCCGGCAGTGGGAATGGCTTTCATGAACCGGAATTCGGCGCCGTTCGCGTTTTGGACAGTTTCATTCCAGGTGAGAGCAGCAGGAGCCTCACCTGAACTTCTGCGTTCGTCGAATGACTGGAGTACTTTCAGCTGCCAGTCGTTGGCCGCGTTTCCGGGATTGCGGTTCCTGGCGCTCACCCGTGATACGTCCATGCCCGTCTCTTTCGACAGGCTCTTTGCGATCTCATCGGCCCTGGTGTGGCACACCTCGATGGCCTCAATGGCGCCTCCCGATTGCATGGCCTTTACCAACTCGGACTTCAGTGCTCCGCCAAATGCGGCGCTTGCCTTTTTTGCCTGCTCTATCTCGTTGGCATTGTCTAAGGCCGGAAGGCCAGTTGGTATCAACAGGGCGGCACAAAGGCCGGCTATTGTTCTTTTCATGGGTCGATGACGATGTGGGTGTCCAGGATGGTCTTGCCGTTCAGGGAATTCGTGACCAGGCACACGTGGTCTGATTTCTCGACCAGGCGTTCCGCCTTGTGGGTGTCAGATCCAGCCGGAACGTGCAGAGTGACCTTGACGTGGTACTCGGTGAAACGGGTGACATTGTCAACCCGGTCCAGGATGCCGGCCACTTCACAATTCACTGAATTCCATTCAAAGCGGGCACCGCGTGCGACTGCGCGCAGGGTCAGTATGAAACAATCTGCAACCGCCGCTACGAGAAAGGTCTCCGGGGACCACAGGTCTCCCGGACCGCCAAACTCCGCGGGAGCCAGGGAAGGCAATGTTTGCAATCCCGGGCTGGCTACCGATATTTCTCCTGTCGCAGGGGCTTGTGCACTCACCTCGTAACGGTGTGGATAATCTTGCATGGCAATACTTCTAAAGCGTGGAAATAATGTGTTCTGCGCTACTGACTTTGAATTCGCCAGGCGCCTCGACAAAAAGCTGTGTAACCAAACCGTTTTCAGCGATCAACGCAAAACGTTGTGATCTCAGGCCCATGCCGAATGCCGTGGCATCCATTTCCAGCCCGAGCGATTTTGCAAAATCCGCGTTGCCGTCAGCGAGCATCAGGATTTTGTCGGCACTGGCGCTCTTGCCCCAGGCGTTCATCACGAAAACGTCGTTGACCGCTACGCAGGCAATCGTGTCAACTCCCTGGGCGAGGATTTCATCGGCATGTTCCACAAAGCCCGGCAAATGCTTTGCCGAGCAAGTGGGCGTGAAAGCGCCTGGAACTGAAAAGAGAACGACCTTCCTGTCGCCAAATATATCGTCGGTGCTCAGAGTGACCGGACCACTTTCACGCATCGTGGTCAGGGTGGAATCAGGCAGTTTCTGCCCGGGCTGGATGGTCATATCAAGCAGCCATCGCTTCAGAAATGGCGGTCAATAACAGGGTCGGGTTAACCGGCTTGGTGACGTACTCGCTGGCTCCCTGGCGCAAGCCCCAGGCTCGGTCAGCTTCTCCATCCTTGGCGGTGACGAAAATAACGGGGATGTGGCGGGTAGCATCCGCCCTGCCAAGCTTTCTTGTTGCTTGGTAGCCGCTCATGCCCGGCATGACGATATCCATCAGGATGACTTCGGGATTCTCATCAGTCGCCAGTTCAATGGCTTTCTCACCAGATTCAGCGGTCAGGATCTGATGGCCACCACGTTCGACAATTTGCCGCAGGCTGTACAGCTGCGTTGGTGAGTCATCGACGATGAGAATTTTAGACATGCCAGCACCCGCTCTCTGCGTAAGATTCATCCCGTGTGTGGCCATTATGCCGTAAATGAATGATATTTGGGAAGATCAATCTTCAATTTCTCCAATTTTTACCACGGTTCGGCCCAGCGAGCGGCTTTCCATCATGTCATTGAAGACGGGCTCCATGCCGTCAAGGCTGACTTCCCGGTTGATGATTTCGTCGAGGTGGGCGGGTTTCCATTCATGCCCCAGCCGATTCCATAGATTCCGGCGCATATCAATGTGGCAATTGGCGGAGCTGATTCCCAGGAAGCTCACTCCCCGCAGAATCAGCGGGAACACCGTGGTGTTGAGACCATGTCCGCCGGCCATTCCGCAACAGGCGATGTTTCCCCACAGATCGATGACGGCGGCAATTCCGGCCAGCATGTCACCTCCGACGCTGTCGATGCAGCCCGCCCAGCGGGTTCTGTCCATGGGCTTTTTACCCCAGTGAAGATCATGGCGGGAAATGCACTGGGTTGCTCCCAGGCTTTCGAGCCAGTCGAACTCCCCGGTTTTGCCGGTAATGGCATGGACTTCGTATCCGGCCCTGGTCAGCAGATCAATGGCTATGCTGCCCACGCCGCCGCTGGCCCCGGTAACGACGATCGGGCCCATGCCAGGTTCCTGGCCCGCGGCTTCCATGCGGTAAAGACTCATGGCGGCTGTGAAGCCGGCCGTGCCGAGCCCCATGGCTTCACGCATGGTGAGGTTTTCCGGCAAAGGGACAACGATATCGCTGGACAACCTCAGGTATTCGGAGTATCCGCCATCGCGCACTTCAGACAAGCCGCTGCCATTCGCCAGAACCCGGTCTCCCACGGCAACCTGGTCACAGCTGGAATCAACCACGACCCCGGCCACATCGATACCTCCGGCCAGCGGGTAACGTCTCAGGATCTTGCCCTTCCCGGTTGCGGCGAGCGCGTCCTTGAAATTGATGCCGGACCAGGCAACCCGGATCGTTACTTCGCCTTCGCTGAGGTCGTCTATGGCAATGCTTTCAAGCCCGGACCGGTAACCATCGTCATCGTTATGAATGCGGAAAGCGTTGAAATGCGAAGGTATGTCACTCATGGTTACGTCCTCTAGTTACCCCGGTGGATGGCGCGGCCGTCGAGATGCAAGGCTGCCTCATGCACGGCTTCTGACAGGGTGGGGTGGGCGTGGATGATGCGCGCCAGGTCTTCGCTGGCGCCCTGGAACTCCATGGCGACCACGCATTCAGAGACCAGTTCGGAGGCATTTACACCGAAGATGTGAACACCGAGAATTTCGTCTGTTTCCGCGTCGGCAAGCATCTTGACCAGGCCTGTGGAATGGCCCGCCGCCAGGGCACGCCCATTCGCGGCGAAGGGGAACGAGCCGACCTTGTAATCGACGCCGGCAGCCTGTAATTCCTTTTCTGTTTTTCCAACCCATGCAATCTCCGGGTCGGTATAGACCACCCAGGGAACGGTATCGAAATGGATATGCGCCGGCTTGCCGGCAATAAGTTCAGCGACGGCGACGCCTTCTTCTGATGCCTTGTGAGCCAGCATCGGTCCGCGAACACAGTCACCGATCGCCCAGACACCGGGCACGGAAGTCTGTGACTGTTCGTTGACATCGATCTGTCCCCCTTCAGTCAGGTTCACGCCACAGTCATCGCTCAGCAAGCCGTCCGTGTATGGTTTTCGCCCGACGCTGACCAGCAGCCGGTCGAATGTATGCTGGCTTTCTCCTTTAGAGTCCTCAACGGTCACTTTGACTTTTCCATCTTCGACGACGGCGCTTTTGACCATCGTGCCGAGTCGCACATCCAGCCCCTGTTTCTTGAATTCGCGGGCTGCCTGCTTGCTGATCTCCTTGTCGGCCAGTGCGAGGAAGTCGGGCAGGGCTTCAAGCAAGGTCACTGTCGAGCCCAGGCGGTTCCAGACCGAACCCAGTTCCAGGCCGATGACCCCGGCTCCGATAACACCCAGCGTCTCGGGAACATGATCGAAATCGAGCGCGCCAACGTTATCGACGATGTATTCACCATCGAAAGGCACACTGGAAATTTCGATCGGCACTGACCCCGAGGCAAGAATGATGTTGTCGCCATTGAGGGTGAGCTCATCGCCACCATCTGCTGGGGTGACCTCGACTTCGAGGCCCGCCTTCAGCTTGCCCTTGCCATGGTAAAAACTGACTTTATTGCCCTTCAGCAACTGGCTGACGCCACCGGTCAGTTTCCTGACCACCCCGTCCTTGCGGGCAATCATTTGCGGAACATCGATCTGGGCATCGTTGACGGTGATGCCGTGTGCGGCATAGTCGTGTTGCACGTGATGGAAGTGCTTGCTGGAATCCAGCAGGGTCTTGGAGGGTATGCAGCCGACGTTAAGGCAGGTGCCCCCCGGCGACGCTTTGCCATCTTTTCCGGTAAATGCGTCGACACAGGCGGTTTTCAAACCCAGCTGGGCTGCGCGAATGGCTGCCACGTACCCGCCGGGCCCGCCGCCAATAACGATTACATCGAATTTGTCTGACATGCGAATTTCCTTTACAGGCCCAGTAACAGCCGGGCCGGGTCTTCCAGAGTTTCCTTGACGGCCACCAGGAACTGAACTGCGTCCTTGCCGTCAATCAACCGGTGGTCATAACTGATCGCCAGGTACATCATCGGTCGCGCAACGATATCCCCATTCACCACAACGGGCCGTTCCTTGATCGTATGCATGCCCAGGATCGCGCTCTGTGGCGGATTCAGCAGCGGGGTGGATACCAGCGACCCGAAGACGCCGCCGTTGGTGATGGAAAATGTGCCGCCCTGCAGGTCTTCCAGTGAAATGGAGCCATCGCGGGCTTTCTGGGCAAAATGGCCGATGCTTTTTTCAATATCCGCCAGGCCCATGCTTTCGGCATTCCTTATAACCGGAACCATCAGGCCGCGCTCGGTGGATACCGCGATGCCGATGTCCTGGTAGTTGTGGTAGACGATTTCATCCCCGTCGATGGACGCGTTGACCACCGGATGCTTGCGTAAGGCTTCGCAGCATGCCTTGACGAAGAATGACATCAGTCCGAGCTTGATGCCGTGCCGGTCGATGAACTGCTCCTGGTACTTGCGGCGCAGGTCCATCACGGCCTTCAGATCGACTTCGTTGAACGATGTCAGGATCGCCGCTGTGTTCTGGGCTTCTTTCATTCGTTCGGCGACGCGGCTGCGCAGGCGTGTCATCTTGACGCGCTCTTCCAGCCGGGATCCGCCGCCTTTGATGAAGTTCAGCACGTCACCCTTGGTGACCCTGCCGCCTCGACCGGTGCCTTCCAGGCTGCCCGGGTCCACATTTTCTTCTTCGGCTACCCGGCGTGCAGAAGGGCTGAGTTTCGGCACATCGGCCGCGGTTGGTGCAGGCGCAGCAGCTGCCGCAGCGGAGGGCGCTGCCGCTTCAGCCGGCGGAGTTTCCTCGGCGGGGGCATCGACGACGCCTTCCTCGATGATCGCGATCACGTCATCACTGTTGACCGTATCGCCTTCGGAGGCCTTGACCTCCTTTACTGTGCCATCGACAGGCGCCGGCACTTCCAGCACTACCTTGTCCGTTTCCAGGTCCACCAGGTTTTCATCCCGCCGGATCGTGTCCCCCGGTTTCTTGTGCCAGCCCGCTATGGTGGCGTCTTCAACAGATTCTGGCAGGACAGGTACTTTTACTTCGATCGTCATTGAATTGATTCCATGGTTTTTCAGTTGGTGGCCGGCATGATGGCTTCATCGACAAGTTGCTGCTGCTCTTCGAGGTGCCGCGTGTAGTAACCTACGGCCGGCGAGGCCGAGTGCGGACGGCCAACATACTTCAGGGTGTGTTGTTCGGAAATACAGGCCTGCAGGTGATGCCTTATCTGGTACCAGGCGCCCTGGTTCTGTGGTTCTTCCTGGCACCACACGACTTCGGTGGCGTTGGGGAATTCGTTGACAAAACCGCGTAAATCACTTTCCGGGAACGGATACAGTTGCTCAGCCCGCATGACCGCGACTGAACGGATGTTCTCGGCATCGCGCTTCTCGGCCAGTTCGTAGTAGACCTTTCCGGAACAGAAGACCACTCGCTTGATTTCGTCCGCGTCGCCCGGGCCTCGATCACCGATGACCTGCTGGAAACGGCCCTCTGAAAGCACTTCCAGTGCGCTGGTGGCGGCCTTGCTGCGCAACAGGCTCTTGGGTGTCATGACGACCAGCGGCTTGCGTGTGGGTTGCAGCATCTGGCGGCGCAGCAGGTGAAACATCTGGGCCGGGGTGGAAGGGACGCACACCTGGATGTTGTGATTTGCACACAGCTGCATGAACCGCTCCAGCCGGGCGCTCGAATGCTCCGGGCCCTGGCCTTCATAGCCGTGCGGCAGGAAAAGGGTGAGCCCGCAGAGGCGGCCCCACTTGGCTTCGCCAGACGTGATGAACTGGTCGATGACGACCTGGGCGCCGTTCGCGAAATCTCCGAATTGCCCTTCCCAGATGACCAGGGTTTCCGGCGCTGCGGTTGCGTAGCCGTATTCGAAGGCGAGCACGGCTTCCTCGGACAGCAGCGAATCGATTACGGATACCGTTCGATCCGGGTCGATATGTTTCAGAGGCGTGTAGGTGCCGGCGTCTTCCTGGTTGTGCAAAACAGCGTGACGGTGAAAGAACGTCCCGCGGCCAGCGTCCTGGCCGACCAATCGCAGACGCTTACCGTCAACGATCAGGCTGGCGTAGGCCATTGTTTCGGCAAAACCCCAGTCCAGCGGCAAGTCGCCGGCCGTCATTTTTTTGCGGTCATCCATGATGCGCTTGACACGGTTATGGAGTTTGAATCCATCAGGAAGAGTCAGTAGCTGGTCGGAAAGGCTGCGTATTTTTTCCAGTGGTATGGCCGTGTCGATGTCACAGGGCTTGTCCACGTGATCGAAATTGTGCCAGTTTGCGGCGTACTCGTTGGTTCGGGGTTCGGTTTCGACATCCGCTACCTGGTCTCCCCGGTCAAGGTGCCCGCGGTAGTCGTCCATCAGCTTCTGGGCCGTGTCTGCTTCGATCAAACCGCTTTCGAGTAACCGGTCCGCGTATTTCTGCCGGGTGGTTTTCATGGCACGGATTTTTTTGTACATCAACGGCTGCGTAACTGCCGGCTCGTCCGCCTCGTTGTGGCCGTGGCGGCGATAACAGACCAGGTCGATCACCACGTCGCGCTTGAATCGCGACCTGAAATCGCAGGCGATCTTCATCACGTGATGAACAGCCTCGGGGTCGTCACCGTTCACGTGAAAGATCGGTGCGTGGATCATTTTCGCAATGGTCGTGCAATACAGCGTGGACCGCATGTCTTCCGGGTTGCTGGTGGTGAAGCCGATCTGGTTGTTGACCACGATGTGCAGGGTGCCGCCCACCGCGAAACCCCTTGTTTCCGACATCTGGAACAATTCCATCACGACTCCCTGGCCCGAAAACGAGGCGTCGCCGTGAATCAGGATGGGCATCACCTTGTCGTGATTGCTGTCTTTGCGGCGGACCTGGCGCGCCCTGGCAGAGCCCAGCACCACCGGGTCCACGATTTCCAGGTGAGACGGGTTGAAGGCCATCGCCATGTGCACCGGGCCGCCTTTGGTCTGGATGTCCGATGCGAACCCGAGGTGGTACTTCACATCACCCGAGCGCAGAGGATTCTGCTCGTTCAGGTTACCTTCGAACTCCGCGAACAACATCTCCGGAGACTTTCCGAGAATATTGACCAGTACATTAAGCCGCCCGCGGTGCGCCATTCCCATGACGACTTCTTCCACGCCGTGCTCTCCGGC
>CAJIAU010000362.1_pt1 | contig 17654 bp, 17 predicted proteins | sample 9199171 | NCBI WGS metagenome assembly CAJIAU01 (sample SAMEA7708280, study PRJEB35096) | sediment metagenome | biome: marine neritic benthic zone biome [ENVO:01000025]; feature: sediment [ENVO:00002007]; material: shallow marine sediment [ENVO:03000034] sea grass bed [ENVO_01000059] ...
ATATCCGCCGATGAAAAACTGGTCCCGCGAGTGTCGCCCCATTCTTCCACCTGGAAGCCCAGGTGCTCCTGGTACCAGTCTCCGAGGCTGCCCGGGTCATTCGACCGGAAGAAAATCCCGCCTACTCCCAGCACATGACCTTTACCCGTCTGACTCATAATTTTTCCTCCTGGCTCAACGTTATGTTAACCCAGGCAGGTCTGCCTTGTGAGCATCGCCGATGAAGGGTAATCTTTCCTGATGCCTGTTACCTGCACACGCCCACACCCCGCAACCTGGCTGTTCACCTTTGCCTTGGTGTTTCTGGCCGGGTGTGCGAGCCTGCCAGATGATCTTCAGCAGACACCCAGCCAGGGCTATGCCCACCCGGAGCAAACGCTGCTGGGCGCGCTTATTGCGGAGACAGCCCCGGAAGACCAATCTCTCTCGGGTGTTCAGTTGCTGGCGGATCCCGGAGAAGCCTTCAGAGCCCGTTTCGCCATTGCCGGATTCGCGGAAAAAACCCTGGATATGCAGTACTACCTGTGGAAAGGAGACCTGGCCGGGCAATTGTTGATGTGGCGGGCGCTGGAAGCCGCGGACCGGGGCGTGCAGGTGCGATTCCTGATCGATGACATTTTTCACTACGGACGTGATGAAGCGTACGCGCTGCTGGACACCCACCCCAATTTCCAGGTGCGTGTGTTCAATCCCATGGCCAATCGCGGCCTCGCCCGCAATCTGAACTTCCTGGTCAACAAGCGTCAACTCAACCACCGCATGCACAACAAGATCTTCAAGGCGGATAACGCAGTAGCCGTGCTTGGCGGGAGGAACATCGGAAATGACTACTTCGGCGTCGATACCAAGGCCAATTTTTTCGACCTGGATGTGTTGACGGTGGGTCAGGCTGCCCGGGAGGCCGGCGCTGCTTATGATGAATACTGGAACAGCAAGTACGCCGTTCCGATCAAGGTACTGCACAAAAAAACTTACACCGAGGAAGACCTCGAAGAGAGAAGAAAAAAACTGCGCGAATCCCTGACTCAGCTGGAGGCCATGCCCTATGCCCTGGCCTTGGAGGCCAATGAATCACTTGAAAATCTGAAACAGTGGCGTGACGAACTGACCTGGACCGAGGCCCATGTTGTGGTCGATCCGCTGGAACGGTTCGAAGGCCAGGGTGAGTCGGCGGTGATTGAGTACGCCCAGACCTGGGTGGAGGAGATCGACACCGAGTTCCTGGTTGAGGTGGCATACCTGATCCCCTCGAAAGAAGGAATCGATAACTTAAGGAAGATGACTGAAAGGGGGGTCCGGGTGCGCATGCTGACCAACTCCCTGATGTCGAATAACCACCTGACGGCCCACTCCGGTTACATGAAATACCGCAAAGCATTGCTGATAGCCGGGGTCGAATTGCATGAACTCAGGGCCGATGCCGCCCTGCGTGAACATTTCAGGGCAAACAAAAAAAATTCCGAAGTCCCGGCCGGCATCCACACCAAGTCATTCGTGATCGACGGTCAGCAGGCGCTGATCGGCTCATTCAATTTTGACCCCCGTTCCAGGGACCTGAATTCGGAGATCGGCCTGGTGATTTCCAGCAGGGAATTTGCTCAGGAGGTCGTTGATGAGATGAACCAGGACTTTCACCCGGAAAACAGTTACCGGCTGTTCCTGAATGCGCAGGGAAAACTGCGCTGGGAGCTCACCAACCCGGATGGCAGCGTCACCATCTTCAAGCACGACCCGGGGGCCTCGATCTGGAAGCGTATGGGCGCCCGTATATTGTCCTGGATGCCGATCGAAAAAGAGCTCTGAGCGCCGCTTCAGGCCTGCCGCGCTTTTGCGTCATATAGTGTGCGAAAGATCCAATCCCCGATCGGGTAGGTGATATTGAAATTGTAGTGGGTCATCAGCCTGGGATCGTGATGATGCAGGTGCAGGTTCCTCAGGGCCTGCAAACCAGGGATCCGGCCGATGCGGGACTGCGGGTCACAGTGGTAGGCCCAGTGCAACCATTCGTAATTGAGGAAATAGGCCAGGGCCATCCCCAGGGCCAGCCAGGCGACGTTTGCTGAAACCAGGAAATAAAGCGCGATCCACATCGGCAGGCCAAACCCGCCCAGGAAGAATACGATCATCTCCGGGGGGAAAAGCACTGCCTTGAAATCACGGCTATTGGCGAACGTCATCTCCTTGTCCGTGAAAAAACGGTGGTGCTGTTTCGTATGTCTGAAAAACAGGATTTTGAGTCCCTTGACGGGATGATGCATCGGGTAGCGATGGCCGAAATATTCGACCAGGTTGGCGTAGATGAATACCGCCGGAATGGTCAGCCACTCCAGCGGCTTTACCTGGTCCAGGCTGAGGATGCACCAGGCCACCACGGACAAACTGACCGCCGAGGTGAACAGCAGGTGCAGCCCGCCGCGATACGCTCCGCCTATTTCCTCTTCGCGAAACTGTTCACGGTATCGCTCAACTGAAGCTTCGACCGCCATGATTGAACCGGTATCCCGTCAGCCAGCCTGGCTGAAAGCTGAAGCCAACAACAACTGGAGGTGATTCCAGGAGGCTGCATCGGCCCGCGCGTCATACCTCAACGGCAACCCGTATTTTTCTCCATTGGTTGTCGCAAGCGTATTGCTGAATCCGTGCAAGGCAGTCGGCAGGGTAACGAACAGGCAATCAGCGCCTGTTTTCTCCATTTCAGCCTTGAACTCTGCCACTGCCTCTTCCGGGATCAGTACGTCGTCCTCACCATGGTAGACACCGATACGGGCAGTCATATCACCGCCTTCTCCCTCAGCAGCCACTCCCAGCGGCAGGGCTCCGTGGAATGATCCGACAGCCTTGAGGTCTGCGCCGTAACGCGCCATGTGCAATACGATGCCGCCGCCCATGCAATAGCCTATGGCGGCGCAGTTGCTCGCATCGACCATGCGGTGTGCTTTCAAGGCTTCCAATGCTGCATTGAACCGGCTCCGAACCGTGGCCAAGTCCGCAAGCAGACCGTTCATGAGATCACCTGCCTCGTCCGGGTTGGAGGCGGTTTGTCCGTTGCCGTACATATCCAGCGCCATTCCCACGTAACCCAGTTCGGCCAGCATCCCGGCCCTGCCTTGGGAATAGGGATTGTTTCCCCACCACTCGTGCACCACCAGGACGCCTGGACGCTCTCCCTCGAGCTCGCTGTCCCATGCAATGTATCCCGACATTTCAACGCCGCCGGCGCTGTAGCTGAATTCCTCTGATTGAATATTCGCCATGGATTTTTTACGCTCCGCGATGAGTTCTGGTAATTTTACAGTTTACTAAAAACGGCCCTGCATTGTGATTAACATGAGCTGGCCCCAGATAATCGTCCTGCAATCAAGGATTCAAACATGAACAACCCCAATACCAGCAACGAAATAAAGATGGATGCCGACAGCCTTTTCCGGGAAGAGGTGTTCACCGATAACGCGGTGGGCACGCTCCGACGCCTGACACCGGTGACCTCCAGCGGTGAGACAGATACGGCGCGAGCCGAACAATACGTCGGCTCCACTCAGGTACTGACAACCGCCGGACCACTGCCCCTTTCATTCGAGATTCAGGCTGATTCTCTGGCCGGTGCCGCTGCCGGGTTCGGCGACGCAGCAAAGGCCGCTTTCGAAAAGACCATGGAAGAACTCAAGGAAATGCAGCGCCAGCAGGCATCGTCCATCGTGGTTCCGGGAGCAGGGGGCATGGACCCGATGGGTGGCGGCATGGGCGGCGGTAATATCCAGATGCCATGATCAGGGTCGCGTGGGTCGTCATTTTGCTGATTGGACTATTGCCGTGGTGCACGGCAGTAGCTAAAGACCCTACCTGGAGAGAAGTCGACCCCGATAACCTGGTTTTCATCGAATTATTTGAAGGCGAAGTCGTCCTTGAGCTCAACCCGCAGTTCGCCCCCAAAACCGTGTCGCAGTTCCGCAAGCTGGTCCAGGATCAATTCTATGACGGGCTGAGCTTTTACCGGGTGATTGACGGTTTCGTCGCGCAGGGCGGTGACGGCAGCGACCTGGGGGAGCTGAGCCTGGTCCCGCTAATCAATGCTGAATTTGAGCGGGAGATGGATGCAAACATCGAGTTCACCCGCGTTCAGAAAACCGACCTGTTTGCGGACGAAACCGGGTTTGTCAACGGCTTTGCAGCCGCGCGGGACCTGTCGGAAAACACCATCTGGCTGACCCACTGCCCCGGTGTCGTCGCCATGGCCAGGAACGACAATCCGGACTCGAGCAGAACGGATTTCTATTTTGTGATCGGGCAGGCGCCCCGTTACCTCGACCGGAACATGAATGTCTTCGCCCGCGTGATTGAAGGCATGGATATCGTCCAGCAGATCAAGCGGGGACCGGCCAATCAGAATGGAATTTTCCAGGATGACACCAGCCCAAGCCGGATCCGCCGAATGCGCCTGGCTTCAAACATTCCGAAAAGTGAACGTTTGACAGCCTTCGTGGTAGACACCAACAGCAAAGGCTTCGAGCAATACCTGAAAGACCGCCGCAACCGCAAACAGAAGTTCTTCCACAACAAGCCCCCACAGGTCCTGGACATCTGCCAGGTCCCCGTGGCCAGTAGAACTACAAAGTAAAATACCCAACAGTGTTGTTGAGCACAGGCTACGAAGGGTGGTGCGGTTTCGCCGCAGGCGAAGAAGCGCTTCCGGAATGCCGTCGCGCGCGGGAGCAGGGAAGTGAAACTCCTTTTCTACCGGCGACGGCCTCCTCGGGCTCGGTGTGAGCTGTACTGGCGGCTTCGAGTCGACGAGCGTTGCCTGGAATAGCTCTGCCGGTCCAGGCTGGAGCGGTTCGAGTTGTATCCTGAAGTCTGCCGGGTCGTCGAAGCCGTATTGGACGGCCTTGAATTGTCCCGGGTACCTGTGGACGGAACATCCGTCCAGCAGTTTCCATCATTTTTCTTCCAGCCTTTGTCGGTCTGGCGATACACGGTGCCATTGCGGTCGGTGAAGACGTCATTTTTCGCAGTAGACGGACGTGCGCTGCGATCGGCTGCAGATGGCCGCCTGGTAGTCCGTATTCTCGAATTCCCGGAGGACAGGCTCGCCGTCCATGGTCACCAGCAGCGCCGGGTGATCACGATAGACGATGTCGGGCGGATCAATCTTGAGATTGTTCGCTGCAGCAATCTCCTCTTCCGAGGCTTCCAGGGATGTCAGCAAATTGTCCAGCGAAAAATCCACGTCCCAGGTCGGCAGACCTTCACGGATGTACTGCACCAATTCTCCCTGGACATGTTCCGAACCTTCCGGAAAGCGGGAGCCGGTGACTTCAGTGTATTCGACCAAAACCGTCGAGCCAGCCACCAGGGAAGTTGTAAACAACAAGACAGAGAGTAATTTTGCAGGCATAGTACTTTCCGAAGATTAAAGCTGATCTTTGAATTTACTGTAATTCGCCTGACTGCCTGAACAATTATGGCAGTCGAAGCCACCAAGCCATGACCGATTTGAAAATACTCGCCGCCGACATTGGCGGCACCAACGCCCGATTTGCGGAAGTCCGGATCTCCGGGCTTTCCAGTATCACGATGTCTGAGCCCGTTGTGTTTCCAACCTGGTCGGATGACATCGATTCTTTTGACAAGCTGCTGGATCACTACGCCGCCTCACAACCGGGGGGCAGCGAAGCGATAGAATCATTCGATGCGCTTGCCATCGCCATCGCCGGCGCCGTGAGTGGTCAGCGTGGCACCCTGCCCAATATCGCCTGGGACATCGATCTGTCGGTGTCAAAACCTGTACGGAAGGCATTCCTGCTGAACGATTTTTTTGCGCAGGCGCACGGTTATCTCGAGCCTGACGTGTTCGAGCGCCTGCACCTGGTCAGGCCCGGACCAGGGCCCGGCCCGGGTTCGATCGCAGTCGTAGGCGCCGGTACAGGACTGGGTCATGCTGCGCTGAAGCCCCAGATGGGCAAAAGAATCGTGATCGGCTCAGAGGCCGGACACACTTCATTTTCATTTCACGGAAAGAAGGAGCGGGAGATCGAGGCCAAGGTCCTTGCCCGCATCGGAAAAACCTGGCTCACCGGCGACGATGTCGTCAGTGGCTCCGGGGCCGCACTGATCCATGAAAGCCTGACTGGAAATTCCCTGAGACCGGCCCAGGCCTTATCAGCAGAAATGAAGGACTCGCCTACCTGCGAATACTACTCACGGTTTTATGCCCGTGCCTGCCGCAACTACTGCCTGTCGATGTTCCCGGTTGAAGCGCTGGTCGTCAGTGGTGGAATCGCGGCGAAGAATCCACATTTGGTGGAGTCAGACGCATTCATCGAGGAGTTCAATGATGCGCGATCATACCGGCACCTGCTCGAAAAAATCCCCATATACCTGAACCAGGACGAGCTGTTGGGCATTAAGGGCGCGGCGATCCACGCCTGGCAAGCACTTACTGACTCATAGATTGAATAAAGGAGTCGGCCTCTGAAATCGCTTTTTGCATCTCGGAAATGAGCGCACCTGTATCCCGCTCTATGTTTCCCAGCTCATTTCGCAGTGAGCCGATCGCGCGTGCATTGAGATTGTGTTTAAGAAACAGCACATGGTCATGAAAAGCCTGTAGTACTGGACCCATTGATTTCTCAGCACGACGCATGGCTTTCATCATCTGATCGTATCGCTGACGCGTGTCCCGAAGCATGGATTCGCTATTGCGCCTCAAATCCGCTCTTGAATACTCGGCCAGTTCTTGCTGCCACTCCTCGAACAGGTCTTCGGCTACGGATTCAACCGAATTGATTCGAGCACTCACTGCTTCTGCATCCGACCGGCTGTTTTCGTACTCGCCATTCAGCCGATCGTAAACTTCTTCGAGATCGCCACCATCAAAATTCACGACGCTCCGGAACTGCTCCAGGGCATCTGCGAACTGTTCACTTGCCTCGTCCTGGGCATCACGCGCTTCTTCCACCCTGTCGACCAGGATTTCCCTTTTCTCGAAACCCAGGCCTTCCATCGCCTTGTAGTAAGTACTGGAACACGCCGTGGCTAACAACGCGCCGGCCAAAAGCAAAACTGGCCCGGCACTGAAATTCATTCTTTCCTTCATTTCCATCAGATGTCTCCAAACTGCAATTCAGACAGACGAGCATACAGCCCGTTGTTCAGGGTCAGTTCCTGATGCGAGCCTATGGCCACGATGCGGCCGTGCTCCATGACGACGATCCGGTCTACTTTCTTGACGGTCGCCAGTCGGTGGGCGATCACCAGTGTCGTTCGGTTCTCCATCAGGTTCTCCAGCGCCATTTGTACCAGGCGCTCACTCTCGGCGTCGAGGGAACTGGTTGCTTCATCCAGTAACAGTATGGGAGGGTCCTTGAGAATGGCCCTGGCGATGGCAATGCGCTGGCGCTGCCCGCCTGACAGCCGGGTGCCGCGCTCACCCAGGAAAGTCTGATAACCCTCTGGAAGTTGCTGTATGAAAGTGTCTGCGGCGGCCAGGACCGCGGCCTCACGTACTTCTTCATCACTGGCATCAGGCCGACCGTAGCGGATGTTTTCCATCGCGGTTTCGCCAAAAAGAACGGTTTCCTGGGGAACCAGTCCGATTTGCCGTCTCAGAGCGAGCGGGTCCAGTTTTGAAATTTCACGCCCATCCACATTGATCGTTCCGCTCGAAGCATCGTAAAAACGCAACAGCAGCTGAAAACAAGTGCTCTTGCCTGCCCCGGACGGGCCTACGATGGCAACTGTGCTGCCCGGCTCGATCTCAAGGACTATGTCATCCAGAGCCCGGCTCCGCAGCCGCGAAGGGTAGGAAAACGTGACGTGATCGAATTTTATCCTTCCGTCAATTCGATCCGGCAGTTGCTCCACAATGGCGGGTGCCTGGATAGCCGGCTCGGCCTGCATCAGTTCGGACAGCCGCTCCATTGCACCGGCCGCCCGCTGCACCTCACCCCAGAGGCTGCTCAGCGCAGTCGCCGAGGATCCTACAAAAAAAGCGTACATCAGGAACTGTCCCAATTGTCCCGGGGTCATGGAGCCGGCCAGCACAGCGCGGGAACCCGCCCAGAGGAACAGCGTCAACATGCAAAAAACCAATACGAAAGCCAGCCCGATCAACACGGCGTTCATCCTGATCCGTTTGACCGCCGTTTTGAAACTCTGTCTTACCGCTTCAGCGTACCGGCCTGCCTGCAGTTCCTCGAGAGTGAAGGACTGGATAGTCTGCATCGCATTGAGGGTTTCACCCGCCAGGCCACTGGTATCGGCGACCCGGTCCTGCGACTGTCGCGACAGTTTGCGGATGAACCGCCCGGTTATAATCACCGGCAGCACCACGACGACAATACCGACCAACGTATATGCAGCCATCTGGGGGCTGGTCAGGATCAGCATGACCAGACCGCCCACCAGGCTCAGCGTTGAGCGCAGCGCGATGGAAAGACCCGAACCCGATATGCTCTGAACAAGGGTTGTGTCGGTGGTGAGCCGCGACAACACTTCGCCCGTGCGGGTTACCTCAAAAAACGCAGGATCCATCCGGATGACCCGGCCATACACGGCATTGCGAATATCTGCCACCACCCGCTCGCCCAGCCAGGTCACCAGGTAATAACGCATCGCGGCGAACAGGCTGAAAATAATCGTGGCCGCGAGGAACCAGCCGAAATATCGGTTAACGGTCTCCATGTTCTGGGCAATGAAACCGTTATCAATCAAAAACCTGAGGGCAACCGGCATGGCCAGCATGGCCACGGATGCAATCAACAGCGCCAGCAAGGCGGCAATCAGCGTGCGGTAATAGGGCGTAATGAACGGCCACAGCGTGCGCAGTGGCCTGAGTGACTTGGCACTGGGCCTGTCACTTCCCTGCTGATCGCTCATTTATTCGCCCCGGCCATTACCGTCGAGTATGGGGGCATTTATTGGATGATGAAAGGGCGCAGTGGCCCTTTTTGGCTGGATAAAAGGCTGCCTTTCAGCCCGCTTTGCGGATGCTCCTGAGATTTCTAACCAGCAGCACCAACAGATAACCTCCTGTCAAATCCCAACTTTTCATAACCGCATACTCCTTCGTTGACCCGTAATCGTATTACTTCACAACAGAAGAAAAGTTGGTGAAATCATTTTCAGCCTTCCCGGGGTTCCTGCCACTCCCTCGGATCTATCCGGTAATAGGATCTGAGCACTTCGAACAATTCCTCGTGATATTTCGCCATCCTGCGGGGTTTTTCGAAGAAGGTTTCCGTCGCTACCGCAAAAAATTCAGCCGGATTGGTCGCACCGTAATGGTCCATCAGGGAACGCTTTCCAAAACGGGCATCTTTCTGCAGTTCCACAAACTCCTCGGATAGTGCTGATGCCCAGCTGCGGTAACTCGATGCACCAGCCAGCAGTGGCGCACCGTCCGTGCTGCCGGTTTCACTGTCGAGCTGGTGGGCAAATTCATGCAGCACGACATTGCTGCCGTCGACGAAATTGCGTGCGCCATGCAATACATTGTCCCATGCCACAATCACCTTGCCGTTTTGCCAGGACTCGCCGAGGAGGCCCTTGCGGCCATGACTGACAACGCCCGAGCCGTCAACATCGGAGCGGGTGACCACGAAGGCGGTAGGATAAACGATGATGTATTTCAGGCGTGGATAGGGGGCGCTGCCACGGTTGAGCTGCAACATGCATGCCTGTGCTGCAATGGTGATGCGCATTTCATCGGTAATTTCCAGTCCGCCAGCCCCGGAAAAATGCTTCTGATGGAGAAATTGCTTGATCAGCTGTCTCAACTGAAGTCGCAGTGGCATCGGCAGGTTCCGGTAGATCCCGATATTTCTTTCGAGGATCTGGACCCATTCTTCAGGAAATGGCGCTGCCAGTGCCCGCTTCAGCCGGTATCGTGGTATCAAAAGCGCCAGCACGATCACCACGACCACCGCCGCAAGAAATACGTAGGGATTCATGGTCGCATAGACTAACCCCTTACACGCTCCATAACAAAAGTGTGCGCAGGGAAGTGCAGGTAACGGAGGCAGTGCGGTTTCGCCGCAGGCGAAGAAGCGCTGCCGGAGTACCGTCGCACGTGAAACTCCATTAATTGACCTGTATCGCGAAAAAAATTCCCAAGAAGGCTATGCTTAATGGTGCGGGTTCCTGCACTAGCAGGTTCCGCAACGTACAGGCAAGAAACTGAACCTGGATAGTCGAGGAAGCAGCAATGGCAATTGCAATTACCCTTAAATCCTACCTGGAAGGCCACAACGTCGAATACGACACCGTGGAACATCCTCATACAGCGTCTGCCGTCGACTCCGCCAAATCAGCCCATGTTCCCGCACATCAAATGGCCAAGGCAGTGGTCCTGGAGGATAGCGCCGGCTACATCGTCAGCGTTCTGCCCTCAAATAACCGCCTGAACCTGGGATGGGTGAACGAGGAGTTGCAGCGTGACCTGAAACTGGCAACCGAACCCGAGCTGAAAGAGCTGTTCAAAGACTGCGATACCGGCGCGGTACCGGCCCTCAGTAACGCGTACGGTCTGAAAGTCATCTGGGATGATCAACTCAGGCATGCCTCCGATATCTATATCGAGGCTGGAGACCATGAGCACCTGATCCACCTCAGGGGAGAAGATTTTCAGCACCTGATGGAAAAATTGCCGCACAGTGTCATCAGTGCCGGTAAAGAATATTCACGCTGGGTTTACGAATAGGGAAATTCTATTGCTAGGTAGCGGCAACCGGTAGGTGTTGCCCGCGGACACGCATGCCGCCCCCGGCGGCAGTGGTCTGCTGCATCCCGAATATCAGAGCAGGGCCCTGATCTCCCGAAGTTTTCCTTTTACGCGCTCTGCATTCCCGTAACCCATTCGCAACATGATTTTCTGCCCCGCAGTCAGGGCTTCGAGTCTTTCGTCTGTAAACAGGTAATAGGCTTCCGGTTTCATCAGCTCCACCGGATCGGACACGACCGGCGTGGCAAGCAGCTCATCGATGATGACAATCAGCCGGCCGTTGAAGCTTCCCTCGGAATAGCCCATTTGCCGGTATGCTTCCAGGAACAACGGGTAATAACCACGATAGGCCTGAACCCAGTCCGTAGCGTCAACCGCTTCAAACAGATCAACGTATGGCGTGTACCTCTCGTAATTGGCCGGGTTGATGATGAATTGCGGAATCTCATCTCCTTCTTCATTACGGATGATCTGTTCCGGCTGCTCCAGGGGTGTAGCGGAGAAACTGGTTGCCGGGCCATTGACTACCTGGACCACTCCCGGAATCTGGCGGCTGCCGAGGGTATCAACCGTTGCCACGATTCGAGATATCACGTTGTCGCTGACGACATAACGAATAACGGCCGGCTGTCCGACCATTGCCCCGAGGTTTTCCAATACCAGCGGATCGCTGTCCGCCAGCATGGGCAATGGAATCTCCTCGACCTCGGGTGCGGGGGGCGCCTCCAGGTCACCTTGCAAAGTTTGGTCTGTGTCAGGCTGTGGTGGAGTGACATCAGGCGCAGGTTCGGTTTCGGGCTCGGGCTGCGGTTGGGCGGCGGGGATGGTGGTCGAGACAACCGCCGGGGGCTCAGCCTGCCTGGTTCCACTGAACCAGAAATACGCGCCAGCGGCGAGCACGACCAGAATTGCGACGATCAGCCAGTTTTTCATTGATGTGTTTCCCGCAGTCCAGAGGTTTTAATGGGCAGAACAGCCCGCCCTGCTATCTGTGACCTCAACAGACCCTGCCGGGTTCAAATAGATTAGAATTCCCGGGTCATGATTCAGTTACCTTACATCGAGCCGGTCTTTCGTCCCCCCTCGGAGGCACACAGCCTGATCCTGCAGGTGACCAACGGTTGCTCCTGGAATCGCTGCACTTTTTGCGAGATGTATACACAGCCGCAGAAGCGGTTCCGGCTGAAACCGCAGGCCGAGACCGAACAGGAACTCGAAGCAGTCGCCCGCTCCGGTGCCACGGTCCGCCGGGTATTCCTTGCCGATGGTGACGCCATGACGCTGTCTATCCGGCGGCTGAAGCTGATCCTGCAGGCCATCAACCATTTTCTGCCGGACGTGCAGCGTGTTTCATCCTATTGCCTGCCACGTAACCTGAAGAACAAGACGGCTGATGATTTGGCCGAACTGGAAGCGCTGGGCCTGAAACTGTATTACGTTGGCTGCGAGTCGGGAGACGACCTGGTGCTCGAACGGGTCAACAAGGGTGAAACCTTCGAAACTTCGTTGTCGGCACTGGGAAAAATCAAGGCGGCAGGCGCAAAAAGCTCGGTGATGATTCTCAACGGCATGGGCGGCGTGAAATACAGCGAACAGCACGCCGTCAACTCGGCCCGGCTGATGAACGAGGCTCAGCCAGACTACCTGTCAACACTGGTCGTTAGCTTCCCGGCAGGAACCGATCGCTATCAGCAAGGCTTCCAGGGAGAATTCGAAGCGCTGGACCAGCGCGGCCTGTTCCAGGAAATGTACTGGCTTCTGGACACCCTGGAACTGGAGAACACGATATTCCGAAGCGACCACGCCTCGAACTACCTGGTGCTCAAGGGAACCCTCAACCGGGATAAGCCCCGGCTGATCCAAACCGTCCGAAACGCGCTGGAAAATCCAGATGCCGCCAACTTACGCCCGGAGTGGCTGAGGGGCCTGTAAGCGCAGCCGCCTTACGCAACGCAGCGCAGGCAATGGAGGAAGTGCGGTTTCGCCGCAGGCGAAGAAGCGCTTCCGGAATGCCGTCGCGCGCGGGAGCAGGGAAGCGAAACTCTACAGTTTTAGCTGGGTGGATTTCTTGTTGGCCATGAACTTGCTGAGTTTGCTCCCTGCCTTCTCAAAGTTACTGACCATTTTCGAAAACTCCGAGGACTTGGTAATCTCGCTGCGCTGGTAGACCATTTCCTGGTCATCCATGTCGAAAACGGTCGAAACGACCAGGGATGAGTGCTCGTCGAGAATTTTCCCGGCATCCCGCTTGTCCATCCCCTTCATGTTGATAACCTCGCCTTCAGGGGTGCGGCCTTCTACCCGGGTCCCGATCTTCTGCACATTGGATACGTTGTAAAGGTCACCCCGGTAAGTCACGGTTTTCTGGGTGTTGTATACCTTGGTGCTGCTCATACAACCGGCCAGCGAAGCCACGCAGGCAACCAGCAGGACGACGACAAAGTATTTCGCGACGGTCAAACCGGGCTGTGATTTGAAGAAACGGGTGTCTGACATGGTGAAATGCTCCAAGGGTTCCAAAGCGTTTCAAGGTACCTTTTTGCACCCCTGAATTCAATCAAAACCGGGGCTTCACCCGGAGTGTCGCAAGCCCCATACTGGTCCGACATGTCTGCCTATCGTATTCCGCCCCGAGACCTGTTGCTGATCCTGGTCATTTGTACTGTATGGGCCGGTAATTTTATTGCCGGCGCCAGCGGCTTGCGGCATTTTTCGCCGTTTCTTTTCATGATTTTCCGTTTCGCCCTGGTTCTGCTGGTCGTATTCCCGTTTATCCGGCTGCCTCCGCGGGGCCAGTGGTTTCGCCTGCTCGGTGTCTGCTTCCTGATCGGTGGCCTCCACTTCACCCTGATGTTCTGGGCGCTCTCCCGTTCGGCGGACGTTTCCAGCATTGCCATCGTTCAGCAGATGTATATCCCGTTCGCGGTCGTCCTGGCCATCGTGCTGATGAGGGAGCGTCCTGGCTGGAAAACGCTCACCGCAACCCTCCTTGCATTTGCCGGCGTGCTGGTCATTGGATTCGATCCGCTGGTACTTAACCAGGTTGATGTACTGGCGATCACGCTGGCCTCGGCGCTGTTACACGCACTGGGTTCGATCTATCAGCGAGGCATCCGCGGGGTCAGCGTGCTGAATTTTCAGGCCTGGACAGCAATTGTCGGGCTGCCGATCCTGCTGGTCTCAAGCCTGATCACTGAAACCGGCCAGTTCGAAATGGTCCGGACGGCGCCGTGGCAGGCATGGGCCAGCATCGCATACTCGGCGCTGGCTGCTTCGCTGGTAGGGCACGGTCTGTTTTTCTTCCTGGTGCAGCGACATCCGGTGACAGCCGTTTTGCCTTACCTTCAGCTGACACCTGTACTGGCAATTGCTTTCGGAATCTTCATCTGGGGCGACCGGCCCGGCCCCCGCCTGTTGGCGGGAGCGGTGCTGGTGATCCTGGGCATCCTGCTGATCACCTTGCGGGCGCGCAGCAAAACCCGGCTCGATCGAGCCGTTCAGGACTGACGGTAGAAGTCCGGCAGTTCGCCAAACATGCCGCCGTAAAACGTCACGCCCAGGTTGTGGCTCGCGACATAGCCATCACCGTCGCGGTGCAGGTCCAGCCAGAGGTCTTCGGCGTCACTGCTGTCACCGGGGGAATCCTTGGAGGAATCCGTGCGGTCAGGGTTGGGGCCGCGCTGGACGTAGTGTTTGCCCAGGTAGGCCTGGTCGCAAACTTCAGCGGGGTAATAGAGTTGTGTCGTGGCCACTTCACCAAAATCAGGCGGAGATACCACCACGTGTGTATGGGTGGGTCGCGGGTAGTACCAGCCCGGAAATATCGTTTTGAAACTGACCCGGCCATTGGCGTCCGTCTTTTGCATGCCGCGCAGAAACGTCTGGCCACGCGTATCGATCTTGCCGCCGACCGGCTTCAGGCTGGCGTCCAGTATGATGTTTACGACACCCGAATACAGGCCCTCTGCATTGGCATGCCAGATAGATACCAGCGCCCCTGGTAACGGATTGCAGGAAAAAGTGTCGAACACCTGGAAGTTCAGGGTCAGGGAGGTGCCGGCCTGCCCTTCCACGACATCCGAACGTATCGGCGTTTCATCCACCACGTAAGGACCGGCGATGTCCTGGGTGATCAGCCGGCAGGTTTTTGCCGGCAGGCGACCCTTGTCGGAATCGCTCGCTAATACGCTCCGCGCGCCCATCACAGGCGCGAGCGCCGCCAGCCCTTTAAGCAGGGTTCTTCTGTCCATCTTGACTCTCCCGTTCGTCTCTTTTCGAATATTTTTGACGTGTGTCGAACATATTAATAGCATGTCGTGAAATGAAATTCAGTCGCGAGCAATGAAGTTGGTGTGGTTTCGCCGCAGGCGAAGAAGCGCTGGCGAAATGCCGTAGCTCGTGAGACTCTTTTACTCCGGCGGCAGCGACGCCTCGATAAAGCTGCCCGCTTCATTGATCTCTTCCTCGGTAGACCAGCCTCCGCCCAGCGCCTTGTACAGGCTGACGATGGCCACGACCTGCTCGCGGCGCGCCTGGGAAGCCTGAAGTTCAGTACGGAAAAGCGACCGTTCGGATTCCAATACTTCAAGGTAACTCGTGACTCCGCCATCGTAGCGCGCCCTGGAAAGCATGGCAGCGCTCTTGGCTGATGTCACCTGTGCTTCCCGGGCTTCCGCTTCGTCCCTGAAGGTCTGGATTTCAATCAACGCGTCTTCCACTTCCTGGAAGGCGGTCAGCACGGTTAATTGGTAAGCACTGATCAATTGCTCGGTACGGGCGATCTCGGCCTCGACCCTGGCCTTGTTTCGCCCGGCATCCAGGATCGGGCCAAACAGGTTGGCGCTGATGCCCCAGACCTTGTTGTCGCTCGACAGGAATCCACTGAGGTCATCGCTGGCCCATCCCCCCGACGCGGTCAGGGCAAGCGAGGGAAACCGCAGAGCCTCGGCGACGCCGATACGCGCCGTCTGGGCAGCCAGTTCCTGCGATGCCTGGCGGACGTCGGGCCGTCTTTCCAGCAACTCTGACGGTAAACCGGCCGGGATTTCCGGCAGGTCAAGCGTCGATTCAACGCCTTCATTTGTTCTTGTGACGGGTCCGGGATTCCTGCCCAGCAGTACGCTCAGGGCATTTTCCGCCAACCCGCGCTGCCGCCGCAGTTGAGCAGACTCGGCCCGGGCGTCCCCCAGCTCGATCTCCGCCTGGTTGACATCGATCAGGGGCACGATGCCCTTGTCGAAGCGCGCCTGGATGATTCCCAGCGAATCCTCGCGCGTGGCTTCGGTGCGGCGGGAAATCTCGATTCGCGCATCCAGGTCCAGCAACAGCAAGTACAGGCTGGCCACGTCGGAGATCAGGGTGATCGTCACCACGTTGCGCGCCTGCACTGTCGCCATCAGTTCGGCCCGGGCCGCTTCCGTCGAACGGCGCAACTTGCCCCAGAGGTCGACCTCGTAGCTCAGGTTGGCCGCCAGGATGAACTGTTCGTTAATGGAGCCCGGCACATTCTGCCCGGGAATGGTATTGCCCCGGCTGGCCCCGGCCTGGCCATCGAGGAAGGGAAATTGTTCAGCGCGGGTGAACCCCAGTGTTGCCCTGGCCTCCTCGATCCTGGCCATGGCGATCGCCAATTGCTTGTTGTTGACCAGGGCGGTTTCGATCAGGCCGATCACTTCCGGATCGTCGAATATTTCCCACCAGTCCAGGTTGGCGAATGACTCACCCGGAACCGCCGAGGCCTGGTACCCCTCGGGCACCGGAACCTCGGGCCGTTCATAGTCCGGGCCCATCGCACACGAGGCTATACCCGCCGACACAGCGGTTAACAGCGCGAAGCGAGTCAGCCGATTCATTCGGCATGCTCCGCAGCTTGTTCAGGGGGTGTTGCCCCCGGCTTGTCTCGCCCGGTGAGCCGCTCCACCATGACGTATAACGCCGGGATAATCAGCACGCCCATGACCGTCGCGGCAAGCATGCCGGAGAAGACGGTCATGCCCATGACCTTGCGGGCTTCGGCGCCTGCGCCGCTGGCAACCAGCAGGGGCAGCACACCCAGGATGAATGAGAAGGCGGTCATCAGGATCGGGCGGAAACGGTCCCGCGCCGCAGACAATGCCGCATCGAGCGCCGAAAAGCCCTCATCCGACTTCAGCTTGGCAAACTCAACGATCAGGATCGCATTCTTGGCCGCCATGCCGATCAGCATCACCAGGCCGATCTGTGCAAACACATTGTTCTGATACCCTGGCAGGAACAGCCCGGCGAGCCACAAGCCAGCCATCGCGCCGAATATCGCGATCGGCGTACCCAGCAACACGCCGGCCGGCAGCGACCAGCTTTCATACTGGGCCGCGAGAATCAGGAATACAAAAAGCAGGGCCAGCACGAAGACTTTTCCTCCGGAACCCGCGGCCGCCCGCTCCTGGAAGCTCATCGCGTTCCAGGAATACGTCATATCCGTGGGCAACACACTGGCCGCAACTTCTTCCAACGCGTCCAACGCCTGGTCTGAACTGTAGCCGGGCGCCGGAGAACCCGTCAGCTCTGCCGCCCGGAACAGGTTGAAGCGAATGGTGTATTCCGGTCCCTGGGTAGCTCTGGTGGAGACCAGCGCCGACAAGGGTACGGTTTCACCCGACTTGCCACGAACGAAGAAATAACGGATGTCGCCCGGGTCTGAACGGTACTCGGGCTCCGCCTGGACATAGACCTTGAACAGCCGGCCGAAGCGGTTGAAATCGTTGACGTAAGCGCCGCCCAGGAAGGAGCCCAGGGTGGTGTTGAGGTCAGCCAGGGAGACGCCCGCTTTGAGCACCATGTCGTTATCCACGTCCGCGAATATCTGCGGCACGTTGGCCCGGTAAGTGGTATTCATATTGCCGACTTCCGGACGTTGGCGAGCCGCTTCCATGAATGCCTGGGTCTGTTCCGCCAGGTA
>CAJIAU010000403.1_pt1 | contig 17643 bp, 16 predicted proteins | sample 9199171 | NCBI WGS metagenome assembly CAJIAU01 (sample SAMEA7708280, study PRJEB35096) | sediment metagenome | biome: marine neritic benthic zone biome [ENVO:01000025]; feature: sediment [ENVO:00002007]; material: shallow marine sediment [ENVO:03000034] sea grass bed [ENVO_01000059] ...
CATGAAAAAGCAGCGATGACAGGTTTGCCGCATTGGCGATCAGATCGTGCTGCCCGGCCAGCAGGGCGGTTGCCTGTTCGACAATGGATTGGTGATCAGTCATGCGGATTTTTCTCCCGCGTGCTGAAGACAAGCATTTGGTTGTTTGCCGGCATAGGTTTCCTGTCCACCAGCTTCAGGTGTGAGCGGTTCGCCAATTTTTCAATAGAGTTCAGGCTCCGTATTCCCATGGCCGGATTACGCGCCCTGAGGCTTCGGTCGAAATCTTCGTTGCTTTTGACCATGGACCCGTTTTTCTCGCTAAAAGGACCATACAGGCAGAACACACCATCAGGAACAAGCACCCTGCCGACTCCGGAAAACATGGCCTCCACCGCGGGCCAATCCATGATATGCGCCGTGTTGGCAGAGAATACCGCGTCGTAGAGCTCGTCAGGCCAGGTTGCCGTTACATCCAGTTCGATGGGATTCAGAATGGCCGCAGTACCTTCTTGCCTGATCCGGGCGTTCAGGCCCGGAATGTATTCCGATCGATCGGTCGGTTGCCATGTCAGGCCCGGAAAGGCGGGGGCAAAATGTACGATGTGCTGTCCAGAACATGATCCCAGTTCGAGTACCTTACCCTGCTCCGGGAATACAGTCAGCAGTTCATCCAGGATGGGCTGCTTGTTCCTTTCGCAGGCTTCTGAATAAGGCAGTCTGTACATTTTGCGGTTTTAATGAAAACGCCCGGGATCAACCCGGGCGTTTCGTGTCGAAGCCTGGTAAACGTATCAGAGAACCGGCCGGTCTTCTACGATACTCGGCGTTACGAAGATCAGCAGTTCGCGCTTCTTGGACTCGTTGGCCCGGCGGCGGAACAGTGCGCCCACGCCCGGAATATCTCCCAGCCATGGCACTTTCTCTTCCTTGGACAGGGATTCATCCTGGAAGATGCCGCCTAGTACAACGGTGTCACCATTAGCCACCAGGACCTGGGTTTCCAGTTCACGTGTATCAATCGATGGAACCGAACCACCACGCGAGGTCTGGTAAATTTCACCCACTGTGTCCTGCTTGATGTTCAGGTCCATTTGCACGCGGTTATCCGGCGTAATCAGCGGCGTAACTTTCAGCTCCAGCACCGCTTCCTTGAACTGCACGGCGGTTGCACCGGATGAAGTTGACTGCTCGTATGGAATCTCGACACCCTGTTGAATGAACGCTTCCGCCTGGTTTGCAGTGACGATGCGCGGGGTCGATATGACTTCACCCTCGCCTTCAGCTTCCAGCGCTGACAACTCGAGGTCAAGCAACAGGTTGCCGGTCAGGAACGAAAGGCCGATCGTTGCGGCATTTGCATTCGGCGCCGGCAGGTTAACCTGGTAGCGGTTCGGGTAGGCAGGGATATCAAGCAAAGAGTCATCGCGTGGATTGATTGCCGGATTGATAATATCCGCTGCTCGGCCGTCCGCCGCAATAACGCCGATGTTACTGCCTTCGTTCAGGTAGGTGACGCCAAACCTGACACCCAGTTCATGGGCGAATTCGGAGCTGGCGATCACGATCCGCGATTCGATCTGAACCTGGCGAACTGCGTAGTCGAGGTCGGCTACCAGTTCCTGGATCTGGATGATCTTCTCCACGGTGTCGGTAACCAGCAGCGTGTTGGTGCGTTCGTCAATCGTTACTGATCCACGTTCTGAAAGCAGCCCGTATTCAGTGTCCACATTACTGGTGGATTCCGTGATCAGCGTCATCAGCTCTTCTGCCTTGGCGTAGCTGACCCGGATCAACACAGTCTGCAACGGTTCCAGGATCCTGCGATCCATCTGCGCCTGCAGCAGCTGCTGTTCGCGGGCTGCAATTTCAGCCGTGGGACCGATCCAGATCACGTTGCCGTTGCGCCGCATATCCAGATTGCGGGCGTCCATGACGATATCGAGCGCCTGGTCCCAGGGCACATTGGTCAGCCGCAGTGTCAGGTTGCCGCCGACGCTGTCGGCGACCACAATGTTGAGATCTGAAACGTCTGCAATCAACTGGAGAACAGACCTGACCGGGATATCCTGGAAGTTGAAGGTAACCTTGGTGCCTTCATAGGTCTTTTCTTCGAAAAACTTGACATCAACTTCCTCGACGGCTGCAGCCACCTGCGACAAGGGCTTCACTTCTATTACGATATCGTTCCCGGATTCGTAAGACAGGTGCTCATAGAGTCCCGCCGTGGTGAGATTCACCCGCACGCCGGCATTGGAACCGAACGTATCGATGAACTGCACGGGGGTTGCGAAATCCATTACGTCAAGACGCTGATCAAGCGCGGCAGGCAGATTCGTGTTGAACACGTCCATGACCAGGCTGTTGGTACCTTCTTCGATCGACATGCTCGCACCAGGACGATCCAGGCTGACAATGACACGTGCCTGCCCGTTCTCACCCAGGCGGAAGTCGACATTGGTTACGTTGAATCCACCAACCGGTATAGATTCTGCAGCTGCGGACCTTGCACGACCTTGGCCATTGCCGGCGATGGTCAGCACGACTTCACCGGACTCTGAGTTGTAGTCATAGGACGCCGGGCCCGACATATCGACGACAACGCGCGTTCTGCCGCCAGCGCCGAGCGCGGAATACTGCATGACAGAGCCCATTCCCACGTAGACCGGATCCGAGCTGAACTGAACATCCGTTTCGCTCAGGTCCATGACAATTTTTGCAGGGTTTTCTGTTGCGAAAACACTGACCTGCGGAACATCACCGGTGGTTTGCAGTGAAATTTCAACACCGCCGTCGGCAGTGGCCGCATGACTGATATCCGTCACGCTGGTTTCTGCAAATGCCAAAGTCACCGGCATCATTGTCAGGGTAACGATCAGCCCTGAAAGAAATCCATTTCTCCAAATACGCATACCGCGCCCTCTCTCACAGGTTCGCTGTTGATTTAATGTGCTTTCCATTCCTAGCTCCCACCCAGGGCGACTGAAGCTTCCCGGACCAGCCAGCCGCCAGTTCCATCAGCAATGAACTCGCTCAACTGGACTTCGTCAGTCGAGATACCATTCACCTTGCCGTGGTTCTTGCCGATATAATTTCCGACCGCGACCCGGTGAACGACACCGTCCGGATCCCTGATCAGTGCCCATTCAGATGTTTCCTTGGAAAAGGTACCGACCATCGACAAGGTGTCGAGTTCGAACCGTTCCAGGTATTCTCTCGGTCTTTGCAGATCTGGTCTCGGACCAGTAGAGCGGCCGCTTTGAGCCACCTGGTCACTGCCTTCACTGGTAGACTGGCGGAAAGGATCCCTGCCGGTCAGACCTTCATACGTATAGGGTGTATAAGTCCTCACCGGGGGAATCGGGGGAATCGGGGTCGCTGGCCTTGCCTTCACTTCCGCAATGTACCGATTCAGATCATCTTGCCTTCCGGAACATGCTGCAAGAAGCGTCGTCAGAACGATCAGGCTTGCAACCAGCAAGCGTTTGCTAGGGTTCAGACTCATCATGGCGCACTCGCCTCGGCCCGCTGAGCAGCCTCTTCTTCATCGATATAACGATAGGTTTTCACCGTACCTTCCAGGATCAACCGGCCGTCGTTTTGGCTCACCCCGACATCACGGTCGGTCGCTCGCCGCAAAGCGATGTCATGCATGGTGAGAATCACGACACGCGGCAAAGACGCGACGCCGCTGACGAACTCGCCAAACTGGTGGTAGTCACCGAGCATCCTCACCGAGATGGGCCGCTCAGCGTAAAAGTCATGGAAAGCCTCGGCATTGGGCTGGAAGAGCTGAACGTCAATGCCCGCTCCGAGTGCTGTCTGTGATACATCTACCAGCAGTTTGTCCATTTCGGTCTTGCTGGGCAATTGACGGAACATGGTTTCCAGCAATTCCTGCATTTCCGCCAACTGCGCCTCGTAGGATTCGAGATTGGCAGCCTTGGCCTGCTTGGCTTCGAAATCAACCCTGAGTGAATTTTCAAGGTTCTGGACCAGTTCGAGCTGTTCCGTTTTATCCTTGATCAACAGGAAATAGCCGATGGCCAGGATGATGATCAACAGGAATCCCAGGATAACGTAGCGTACCGATGTTGGCGCACTGCCGATGTCATTAAAATCAAGATCGCGTAATTCGTTGAGCATCAGCCTGCTCCCGCCGGCGTATCACCGGGCCGTTCAGATTCTTTCTTGGTATTATCCAGCCGCACCCTGATCGCAAACTCGTAAGTTTCGATGGCGCTGGCCGGATTTTCTGACGCCCGGACATATTGCAATTCAGGCCTCACGAAAAGATCCATGTCGTCCAGGCTCTGCAGGTACGCAGAAACCCTCGCATTCGACTGACTGGTGCCCAGGAGGGTCAGATTGAAACCCTGCTGCCTTACATTGGTAAGCGTGATGCCTACCGGAATTGTTTTCGCCAGCTTATCCAGCAACTCAACGGTCAGCGAGCGGCTGGCCTGTAGCTCTTCAATAATCTGCTTGCGGGATAACAGGCGGTTTCTGGTCGCTTCCAGTTCCTGGATACGGGCGATCCGTTGCTCCAGCCTGTTGATTTCGAGCTGGATTTGCTGGTTGCGTCCTTCCTGGTGACTGATGCGTTGATCAAAAAATAGCCCGACCAACAAGACCAGGATGGCGCCCATTACCAGCGTTCCCATCAGGGAATACAGAAACTGACGTTGGCGTTCCCTGCGTGCTTCTTCACGCCATGGAAGGAGATTGATTCTGGCCATCAGTCAAACCCCCTGAGAGCTAATCCCATCGCAATCATCAGGTTAGGTGCGTTCCGGTTAAGGGCAGCAACCGCAACCGATGGCGCGATTTCCAACCCACTCACCGGGTCGGCGACACCGGTCTTGATACCCAACTCCTGTTCTACCACATCAGCGAGCCCTTTGACCGAAGCCATGCTGCCTGACAGGTAAATGGTCCTGATGTTGGAAAACTCGGCGCTGGAGCTGTAAAACTGGAGCGCCCGGCTGATCTGGTGCACGACATTGAGCATGAAAGGTTCGAGAACTTCTTCCTCGAAATTTTCGGGGCCGGGCTCTCCTCGCATGAAGAAACTCGCCTGCTCAGCGGTCATGTCATATCGCCGCATGATCTCTTCTACCAGTTGATTGCCGCCAAAGGGATGGTCGCGGGTGTATACCACACGTCCATTCCGCAAGATCAGCAGAGTGGAAAGATCGTAACCAATGTCAAAAATACCGACAGTCTCGGTACTCCTGATTCCCTCGCGCTCGCGAATCAACTCGAACGCATTGGCCATTGCGAAAGACTCCACGTCGACCACGCGGGATTTCAGGCCCAGAGACTCCAGGGCGTCCTGCCGGCTTTCAACATTCTCGTTCTTGCTGGCCGCTAGCAGGATATCCACCATGTCCGCATTCCTGGCAGAAGGCCCGAGGACCTCGAAATCCAGGCTGATTTCATCCAGCGGATAGGGAATATATTGATTGGCTTCGATCTGCACCTGGCTTTCGATATCTGCATCGGCCAGGTTAGAAGGGAGACTGATTGTCTTCGTAAACACTGCTGAACCCGACACAGCCACGGCACAGTACTTGGAATTCGAACCTGAATTCCTGACCGCTGACTGGATCGCACCCGATATGGCTTCAATATCCTGGACCGATTTTTCTACGATCACTCCAGGCGGTAACGACTCGATCGCAAAATGATCAATTCGATATGAATTGCCATGCCGGGAAAGTTGCAACAAGCGAATGCTTGAAGACCCGATATCCAAACCCATTATGGGTGGTGATTTGGTGCCGAATAGTTTCAAATTGCCCTCAATCCTTTGTTCGACAATGGTTTATTGACACTTCCTGAACTAGTTTTTAACAGAAATTGAAACGTATCTCAATGCCGACCTGAAAAAAAATTATTGAACGACACCGAAAAAAACGGTTCTAACTGCTCTACATTCCAGGTTGGGCGAGTGAGGAAGTCGGACTGAAAGGCGTATAATTCAACGCTTTGTAGGGAATGGCCGCTTCCATGCTTGCCACTATTTATCGTATCTTATGCGCTGCTTGCCCAGAAGACTCGATTTCTGAAAAATATCACAGCAGGATTGTCGTGTGAAGAAACTGTTTCGCAGATTTGTCATCTTTATATTGGTTTCTTCGATCCTGGGGATATCGGCTATCGCCATCACATACCTGGTACTCGAACCCGACCTGCCCGATGTAGAAACCCTTCGGGATGTGCAACTGCAGGTTCCGCTGCGCGTGTTCAGCGAAGACGGCAAGCTGATCGGGATATTCGGCGAGAAGAGGAGAATCCCGGTAATAGTCGAGGACATACCCGACTGGCTGAAGCAGGCATTTCTTGCTGGCGAAGATGCGCGTTTCTATGAACATCCAGGGCTCGATTACCAGGGAATTACCCGTGCCGTCTGGTCGTTGCTTACGACAGGCGAAAAAACAATTGGCGGCAGCACCATTACACAACAATTGGCCCGGAACTTTTTCCTGACGGCCGAAAAAACCTGGACCCGCAAAATAAAGGAAGCGTTCCTTGCCATTAAAATCGAACAGCAACTGGAAAAGGACGAGATTCTCGAACTGTATCTGAACAAGATTTTTCTGGGATACCGGGCGTACGGCGTAGGGGCGGCCGCAGAAGTCTACTACGGCAAATCCACGACACAGCTATCGTTGGCGCAATGCGCGATGATCGCGGCTCTGCCGAAGGCTCCATCCAGGATCAACCCGATCACGTCGCCGGAAAGAGCGCTCGAAAGACGTGATTACGTGCTCAATCGCATGCTGGAACTGGGCTACATCGACGAGGCTCAGTACGATTCAGCAGTCAGTGAACAGGACCGTGCGTACTACCATGGTGCGATAGCCGAGATTTCAGCGCCTTACGTTGCTGAAATGGTCCGGGTCAAATCCCTGCAACTCCTCGGCTCAAAGGCATATACCGGCGGCTATATGGTGCACACAACCATTAACAGCCGCCTGCAGACAGCGGCCAACCTGGCCGTCTCCAACGGCCTCGAAGAGTACGACCAGCGACACGGCTTCAGGGGTGCTGAAGCCCATGTAGACCTGGCTGACAAAACCCATACCAGCGATTGGGCTGAAATCCTGATGCCTCACCGGCCGATTTCTGGCCTGGAACCCGGCCTGGTCATTGAAACCGAGGAGAAGCTTGCGCTGGTCTACCTCCGAAATGGCCAGACGGTAGCCTTGTCATTGGACGAAATGCTGTGGGCCGCGCCATTCATTGACCGCGACCGAAAAGGGCGAAAGCCCAAGACGGTGGAAGACATCATGGTGCAGGGCGATATCATTCGCGCCCGCCTGCACAATGACGGCAAATGGAAGCTGGGGCAGTTACCCGAGGTCGAGTCGGCACTGATCTCGCTGGACCCGACCAACGGCGACATCAAGGCACTGGTCGGTGGATACGATTTCGCCCGCAGCAAGTACAACCGGATTACCCAGGGCCGCAGGCAGCCCGGTTCGAGCTTCAAGCCTTTTGTTTATTCCGCGGCCCTGGAAAGGGGCTTCACAGTTGCCAGCCTGGTTAATGACGCACCGATCGTATTTGAAGACTCCGAGCTGGAGCGGACCTGGAAACCTGAAAATTTCAGTCAAAAATTCTACGGGCCAACCCGTCTGCGGGAAGCGATGGTGAACTCCCGCAACCTGGTTTCCATCCGCCTGTTGCGTGAAATCGGCATTGAATATGCTCGTGATTACACTGAACGCTTCGGATTCGACCGGAACGACATGCCAGCCAACCTCTCTATGGCCCTCGGAAGCGCTTCACTCAGCCCACTATCGATGGCGAGGGCCTACGCCGTTTTCGCCAATGGCGGCTACCTGGTCACACCCCAGTTCATGCGCACGATTACGGATTCCTTCGGCAACGTTGTATTCGAAACACTTCCCTCCGTGATCTGTGAGAATTGCGAAGAAGAAGCTGAAACAGAACCGGAAATCCAGGTCGTGGAGAAAGCTGAACCGCAATTCAGGCCATTGGACATCTCATCCGGTGAGAAAAAGCTGGATGACGATGCCGTTTTTGGAAGTAAGGAATCACCCCGCCTGAAAACGGAAGGCACGCTCGCACAGCAGGTCATAACGCCGCAGAATGCATACCTGGTGCGTTCCATGATGATGGATGTCGTAAGGCGGGGCACCGGCGTCAGGGCAATGCAACTCGGGCGCAAGGATCTCGCCGGCAAGACCGGCACAACGAACGAACAACGAGATGCCTGGTTTTCCGGTTATAACGACCACCTGGTGACTTCGGTGTGGGTTGGGTTTGACAACCATGAACCGCTTGGCAGAAGAGAACTGGGTGGGCGGGCCGCGTTACCCGTCTGGATGGAATACATGGCTGTTGCACTCGAAGGACTGGAGGATAAACCGCCTGTGATGCCCGATGGCCTGGCCCAGGCAAAAATCGATCCGGAGACCGGAATGCTGGCAAGACTTGATAACCAGGATGCAATCATGGAAATATTCCAGGCAGGAAGACTTCCTCCTATGCAGGAAATGGACCAGGGAGAAGACCAGGATGTCCCGCTCGAAGAAGACCCGTACGAAATTTACTGAGGCGACGCCACCGCGTCATATCCGCAGGTTGAAGCAGATTCGGCTGGAAGTCGCTGCTGAAGCAGCACGCATTATCTCAACCGAGGGGCAACACAACTACCATGCGGCAAAGAAGAAAGCCGCCGATAGAATCGGTGTCAGCGAGCGCCTTGCTCTTCCAAGCAATATAGAGGTGAAAGAAGCATTGCACCGCTACCAGGACCTCTATGGCGGGTCGGAACATGTTGAAAATCTGGAGTACCTTCGCCAGACAGCGATCGAAGCCATGCAGATGCTCGAACTTTTCAATCCACGGTTGGTAGGTTCAGTGCTGGACGGGACGGCCAACAAGCATTCCAGGATCGCTTTGCACGTCTTTGCGGACTCAACCGAGTCGGTAATCGTGTTTTTCCTGGAACATTCTCAGCCTTTCAGCGAGGAGCAAAGACAGATCCGCTGGCATGATGGCACCCACCGCACGGTTCCGCTGATCGTGTTCGAACTGGATGGTGCATCGGTCGAATTAAGCATTTTTGAGCCGGTACACCTGCGCCAGGCCCCGCCGAGTCCGATCGACGGCAAGCCACAGCAACGGGCGACACTGGCTGAGACTGAATGCCTGCTGGCGGATCCGGTGCCGGCCACGGCAACGAGCCCGGGATTCCAGGCCCCCTGAATACGATTTTCGCCGCAAATCAGCCGCGCCGATGCAGCGCTCGGTAACGACGTTCCGTTTCGCCTGCGTAAACCTGTCTTGGACGGCCAATCTTGGTCGGCGTTTCGCATTGCTCAAGCCATTGAGCCACCCAGCCAACGGTCCGCGCGATGGCGAACATGACAGTGAACATGCTGACCGGGATGCCCAGCGCCTTGTAGATGATACCGGAGTAGAAATCCACGTTCGGATACAATTTCTTCTCAATGAAATAATCATCTTCCAGCGCGATTCTTTCCAGTTCCATCGCCAGGTCCATCATCGGGTCGTCTTTGCCCAGTTCATCCAGTACTTCATAGCAGGCCGCCCGGATAATCGCGGCGCGGGGATCGTAGTTCTTGTAAACGCGGTGGCCGAAACCCATTAACCTGAACGGATCTGACTTGTCCTTGGCGCGCTTGATAAAAGTGGGCACCTGGGAAATATCTCCGATCTGCGACAGCATGGCCAGTACGGCTTCGTTGGCGCCGCCATGCGCCGGTCCCCACAACGCAGAGATACCCGCCGCGACACAGGCGTAAGGATTGGCTCCGGTGGAGCCCACCAACCTGACTGTCGATGTACTGGCATTCTGTTCATGGTCGGCATGCAGAATGAACAGCAGGTCCAGCGCTTTCGCCGCAACCTCACTGACTTCGTATCTCTCCGCCGGAACCGAAAACATCATGTCCAGGAAGCGCTCGCAGAACCGCAGATCATTTTTCGGGTAGGACACCGGCCAGCCCATGTGATGCCGGTAACAGGAGGCCGCGATAGTCGGCATCTTCGCGATCATACGCATGGCGGATAACAGCCGGTGTTCCGGGTTCTCCATATCCAGCCGGTTGTGGTAGAACGCCGCGAGTGAACCTACGACGCCGGCCATCATGGCCATCGGGTGTGCGTCGTAATGAAATCCCGATATGAAATGGTTCAGTTGCTCATGAACCATGGTGTGATAAGTCAGTTCGTCACGGAAGGAATTCAGCCCCTGCTCAGTGGGCAAATCTCCGTGCAGCAGCAGGTAAGCAACTTCGACGAATGTGCTTCGTTCGGCCAGTTGTTCGATCGGGTAACCCCGGTAACGCAGAATGCCCTTGCCGCCATCGATAAACGTGATTCTACTGGTGCACGCTGCAGTCGCAGTGAATCCCGGATCGTAGGTGAAATAGCCCAGTTCCCCTGGCAGCGCTTTGATGTCCAGGGTCGGTTCACCCTCGGTCCCGACGACTTTCGGTAGCTCCAGTCGCTTACCAGACGATTCATCAGTAACTATTACTTTTTTTTCGGCCACTGGGCTCTCCTGTAAAGACGGTCATCGGGACGCACCAATATAGCACAATTTGATAAATTCCAGCCAACATTAAACCCGTTAATATTCAGTTCTTTATAGATAATGATCTGAGCCGGAATCCATGCAAAAAAAACCCGCCTCTCGGGCGGGTTTCTTCGATTTGGCGGGTGCTTCAGTGTGAGCCGGTTGGCGCAGCCGGAGGTGAACCCTAATATGCTGTTGAGCGAAGCCGCCTTCTGCACCGAAGTTGCGGGAGCAGGGAAGCTTAACTCCTTACTTGCCGTAACGCTTCTTGAAACGATCGACACGGCCACCGGAGTCCAGCACCTTGTGCTTTCCGGTGTAAAACGGGTGAGAGGCGCTGGAAACTTCAACCTTAACCAATGGGTATTCGTTACCGTCTTCCCACTTGATGGTTTCCTTGCTCTTGATCGTGGAGCGGGTCAGGATCGCAAAATCCGAAGAGATATCCTGGAACACCACATCGTTGTATTCGGGGTGAATGCCGGCTTTCATGACAATTCCTATTAATTCATTAGACGCTTACGCGAAAGACCGGCCAGTTTACTGAGGAGCGCCGCCGATTGCAAGACTTTCAGGGCAGAAAAAGTGCCTGTATTTCATTGCTGAAACGCCAGCCCAGGCTGGTCGGTGCCAGTACTCCATTTTCATCCTTCAGAAGCCCTTTTTCAATGGCCCGGCCGACCGGCCTGGATACATCAGCCCAGGCCACTCCGGTACGCGGCTCAAACTGGCTCTTGCGGACACCTCCACGCAGACGCAACTGGTTGAGAAAGAACTCGAAGACCCGTTCGGACGGTTCCAGGTTTTTATCTTCGGCAAGGCTGTCGCCTTCATCTACCCCCTTCATCCAGGCTGCCGGGTGCCGTAACCTGGTGCGGCGATGCACAGCACTCTCGGACGGCAGTGTAATTTTTGCATGGGCCCCCGCACCAATACCCAGGAAATCCCCGTAACGCCAGTAATTGAGATTGTGGCGGCATTCAGAACCGGGGCGTGACCAGGCCGAGATTTCATATTGCTCGAATCCGGCATTGCGCAGAAGCTGACCGCAATCCTCCTGCATCTGCCAGGCAATATCTTCTTCGGGCAGGTTTGGTGGATTGGCGAAAAAAGCAGTGTTAGGTTCAAGGGTCAGCTGATAATGCGATATATGCGTGGGATTGCAACTGATGGCGTCGCTGACGTCTTCAATGGCATTACTCAGTGACTGTCCCGGCAATGCAAACATCAGGTCGATATTGAAGTTTTCGATACCGGACCGCTTAATGGAATCAATGGCGTTTTCTGCTTCCTCACGTCCATGGATTCGACCTATCTTTTGCAGGCATTCGTTTCTGAAACTCTGGACTCCCAGCGACACGCGGTTAATCCCCGCGTCACTGTATGCCGAGAAAATGTCATGTTCGATGGTTCCGGGATTGGCCTCCAGCGTCACTTCAGCATCCGGACTGAGCCGCAACAGGCTCCGCAACCCGTCCATCAACACCCGGATCTGTTCGCCACTGAAAAGACTCGGTGTTCCGCCGCCAAAAAAGATGCTGTGAACAGCGCGGCCCCAAACCAGGGGCAAGTCCTGCTCCAGGTCCTTCAGCAAGGATTGCACGTATTCATCTGCCGGTATATCGCCTTTCACGGCATGGGAATTGAAGTCGCAATAGGGGCACTTCCTGACGCACCAGGGGAAGTGTACATAAAGGGAAAGTGGGGGCAGCTCCATGATCAGAATGAAGCCATCTGCTCCTTCAAACGGGCCAGCGCCTTGCCACGGTGACTGAGCCGGTTTTTCTCACCAGCCTGCAGTTCGGCGGAAGTACATTTCCTGCCGGGCACCCAGAACAGCGGATCATACCCAAATCCGCCCGACCCGGAAGGTGACCGGGTGATCAGCCCGTCCCAGGAACCTGTGGCCAGCAAGGGCGCGGGATCGTTCTCATGCCGCACCAGGGCCATCGCGCAGTAGAAATGAGCTTGCCTCCCGGATTCAGGCACATCCTCGAGTTCGCGGAGCAATTTCTGGTTATTCGCCTCGTCCCCGGCGCCGGTTCCGGCATAACGGGCGGAATAAATCCCCGGTGCGCCCTGCAAGGCGTCGACAACCAACCCTGAATCATCCGCAAGAGCAGGCAAACCCGTGCGCATCGAGGCATGTCTCGCCTTGATCAGCGCGTTCTCGATAAAACTGAGGCCGTCCTCAACAGCTTCCGGCACGTCCCAGTCACTTTGTGGCGCCACTTTCCACCCCAGCGGTTCGAGCATGGCGCCCAGCTCCCGCAACTTTCCGGCATTACCGCTTGCCAGGACCAAAGTGTGTCCGGAGGCGGGTTTCACTTCAGTCACGCAAGGCCTCTTCCTGGAATTCCATAAGCTGCCTTATGCCCTGTTCAGCAAGGTCCAGCATGCTGTCGAGTTCGTCGCGCCTGAATGCGTGACCTTCCGCAGTGCCCTGTAACTCTATATATGCCCCGCCATCATTCATAACGACGTTCATATCGGTTTCAGCAGCAGAATCCTCCGGGTAATCCAGGTCCAGCACCGGGGTGTTGCCAAAAACACCGACCGATACTGCCGCGACCTGCCCGTGAACAGGGCTCTTTTTTATCGCGCCCCTGGAAACAAGCCAGTTACATGCATCGACAAGGGCAACGTATGCCCCGGTAATGGACGCGGTCCTGGTTCCGCCATCCGCCTGGAGCACGTCACAATCCAGTGTGATTGTCCTTTCACCAAGCGCTGCACGGTCTATGACCGCCCGCAGGGACCGGCCAATCAGGCGTTGAATTTCAAGCGTGCGCCCCCCTTGCTTGCCGCGGGCCGCTTCCCTGGCCATGCGACTGCCGGTCGAGCGTGGCAGCATGCCGTACTCCGCGGTCACCCAGCCTTCGCCTTTGCCGCGCAAAAATGGCGGCACGCGCTCATCCACCGACGCGGTGCAAAGGACTTGTGTATCGCCGCAGCAGATCAATACTGAGCCTTCAGCGTGCCGGGTGTAATTCCGCTTGATCAGCGTGGGTCTCAGCTCGCCGGGTGATCTGCCACTTGGCCTCATACTCTCTTCCTGTTTTGCTAGTGATGTGATCGACAGGGAAACATCCCTGACGCGCCCTTCGTTTGCCGGTAATATTGTGCCAATCAAGCCATCGGACAACAATTCATGATTCGCAGTATGACAGGATTCGCCAGCGTTGAGCGGCAATACCCTTTTGGACGCCTTACCTGGGAACTACGCTCAGTAAATCACCGGTACCTGGAAATCGGATTTCGTGTTCCGGAGGAGTTCCGGATACTGGAACCCGACATCCGCAGAATCCTTGGAGAATTCCTTAGCCGGGGAAAAGTGGATGCAAACCTGAGGTTCGTGCCGGCGGCGGATATGGCCAGTTCCAACCTCGAGTTGAACGAGCAACTTGCGGAGAGACTCCTGGCGCTGCACGGCGAATTGAAATCCATCAGCGGGCTGGACCAGGAGCCAAATCTGCATTCGATGCTGCGCTGGCCCGGCATGGTCGAAGAGTGCGCACCAGACCCACAGCCCCTTCACGAAGCCGCACTGGAACTGCTTGCCGAGACGGCTTCCGGCCTGAGGTCTGCGAGAAGCCGTGAGGGTGAGCAAATGGACGCTGCCATTCGCGAGCGCCTGCAGAATATTTCAGGTTATGTGTCACAGGTCCGCGAGTGGTTGCCGGAAATTCGAGAAGGCCTGAAACAGAAACTGCTCACGCGTGTTGCCGACCTGCAACAACCGCTGGAACCCGGCCGGCTGGAACAGGAGGTCGCCATTCTTGCCCAGAAGATTGACGTGGACGAAGAACTGGACCGGCTGGATGCACATGTGCACGAGTCCCTGTTGGTGCTGGAACGGGATGACCCGGTCGGGCGGCGGCTGGATTTCCTGATGCAGGAATTCAATCGCGAGTCCAATACGCTCAGTTCGAAATCGGTGGACAACCGAACCACCCAGGCGGCGGTCGAGCTGAAAGTTGCCATCGAACAGATGCGGGAACAGGTCCAGAATATTGAATAACCCCAACCTGTACGTTGTGGCGGCGCCATCCGGAGGCGGAAAAACCAGCCTGATCAGCGCGCTGTTGGAAACGGACGACCGGATCAGGCTGTCCGTATCCCACACAACCCGCCCACCCCGGCCGGGAGAAGCTGATGGCGTGCACTACCATTTCACCGATGAACCCACGTTTCTTGGGCTAATCGACGAAAACGCCTTCCTGGAACATGCGCGGGTGTTCGACAACCGCTACGGCACCGGCCGCGAGGCCGTTCAGCAGCAACTGGCTCGCGGCCTGGATGTCATCCTCGACATCGACTGGCAGGGCGCCAGGCAGATCAGGGATTCTTTCCCTGCGTGCTGCTCGATATTCATCATTCCGCCCTCCCTGGGTGTACTGCGCCAGCGACTGGTCGCCAGGGGCCAGGACAGCGAAGAAGTCATCCAGCGCCGGATGCGCGATGCACAGGCGGAGATTTCTCACTGGGACGAGTTCGACTTCCTCGTCATCAACGACGATTTCCAGCTGGCACTGGCTGACCTGCACTCGATCATCCGGTCCGGTGAGCCAAAGCGCAACCTGGAAGAGAGAAAATCCGCTGAAATTCTGGCAGAACTGCTGGGAACGAGATAAAATGGTACGTTCAGCCCGGGCTCCGAGAGCTTCTGGGAATATGATTTAACAGGTAATTTTGGAAAACAGAAAATGGCACGAATTACAGTAGAAGACTGTCTCGACAACATTGACAACCGGTTTGAGATGGTGCTCACGGCGACCAAGCGGGCTCGCCAGATCTCCCACGGGGCAGACCCCCTCGTTGAAGAAGAGAATGACAAACCCACAGTCATCGCACTGAGGGAGATCGCCGATGGGCTGGTTGATCCCGAGCGCGTCGATGTCATCCAGGCTGAAATCGAAGCGGCCGAAGCATTTGATACGCGCATCGAGGACGACGAATTCGCGCCGTAAGCAGCGCTTAAATCAGCCAGAGGTTCAGACCAGGTCCCATGCAGGCAGCCAACGGATATCCGGAACCCGTCCTGAAGCTCAGGGACCTGCTCAACACTTACCTCGATCCTGAAAACGTAGCCATCGTGCTACGCGCCTATGACCTCGGAGAATCCGCTCATCGGGGTCAAACCCGTAAAACCGGCGAACCCTATATCCTCCACCCGGTAGCCGTTGCCCAGATTCTCGCCAACCTGAGAATGGATCACGTCAGTATCGCAGCCGCCATACTGCATGACACAATCGAAGACACGAACCTTGACTGGGAAGATATCGAATCGGAGTTTGGTCCCGAGATTGCTGACCTCGTCGAAGGCGTAACCAAGCTGGACAAAATGAAATTCCGGACCCGCGTGGAAGCGGATGCGGAAAGTTTCCGCAAGCTCATGCTTGCCATGTCCCGGGATTTGCGGGTGATCTTCATCAAGCTGGCGGACCGGTTGCACAACATGCGCACGCTGGGAAGCATGACACAGGGCTCCAGGCGGCGGATCGCCAGGGAAACCCTGGATATTTATGCTCCGATTGCTGACCGGCTCGGCATGAACAGCATGAAGCATGAACTCGAAGACATGGGTTTCGCGAATCTCTATCCATGGCGCCATAAAACCGTTACTGAGCACCTGCAATCGATGACCGGGCATCGCCAGGAAATTGTGCAGAACATACTCGAGGATCTGCGCAAGAAGATGACGGATGTCGGTGTCCCGTGCCGCATCACCGGCCGCGAAAAATCGCCTTACAGCATATACAAGAAAATGCTGGCTAAAGACCTGTCGTTCTCTGAAGTTACCGATTTTTTCGCGTTTCGGATCATCACCCAGACGGAATCTCACTGCTACCTGGGGCTGGGCGCAGTACACAGCCTGTATCAGCCCAAACCCGGACGGTTCAAGGATTTTATTGCCCTGCCCAAGGCCAACGGATACCAGTCACTGCACACTATTCTGAATAGCCCCTATGGGTTGCCAATCGAAATCCAGATCCGTACCGAGGAAATGGACATCATGGCCAGCAAAGGTGCAGCAGCACATTGGCAATACAAGACTGGAAGCTCTCCCACCGGATCGCCTCCCGCCACGGCTGAAGTGCGCGCCAGGGAATGGCTGATGCGATTGGTGGATGTCCAGCGCCACACGGGAGACTCACTCGAGTTCCTTGATCATGCGAAATCGGACCTGTTCCCGGACGAGATCTTTGTTTTCACGCCCAAGGGGAAAATTATCGACCTGCGGCAGAATGCCACGGCGCTCGATTTCGCCTACGCCATTCATACCGACGTCGGAAACCACACGTCGAAAGTCTTTGTCGACAACCTGGAAGTTCCGCTTTCAACCCGGCTGGCAAACGGCCAGACCGTGGAAATCAAAACCAACAAAAAAGTTCAGCCCAGGCCCGAGTGGCTGGAATTCGCGGCGACGGCGCGGGCCCGCACGGCGATCAGGCATTACCTCAAGAGCCTGCGCCAGGAAGAAACCGTGGCCCTGGGCCTCCGTCTGCTGGAAAAAGCGCTCAATGCCCGCGGAAGTTCAATTGAAGCGATACCGGAAGAAAACTGGACCCAGTTCCTCAAGGAGAATCATTTCACCCGGCAGGAAGATGTATTTCACGAACTGGCCCTGGGCTCGACCCTGGCCAATATAGTTGCCGGCAAACTTTTACCGGAAACGCACCCATATGCCGACTCACTCGATACTGGCGAGGCCATTACGATTGCGGGTTCAGAAGGCAATGCACTGAGCTTCGGCGCCTGTTGCAGGCCCGTTCCGGGCGACAAGATCATGGCCTACGTGTCCTCTGACAAAGGGCTGGTGGTTCACCGGGTCTCCTGTAGCAACGTCCGTGAATTCCGCAAACACCCTGACCGTTGCGTCGATGTCATCTGGGCGCCGATCACCAAGGGGATGTTTCCTGTATCGGTTAGAATTGTCACCCGCAACACGCCCGGGGTACTGGCGAACGTCTCCACCAGTATCGGCGAAGCCGGCAGTAACATTGAAACCGTGGCCCAGCCAGAGGCCAACCCCGAGATCGCGACGCTGCTGTTCAACATCAGCGTCAGGAATCGCGATCACA
>CAJIAU010000397.1_pt1 | contig 17226 bp, 14 predicted proteins | sample 9199171 | NCBI WGS metagenome assembly CAJIAU01 (sample SAMEA7708280, study PRJEB35096) | sediment metagenome | biome: marine neritic benthic zone biome [ENVO:01000025]; feature: sediment [ENVO:00002007]; material: shallow marine sediment [ENVO:03000034] sea grass bed [ENVO_01000059] ...
CTACAAATACTGGTTTGCTCGAGGGCTGCTTCTGGCCGAATTGCGAACTAAACACCCCTAAGATTCACGTCCAGGGGTGTTCTCTTGTCTGTTCCATTGCAGAACCAAGCGTTCAGAGGTCGCTAACGACTGCTACCGACCCGTAGGCGAACTTTGTATAAGATTCGATCGGCTGCATCAAATCGCAATTCTGTAACTCTCTCCTATACTTAAATATGCGGTACCAGCCGCTACTTCATCGCCAGATTATTCCAAAACAACTTCACACAATCGGCGACCAACAAACGAATAACCTCCCGATCCTGTGGCGGTAACGGATATCCTTTACTGTCGTGTCAACCAGAGAAAAACTGGAGGTTGGGACTGTGAAACTTACTTTCCGCACTTTTTTCGTTACTTCCTTAGCCGTCGTTTTCTGTGGAGGAAGTGCGGCGTACGCACAATCCCTCACATTAGAACTGTTGACTGATTCGGAACCCGTGTTGGGGTATTCCGAGAGCGCGCCCATCCAGGTTCGGCTGTCAGGTCCGGACCGGCCCATTCCGGACGCGGATGTCAGCTTCACACCTATGTCCGGTACGGCTGATACATATTTGAGCGTTCTGCGGGACTCAACCAATTCTGATGGCCTGGCCGGATCGACGATCATGGCCGGAGTGGAAGCTATCGATTTTGATGTCCGGATCAGTGCGCCCAATTACGACGTTATCCCGCTGACGGTTCATGTACGCGTTGCGTCGAGCGCGGGCTTACCCGAGGCTGACTATCCCGGCGACTTCAGCTCGATACAGGAGGCGATCGACGCTCTGGCTGATGGAGGAACCTTGAGGATTGCCCCTGGATTCTTCAATGAGCGACTGGTAATTGCAGGCAAGGATGTAAATATCGTCGGAAGTGGTTCCGGCATAGGCTGGCGTAATTTTTGGAAACGGACCGTTTTGGTTGCGCCCAGGCCTGAACGATTGGTGCCATTGGAGGATTCACAGGCTTCGATCGAGTTTAGATCAGGCGGCGGAGGCTCAGTCAAGAACATGGCAATACGGGGTGGTGATATCGGCATTGAATTGAACGGCGCAACCGAGGTGATTATCGAGAATACAAGAATCGCAAACGTGGGCTACGGAGTGGTCGGCCAAGCGACCGGAGTGACAGTTGTTGACTCAGTGATCAGCAACTCTTTGGCAAACGCCCTACTCATGATCGATGTGGAAGCGATGAATCTCCTCAACAATTTCATCTTTAACACCGACCAGGTCGGAATACTGGTGTTCAACCTGGAACCGGGTGGAGGAAGTATCAATATTTTTGACCAAACCCTGTGGTTCAGCGGCCAGGGTGGAATCGTTGTGCTCGGTGGCGAAAAGCCAGTTTATATCAGCAACTGCCAGATCAACTTCAGCGGGTTGGCCGGTATTCTTCTCATCGACACGGGTTTCGTTGCGGTTCTGGATACAAATGTCTTTGCGGTCACTGAAATCGTAACGCCGGGTTATGGCGGCATTGCAGATGGGTTGATTGCCGTCCAGGCAAACCAGGTACATATCGACAATAGCAATTTCGAGTATGCAGACCGGGTAGGAACTCATTTCATTGAATCTGGAGGGATGATCACGAACACGACAACCTATGCCATGAGATTCGGGCTTGTGATTTATGAATCGCCAAATCTCGACTGGGCCGATCCAAACAACGACTTCGATGGCGAAGAGAAGGACATTGAGATCCTCGGAACAACCCTGCCAGTGCCTGAAGCACCACCGGTACCGTAGAACGAGTGTAAATAGCCGATGTAGAGAGCAAAACTGACCGTCCCCTAGCTTTGAACCAATGGCGGGTATTGGCCGAACTGAGAACAAAACACCCGGGAGATTCACGTCCAGGGGTGTTCTGCTATTTGACCAACTTCAGAATTTCCACAGAGATGGACGGTGATCTCCGCTTCCGACTGCGGATTCAATGGGTCAACACAGTTCTTTAGCGCAATAGCGCCAAAAAATCGGTCGGGGCGGGAGTTTCAAACATAAGTGGCTTGCTCATACCCGGTTTGGTAATTATCAGCCGCAAAGCATGCAGGCCCATTCGCGTACCAGCCGTACCATATCGTTGGTCACCAACGACCGAGTGTCCTAGCCATGCCAGGTGGGCTCGTATTTGGTGTTGACGGCCGGTTTCCAGTTCTACCCTTAGCAGCGTTCGCTGACCCACGCTGCGTTCGGTGGTGAAATGGGTCACAGCATGCTTGGCGTCTGGGTGAGGCCCGACATGCATCTGGTAGATTACCGGGTCGAGGTGCAAAGGTTGATTGATGGTGCCAGTCGCAGGTTTTGGACAACCCTCCACAATCGCCAGGTAGGTTTTTTTCGCGGCGCTCCATTCCATCATCACCACCTCCCGCTTCTTCCGGGAGGTGGCAAAGAGCAATACCCCGGAAGTATCGCGATCAATTCGGTGCACGGGCCACAGTTTAATCGACTTGTTGCGACGTGACAGTTGATCACGCAATATGCCCAGCGCATGGGGCTCCTTGCCCCTGGGGGAACGAACCGACAACAACCCGGCAGGCTTATTGACAGCGATCAGGTCCCGATCCTCATACAGGATGTCGAGCCGGGGCCGCATGCTGGATGTTCCTCGGGCGGAGGCTTCGACAAGTACCTGGTCGCCCACCGACAGGTCGTGGTCATGTCGGGTAACCTGCACGTCGTTAATGCTGACGCAACCACTTTTAAGGCGCTTTTTGATCGTGCTCCGCGACCAACCTTTAAGTTGGCCAGTGAGGAACGGGAGCAGGGTGATTTTCGCCTTGACCGTCAGCCTATCTGACATCGGCGTATGGGTTCTTTGAGTAACAGCAATTGATGGCTTCTCTACATCCAATATTACGATGAAGCATAGTTGCAAAAATTATAAACACCAAATAATTCACTTAATATCCTGTGCTGGCTTTACCTGATGGGCCACTTCTGGCCGAAAGCCCAGCCTGGCACCCGCCAAATCCAGCCCTAATTCAGTTCTGCATTCAGTCTGGAAGCGGTCAATTCGGTATTGAAAGGGCCGAGGGCCGCTATCGACCCATTTGCGAACTCAGCAGTAATTCCACCACATACATCAATCGCAACTCTGTAAGTACTTTGTATACTGAGATTTGCGGAGTCACTGGCAATTTCTTTACCAGTTCATCCACAACTAAACGCTCGTAAGAAACAGTTGAGTCGCGTATGAGAAATGAACCGTTCAATGGAGATTGGAAGCTCAACATTCCCTCATCGACGTTTGCTTTCCCTGCTCCTCGCTCGGTTTTGCTTAACATTGAGGTTGAAGAGGAGGCGGTCATTATCACTGAGGAATCGATATCGGCGGAGGGAGACTCTGAGAATGTTCGAATAGAAGCCAATTTTGATAATGAGATTTATCCCGTGATTGGTTCTGGTTTCGCTGATGGTTTTGCCATCCGATCGATTAGCGCGGAAAGATGGGAAACTCAGGTGTACAAGTCTGGAGAGAGAATATTCTCAGCTGTACTGGTTTGTGCTTCCGATGGCCAGAGTTTCCGCGAAGATGTTGAATTAGCAGATGGTACAAGCGCCAGGATGTCCTTGCTATACGAACGAATTAGCAAGAACACAAGCAAGGATTGTGAATAGGCGGAATCGGGAGATGCCCGCTGCTGGCCGGACTCGGAGATAAACTCCTCTGCGATTCACGCCCAGGGAAGTTCTGCTCTATGCTCCACAGCGGAATCAGTCGCTGAAACGGCAACTTGGACCGAGATCGACCCTTTACAGAACTCGAACCGACTCTTCCACAAATAATTCACCAGCCCGAATGAAATAGAAAACCAAGTAGCCTGAACTATACTTAAATATGCGGTATCAGCCGCTACATCATCGCCAGATTATTCTTATAAAACTCACACAATCGGCGACCAATAATTGAATAGCCTCCCGATCCAGTGGCGGTCAAGGCCGCGGTCACGGTTATCTCAACTAGTGGGTCGATTGGTGATTCGAATGAAACTACTGATACTACTGCTTGGCCTATTCATGCCCACCCTCACATTTGCATTTGCTTGTGAAATTATTCTGGAGGGGCCGTGGCCATACGAAAGGACTTGCGAAAGTCTCATCAAAGAAGTTCAGCATTCGAGCGAAGGCGCGCCACAGGATGTAATGGAAGCAGTGAAATGGTTGCGTCACGCAGCTGAACAGGGTGTGGCACAGGCACAGTTCGATCTTTCCCAGCTGCACCAATGGGGCTGTGGTGTTGCGAAAGATGGAACAGAGCATATTCGATGGATGCGACTCGCGGCTGAGCAGGGTCATAAGGATGCCCAGGCTGCGCTCGGCGCAAAATACCTCTACGACTATTATGATTGTTCGGTGGGTTATAACCACTCAGAAGCTCTCAGGTGGCTCCGTCTGGCAGCCGAGCAGAAAGATCCTTGGGCAATGGCTGATCTGGCCCATGCCTATGATGTCGGACAGCCAAAGGACTCTGAAGAGGTGACCAGTTTGTTACGTCTTGCTGTGGAGCAAACTTATAGCGAGCCAAGTTCTCAATGGCAAGCTTATCGTGTTCCGAATTTGCATAGCACACTTGGATTTAGGTATCTCCAAGGTAGAGGTACTGAGAAAAATGCTTTTGAGGCTTATGTCTGGTTTCGGCTGGCTGAGCAGATCCTCGCAGACTGTTGGGAGGAACTGTCTTTCGTGACTGAGAACCTAGCTTTAGCCAAATCTAGGCTGTCCGCAGAGGAGGTCCTCGCTGCGCAGGCGCAAGTAAAGCAGTGGCATGAGAAAGCACCTCCTGCAACTCGGCGATGCCCCGAAATGACTGCCGCTGCTGCCAAACTTGAAAACCTTAAATCACAGGGGCAGCTGGGTGATACCGCTGCGCAAATTGAACTTGGCTGGATGTATTACCGGGGAATTGGTGTCTGGGAGGATGAAGATGAACAGCTTGCCTGGTGGCGCAAGGCGGCCAAACAAGGAAATACTAAGGCGATGCGCCTTCTAGCCGGGGAGTCAGACGATGCAGAATCAATTAGATGGTTGCGCAAGGCGATTGACCAAGGAGATGCTGAAGCAATGGCGGAACTGGCTTACCGCTACAGCGTCGGCTCTGGAGTACCGAAAGACGTCGCGCAGGCAATCAAATGGTTTCACAAGGCAGCCGAAAATGGAGATGCTTTTGCAATGTCTGAACTGGCTGAGATGTATTACGAAGGCAATCGAGTACAGAAAGACTATTCGGAAGCAGTTAAATGGTGGCGCAAAGCGGCAGAACAAGGAAGAAAGGGTGCAGTGTGGGAATTGGCAAAATTGCACAATCATGGTCCAGTAGGACTACGAGATTACGCAGAAGCGTACGTTTGGTATGGCTGTGGCCAACTCTACTATTTCAATATTGACGACTGCGAACAGATTGCCGAGAAGCTGTCATCGGAAGCCCTGATCGCGGCCAAACAGCGCTCAGCAGAAGTATGGGCAAAGATTCGGGTAAATATGTTTAAAGATTACTACTACGTGCCTGAGTGAAGCACCAAGAACCTCCTGTGCACTAAGGTTTGCTTTTGACTGCCGGTCAACCGCACACTTTTCAAAGTCAGCACGATTGCGCAACTGTTCTCCGTTCTGAAGACCCCTTTCTATGTATTTGAGTTCTGTTTGTGGCCGTTTGCAGTCGTAGCAGCATCCAGGATATGGCCCTGAATTAGTTCTGATCCCCACCTCGAAGCGGTCATTGGCCTGGGAGTGATGCTAAGGGCCGCTGTGGATCCAATCCAGAATTCGTTCAGAACAGCACGAGGTTTGCGGCTATAAAAAGAACATGTCACAGTTAATTGGGCATTATGGTTATCAACAGCACATCGTCTCACTAAATCTAGTTGGGCAATATTGAACACTATGAGACCCAGAAAAAATATCGAACTCGAAAAAATTATCGAGGCTCTTGAGAAAAGAATAGATCAATCAGAGTCAGTAGTATTGGTAACGCCTGAACACAAATTACGAGACGAAGATGGCAGTGAACTTTACGGCTTGAGATGTAATTCAGACGGACTGCTCCTCTTGTCAATCAACTTCTTAAAAACACTGTTACATCGTAAAGGAATTTCTTTTATTGGAAATGAAGCAATGTACTCAAATGTATAACGAAACGTTTAAGTACTTTCCGCCATCGCGCTGGCTTCACCGGTCGCAGCTACGCTGCTCCGCTTAACTAAAGCGTTATGTGTCGAAATGAGCCAATGTGCAAACTGTGTGGGGGCACTAGTGCCGGGGATCTGGGAGCAAATGCCGCTTGAAACCTCGGGTTGCTCAATTTTTAGTGTTTCTCGGTGTCATTTTCCTGATTATGGGAGTGACATTTATTGGCATTGACACATAACCAGTCATTTTAATTCATTCGGGTAACTGCACTGCCCTCACCGGACCGCCCTAAACGGACGGCCGTTTGCAGTCGTAACAGCATTCGAAATTTTGCTGTGCCGCTCAGGACTTGATCAGTTTCCTGAACCGTTCCAGGTAGATCTTTCCCTGTTCGTCCCAGGAATAGTCTTTGGCCATTCCGTTGTAGGTCACCTGTTTCCAGCCGTGTTTGTTGCGGTACAGATCAAGCGCTGTATTCACAGCCCATTTCAGGCCATTGGCGTCAAAATCGTGGAACACCACCCCGGTTCCGCGCCCGCTCCCGGCATCGAAATGCTGAACCGAGTCGGCCAGCCCGCCCGTTGCCCGCACCACTGGCACTGTTCCATATTTCAGGCTGTACATCTGGTTGAGGCCACAGGGCTCATAGCGGGAAGGCATCAGGAACAGGTCACTGCCCGCCTCGATCCGGTGGGCGAGTTGATTGTTGAAGCCCCGGTAAAAATACACGCGCCCCGGAAACTCCGCCTGCAGCCAGTGAAAAAATTGTTCTTGATCGTATTCACCACTACCCAGGACCACCAGGGAAAAATCACGTTTGGCCAATAACTTCGGGATGACCTGTTGCACCAGCTCGATGCCTTTTTGATAGGTCAGCCGGGTCACCATTCCAATCAGAGGACGGTCGAACCGGTACTCCATGCCCAGTTCCTCCAGCAAGGCCTTCTTGTTCTGTTCCTTGCCCTCGAGTTTCTTTGCCGAGTAATTGAACGGTATCAGGGGGTCTGATTCAGGGTCCCACTCGTCGTAGTCCACGCCGTTGAGTATGCCCGAGACAGACCCACCGCGGGCTCGCAGCGCCTGTTCAAGCCCCATACCGTATTCAGGTTCGAGAATCTCTTTCGCATATGTTGGGCTGACCGTGGTGAGCAGGTCGGCGTGCATGACCCCCGTTTTCATGAAATTAACCCGGTCACCCGCAAGATCATCCGCATCCAGCATGCCGGCCAAATCGGCCAGGCCCATATCACCGAGTATTCCCGCACCGAACACGCCCTGGTAACCGATGTTGTGTATGGTCAGCACTGATTTGGTCCCGCTGAATAATTGATCCCAACCGTAGATCGTCTTCAGGTAGATGGGGACCAATGCGGTATGCCAGTCATGGCAATGAACAATATCCGGTGAAAAATTGACCTGTTGACAAAACTCCAGCCCAGCCCGTGACAGCAGTATAAAGCGGAGGTGCTCATCGGGGCCGGAATAGATCTCTTCCCCGCCAAACAATTCCGGGCAATCCAACAGGTGAATATCGGGACCGGCTCCTTTGGAAACCGCCTTTACGATCCCGTAGCGGAACGATCTTTCACCAAGGGTTATCTCGAGGTTTTCCAGCCCCGGCACTTTTTCGATCTTGAGTTCGGAGTCATCGAGCGTGGCGTAATACGGCATGAGTACCCGGATATCCTGACCCACCGATAAGAAGTAATCAGACAGGGCCGCAGACACATCGGCAAGACCGCCGGTCTTGGCCAGGGGGGTCAATTCAGCACAGACAAGGAAAATCTTCAGGCTGGCGTCAGGAGACAATGGTGTTCCTCATTTCCAAAGGGGTGAAAAATGTTATTTTAAGGCCAGCACGGGTCAGGAATCGAGAAAAAATGCAAAAGGAAAACCGCGTTTCATTGAGGCTTGAGAACCAGGTCGCACTGGTTGAGTTGAACCGCCCTGAAAAACACAATGCCCTGGACCTGGAAATGTTCCACGCCATTGTCGCTGTGCAAAAAAAACTGGCGAGAGAAAAAACGCTTCGCGCCGTCGTCTTGTCGGGGTCGGGCGTGGATTTCTGCACGGGCCTGGATATCAAGTCGATCATGAAAAACCGCTCGGGCATGCTCAGATTATTGTGGAAATGGCTGCCCTGGCAGGCAAATCTTGCGCAGCAAGTCAGTGTCGGCTGGCGCCGCATGACTTCACCGGTGTTCGCTGCCATTCACGGGCGTTGCTGGGGGGGAGGCCTGCAGATCGCCCTGGGGGCCGATTTCCGCTACGTCGAGCCGGAAGCGTCACTTTCCATCATGGAAGGCAAGTGGGGGCTGATTCCCGACATGGGTGGCACGCTGGCGCTACGTGAACTGACGCCCAGGGACCACGCCATGCTGCTTGCCATGTCAGCGCAGGAATTCAGCGGCGCCCGGGCGCTCGAACTGGGGCTGGCCACGACCGTCGAAGATAACCCGGTCGAAGCGGCCAGGGCTGCTGCTTGCGAGCTGGTGGAGCGTTCACCCGATGCGGTGGCGGCGGTCAAACGCCTTTACAGGAAAAGCTGGCAGAGCGGTTCAGGCAGAGCGCTGGCCAGAGAAACTGCTTACCAGATTCGTATACTCGCGGGAAAGAACCAACGGATTGCCGTGCGCCGCCAGTTTGGAGACGATTCCGACTTTGAACGCCCCGCACGTTGGTAATAACCAAATCAGGCCGTGTTGTTTTCAACTGACTGGATAAATTCCCCGATTTTATTCCATGCATCATCGGCTTCCGGCACTTCGGGATAAAACAGCTGCCAGACGTGCAGCAGGCCTGACCAGGATTGCAGGCGAACAGGCGAACCGGCCTTTCGAGCCTTGTTGACGTAACGCCTGGCGTCATCCAGCAGCATCTCGGATTCACTGACCTGGACGAGAATGGGCGGCAGGCCGGAGAGATCGCCAAATACCGGAGAGACCAGTGGATTGGCCTGGCGGAACCTGTTTTCGAGCAGGAATATCCAGGAAAGAATCCACGCTGGAATTTTCAGTAACCTGCCAAACATCGGCGCCAGCATATAATCCGTCCCCAGGTTTTCCCGGATGCTGGGGGATGAATAAGTCGAGTCACTGAGCGGAGACAGCGCAACAACAGCGTCCGGCGCCCTGAGTCCTTCATCGCGTACCCATGCCGTCATCATCAGCGCAAGGTTACCGCCCGCCGAATCACCACCCATGAATAACCGGGTCGGCTGAGATTGCCCTTCAGGGCCATTTTCCAGGATCCAGCGATACGCCGACCGGCAATCCTCGACCCCATCGATGCGCCTGTTCTCCGGCATCAGGCGATAATCGACGGCCAGCACTGCCGCGTTGGCCACTTCGGAAAAGCGGCTGGTGGCGCTGCGGTGACTGTTTGGACTGCCCGCAATAAACCCGCCGCCGTGCAGGTAGAGCACGCGTCTCGATGAATCAATGCCCGGCGCCAGCACCCACTCAGCCGGCAATCCTTCGATCTCCACCGGTATGAAGCTGGAGCCGAACTCCTTTCCTTTTGGCATGTTTTCCATGAAATTTCGGACGAATAGCAACATTTCCTTGCGAGACAGCCCTTTGACCTGGTTCCTCATGGCCAGGAATTCCTTTACAACCGACTGGTGTTCTTCACTGGGGCCACTTGATGATGAAAAACGGTCGATGCCTTCGGCGTCAGGCGCCTGGTCGAATACTGTGAGGTTTTCACTGCGCCTGATCCAGATGCCGGCCAGCCAGAATGCAACAACAACGATGATCAGCGTGTAAAAAATCCACATTTCAATCGGCCCCCACGCAGGCACTGAATGCCGCTTCCAGGATATCCAGGCCTTCTTCCACGTGTTTTGACTTGATGGTCAGAGGCACCAGGATGCGGATTACGTTGCCCCTAACGCCACAGGAGAGCAGGATCAAACCCATTTCCGCCGCCTTCGCGGTCAGCGCCCTGGTCAATTCGGCATTCGGTCGGTTGAAATCGCCTTGGGTTATCAGCTCCATGGCCACCATGGCGCCAAGGCCCCTGACATCCCCGATGATTTCGGGGAAATCCGCCTGCAACCGCAACAACGCGGCTTGCAGGCGGTTACCCATTTCGATGGCGCGTTCACAAAGCCCTTCCTTTTCGATGACCTCCAGCACGGCAAGGCCGGCAGCACAGCCCAGTGGAGATGCGGCGTAGGTTCCGCCGAGGCCGCCGGGCTCAGGTGCGTTCATGACCTCGGCCTTGCCGACTACTGCCGCCAGCGGGTAACCACCCGCGATGCCTTTGGCCAGGGTCATGATATCGGGCTCAATACCGGCGTACTCGGTTGCAAACATGCGGCCTGTTCGTGCAAATCCTGTTTGTATCTCATCTATTATCAATAAGATACCTTGCTTATCACATATTTCACGTAAATCTTGAAGGAAACCGTCCGGAACCGGGTAAAATCCGCCTTCGCCCTGCACAGGTTCGATAATGATGGCCGCAACACGGTCCGGCTGGATGTCATTTTTGAACAGCTGATCAAGCGCTTCCAGGGAAGCCTCCGCACTGACACCCAGGTACTGTGCAGGAAAAGGCGCATGGTAGATTTCAGGTGTGAAAGGGCCGAAGCCTTTCTTGTAGGGTACGACCTTGCCGGTCAGTCCCATGCACAGGTTGGTCCGTCCGTGAAATCCACCACTGAATGCAATCACGCCGGGGCGGCCGGTTGCCGCCCGGGCAATCTTGATGGCATTCTCCACCGCTTCGGCCCCGGTTGAAACGAAAATCGCCCTCGCATCATCGATCGGTGCGATTTCGGTCAGTTTCTCGGCCAGTTCGACTGCGCTTGAATAGGGCGTAACCATCACGCAGGTATGGCTGAATGCTTCCACCTGCTGACTGACAGCGGCAACGACTTGCGGGTGACTGTGACCTGTATTGACCACGGCGATGCCTGCCCCGAAATCCAGGTACCGGTTGCCCTCGGCATCCCATAATTCTGCATTACGCGCTTTTTCGATATACACCGGCAACATGTTGCCCATACCGCGCGCGAAGACCTGGTTTTTTCGTTCTTGCCAGTCGTTGTTTTTCATATTCTGTTCCCGTGATTTCAATCCCTATTGTCCAGCACTTTCCGGTGTTCGGAAAGCCCAATCAATAATTTTGGCTGTACGGGGGACTAACTGCTGGTAGGCTATTGCGCCAATGGATTTTGTATTACTCATCGCGGGGATCGCCGGTTTGTGGATCGGCACTGAACTGACGATTGGCGGTGCCCTGGCCATAGCCCGCCGGCACCAGTGGTCTGAATTCTTCGTCGGGCTGGTCATCCTGTCCATCGGCAGCGACCTTCCGGAGCTGGCCATCGCAGTGGATGCCGGCATCGAGGGCCTGAAGGGACGGGACGCGTCAGGCGTGGTGGTGGGCTCATCCATCGGCAGTGTTGTCGCCCAGATGGGATTCGTACTCGGATTGGGGGCGGCGATCTCTTACCTGACCCTGCCCAAGTCATTTGTCGTCAAACATGGCTCTGTTCTGTTGGGCGCAACGGTGTTGCTGTTTCTGGTTGCATTGGATGGTGGTGTCTCTCGCACCGAAGGCCTGATCCTGATCACGACCTACTTCATTTACGTGATGGCACTGATGAATGGAGGCACCGCACCCGAGGAAGACCCAATCCGCCTTGCGCACGGCGGTATCCGATCGTGGACCCTGCTGCTGGCCGGTCTGGCCATCGTAATCTTCAGCTCGGATCTCACCGTGGATTCGGTCGTCAGGCTTGCATACACGTTTGAAATCAGCGAGGCCCTTATCTCGGTGCTGTTCATCGGCCTGGGCACCAGCCTGCCGGAGCTTTCAATTTCCATTTCGGCGATTATGAAAAAGAAGACCCAAATGTCCGTCGGCAATATCATTGGCAGCAACATCCTGGATACCCTGCTTCCCATCGGGATCACCGCGCTGATCGCGGGCATGACCTTCGAGCGCCAGTTGTTGTACTTTGACCTGCCGTTCATTTTCGTGATGACTGCCGTCGTGCTGACCTTCTTTTACGTCAAGAAAGGAGTCACCCGGCCAGAAGGCGTGGTTATCCTTGGTTTCTACGCCACCTACGTGGCTGTCAAGCTTTTTCAGTTCTAGGCGGCGTTTCCGCACCCGATGTGATTTCTACGATCCGGTCGCTGTAATGGCCGTTGAAGCGGGTGCGTCCGCTGAGGCTGTATGCACCGATATTCCCGAATTCAAGATGGTCTCCCGCCCGGATATCAGCTGGCAAATCCACTTCGCCCGGCATGACATCCGATGCGTCACAGGTAGGACCAAAAAGCTTGAATGAAACAGGCGCACCCGCCAGGCGTTCACCGTTCCGATAGGCCCGGACCGGAAAGCGCTGATGCCCTTCGAATCGCAATTCCCAGAAAATGCCGTACATGCCGTCATTCAGATAGAGCCGCCCGTCCTTGCGCAACAGCACCTCCACCACCGCCGACAGGCCGGGCGCAGACAATGCCCTGCCCGGCTCCGCCATGATCTCGCCATCCTTCCGCATGGGGAGCTTTCTTGCAGCCTCGTTCACGGCGCTGAAAAACTCTTCCAGTGGTGGCGAAAGAAAGTCCGGGTAGGAACGCGGAAATCCGCCGCCGATATCGACCAGGCGCAAACGGAAGTCCAGTGAATCCAGAACTTGGGCGGCCGTCTCGATGGCATGCCGGTAAGCGCCGGGGTCGGTGACCAGTGTTCCGACGTTGAACGCCAGGGCAGGCTCGGCGCCCGTCGACCGGATTTTCCGCAACAAGGCCGGAATCTCTCCGGGAGGCGCGCCGAATTTGGACGACAGGTCCATCATGGCTGATTCATGGCTGACTGCCATGCGTGCGAATACCACGACCTGCTCAAGTGGAATTTCTGACGCCAGCGCATCCAGCCGGGATGCATGGTCCACCATGAAGTGGCGGACATCGAAGTCATGGAAGGCTTCGCCGGCGGCGCCCCTGAGTGCCACGGGGATCATGAAATAGCAGGCAGCGCCGGGGCAGTTTTGCCTGACCAGTTCAATCTCCGGGACCGACGCACAATCAAAATGCTCGACCCCTCCCTGGTTCAACAACCGAACGATCAATGGGTCGTCGTTGGCCTTGACGGCGTAAAGCACCCTGCCGGGAAATTCACTGACAAACGAGCGGGCTGTTTGCTGGTACACATGAGGGTATACACAATAAACGGGCCTCCCTGGATTGAGCGCCTGCAGCAATTCACTTACGCTGGCAAAGGAACTGGTTTCCGGATTCATAATGCGAGAGGATACAGTCATGAACCGCTTGCTTGTAGTATTTGCTGCAACTCTCCTGGTGGCTGCGTGTGCCAGCAAACCACTGGTGCCCTACACTGAGGACACGCCCCCCCTGGTACTGGCGCCTGCATCATCGGCGGGCATCGAGGATGGACGGGGACGTTTCAGGGAGATTGCCTGCGCGATCCTGGAAAGCCATGGAAAGGAGCTTCCGCATTACCGGGAATGCGAGGATGCTGTTACCCGGTTGGGAAATGAGCCTCCCGGGACCGGGCAGCAAGTGTACCTGGGTCAGTCGAAGAGGAACCTGGTAGCTGCTCTCGTACCCGGTATCGGCTGGGAGTGCTTCGAATCATGGCTTGAATACGAGAACGAATTCGACGGCCACTTGGAAGAATTCGGTTTCCAGGCCTATATTTTTTCCGTTGACGGCATGTCGGGCACCACCGTGAACGCCCGTATGATCCGCGATGCGATCACCAAACACGCGGACGAACTTCAGGATCAGCAACTGGTCCTGATCGGTTATTCAAAAGGTGCGCCTGATCTGCTCGAAGCCGTCGTCACCTATCCGGAAATTCACCGCTACATAGCAGCCGTGGTCAGCATAGCGGGGGCCGTCGGTGGTTCGCCATTGGCAAACGCGGCCGAGGAAAAAGACCTTGGCCTGTTAAAACACATTCCGGGCTCGGAATGCACTGAAGGCGACGGCCACGCAGTGGAAAGTCTCAGACCTGCTGTTCGCCGCCAGTGGCTGGCAGAGAATCCCCTGCCCGCCTCCATCCGTTATTACTCCCTGGTTACCTATCCGGAACCAGACCGGATATCTTCGGTCCTGAGAAGCACAAACAAGAAGCTCAATGCGGTCGATTCGCGCAATGACAGCCAGGTCATTTTTTATGACCAGGTGATTCCCGGCAGCACCCTTCTCGGTTATCTCAATGCTGACCACTGGGCGATTGCCGTGCCAGTGGCCGAAGCCCATCCATTCATTGGCCGGCATTTCGTGGACAAGAACGATTACCCGCGGCAGGCCGTTGCCGAGGCTGTATTGCGCTACATCGAGGAGGATATGGAGGGTGAAGATCAGCCATGAAATCAAAAAATGAAATCGTTAAAAACTGGCTGCCCCGCTACACCGGACGCGAACTGGATGATTTTTCCAGGTACATCATCCTGGTGAACTTCGGGGACTATGTGCAGCGCTTTGCAAAACACCACGGGTCGGAAGTCATCGGGGAATCCAAGCCGATGCCCAATACCAATGCAGACGGCATTACCATCATCAACTTTGGCATGGGCAGCGCAAACGCAGCTACGGTCATTGACCTGCTGGGCTCGATAAAACCAAAGGCCATCCTGTTCCTGGGCAAATGCGGCGGGCTCAAGAAGAAGAACAAGCTGGGCGATTTCATTCTGCCGATCGCCGCCGTTCGCGGTGAAGGCACGTCCGACGATTATTTCCCACCGGAAGTCCCGGCGCTGCCCTCCTTTGCGCTGCAAAAAGCTGTTTCCACCACCATCCGGGACTACAACCAGGACTACTGGACGGGAACCGTATACACCACAAACCGCAGAGTCTGGGAGCACGACGAAGAGTTCAAGGAATACCTCAATTCCATCCGGTGCATGGGCATTGACATGGAAACCGCCACGATCTTCTCCGCGGCTTTTGCCAACCGGATTCCAGTCGGCGCCCTGCTTCTGGTGTCAGACCAGCCAATGGTGCCCGAAGGTGTGAAAACAGCTGAAAGTGACAGGAAAGTGAGCGACAGCTACGTTGAACTTCACCTGAAACTCGGCATTGCCTCGTTGAAGCAACTCATCAACAAGGGCGATACTGTGAAGCACTTGAAATTTTAGGTCACACAATGGATGCAGAGGCTTACTTCCAGGCCGTAGAAGCGATCGCGCTGGTCATCGCGTTGGGATTCGCAATCCTGCAGGTGCGCCAATACCGGCGCGACAAGCACCGTGAAGCCGCAATCGAACTGTTGCATTCATTTCAGACTCCGTCGTTCGCCCGGGCGCTAAACATTGTCTACGCGATGCCGGAAGGGCTTTCCAAGGAGGAAGTCGAGCAATTCTGCGGCGACGAATTCCACCTGGTTTATGCCATGACGACGACCTGGGAAAGCCTCGGCGTACTTGTACACCGGGGCGAAATCGACTTGCAGTTGATCGATGATTTCTTCAGCGGACCGATCCGAATTTCCTGGCTGAAGCTAGAGAACCAGGTGATGGGCGAACGGGCAGAATGCAACCGGGATACCATCAATGAATGGTTCCAGTGGCTGAACGAACGGTTGGGAGACATGGAGTCCGTGGAGCCGCCGGTTCCGGCCCACATCGCCCACAAGAACTGGCTGCCTAAAGAACCGTGGTGGAAATAAAGTCCTCACTGGTACCCGATCATGACCGCCACGGCCATCGAGATACTGCCCAGCACCAGCAGCTGCAACATCAGTGGCCAGATAAAGCGGAACCAGCGCCCGTAAGGAATCCCGCAAATGCCCAGTATTCCCATCAGCACGGCGTTGGTCGGCACGATCATGTTCATGAAGCCGTCACCCATCTGGTACGCCAACACGGCCACCTGGCGGCTGACCCCGACAATGTCCGAAATCGGCGCCATGATCGGCATAGTGACGTAAGCCTGCCCCGAGCCCGACGGCACGAAGAAATTCAGGATGCTCTGGATGAACAGCATGCCGATAGCCGAGATTTCCGGCCCCACCGCGACCAGTGGCTGTGACAAACCGTTTACGATCGTGTGCAGCACCTGGCCGTCACTGAGGGTGATTTCGATGGCGCGGGCAAACCCGATCAGCAATGCGGTGCCGATCAACTCGCCCGCACCGGAGATGAAATTGACGGCCATGTCGTCCAGCCGCATCCGATAGATAAGACCACACACCACGGCCAGGGCGAAAAAAATGCCGCCCAGTTCCACGAAATACCACTGGTGCACCTTTATTCCCCACACCACGATGACCAGGGCGACCACGGTCGCCAGCAGCACCAGCGCCTGCCGGGCACTGATCGGACCTGTTTCCGGTGATCCCGGTGGCTGTGCCTCCGGCACGTCGGCCACCAGTGACCGGGAAGGGTCGTTGCGGATCATCTTCGCGTATCGCATGACGTGGTAGAAACCGAGCGCGAAAAACGGGAGGAAAATGGCCAGCCGGTAACCGAGTCCGGAAACGGGCGTCAGCCCTGCTACTTCCTGGGCCACCAGCACAGTGAACGGATTCATGACTGCCGTGCCGTAACCGATGCCGTAACCAACCACCATGATGCCCACCGCCGCCACGGTATCCATTCGCATGCCGACACATAAAGTGATCAGGATGGCAACCAGCGGAATGTATTCCTCGGCCATGCCAATGGTGGATGACCCCACCGCGAATGCCAGCATGCCCATCAGGATCAGCAACGCAGGCTGTCCGCCGAATCGTTCCAGTATTTTTGCCAGGGCTGCATCCAGTGCCCCGGTAGCGCGGATCACGGCCAGGGCGCCGCCAATGATGAACACGAAGAAAATGATGCCCTGTGCCGACTCCAGGCCACGGGGAATGACGGTGAACAGGGAATACAACGGCAAGGGTTCAGTATCCGGAATCACCGCGTAGGTACCCGGCACGACAACCTCGTGGCCATGGTCGTTGATCTCGGTCTGGAACTGGCCGGCCGGCAGGACCATTGTCAGTACATAGGCGAGCAGGATCATCCCGTACAGCAGGACCAGCGTATGGGGTACCTTCAGATTCTTAAACATGTTCCTTTCTCACGCGTTTCACGAACCAGGCGGCA
>CAJIAU010000039.1_pt1 | contig 16924 bp, 12 predicted proteins | sample 9199171 | NCBI WGS metagenome assembly CAJIAU01 (sample SAMEA7708280, study PRJEB35096) | sediment metagenome | biome: marine neritic benthic zone biome [ENVO:01000025]; feature: sediment [ENVO:00002007]; material: shallow marine sediment [ENVO:03000034] sea grass bed [ENVO_01000059] ...
CCTGGGCCGGCAGCTTGAAGCCTGGCAGCACATCCAGAAGCTTAAACTCATCGTTGATTACATTGAAAAGAACCCAGAGCCCCGGATTCTGCTTCACCTGGATGCTCCGGACGTTCTTGTCATCGGGGACCTCCGGCATACCATGGATTGCTTCAATTCGGAATTCGGGTGTGATCTTTTGCTGGGAGCCGAGAAAAACAGCATGCCGTCCTTGCAAAGCGCCGTCAATTTAACAGATCGGGATGCCAGGTTCCTGAACAGGATCGAGCAATTCGAACGGGCAATCTACAGGTACCCGTTTCAACATCTCAATGCGGGCTGCTTCATTGGCAGCAAAGAAAGTATCCTGGAGCTCTTTTCCGAGGCTCTTAACAGCCGGAAGCAGTGGCGGCTCAGCAGCCGGATGTGGCACGGTGACCTCATGCACGACGATGACCAGGTGGTTTTGAGGGAACTTCACCGGAAGAACTATCCCCGGATTCAGATTGACCATGAAAACAAGGTGTTTCAGAATCTTTATGCCACCAAGCGATCAGAAATTTCAGCCAGTCCCCCTGTGCCGGGAGGAATAAGATTTCTGAATGCTTTCATCAGCCACATGCACAGTATTGCATCCGCCAAAATGAGATCTATTGTTTCGCGGAGCAGGGGTAAATGAATCTGGAGCCAGGTATGCGATCGGCAGTCTTTATCTGCGCAGATCGCCGCATGCTGATCCCGTCCCTGTTTGTAGCACATTCAGCGGTTTGCCAGCGCGAGCGGGAACCTGCGGATTACGATGTGCTGCTCGTCATCGCGCCCACCGATCTCGATGATACGCACAGACGCTGGGCTGGCAAGAACGGAATTCGGCTGATAGAAGACCTCGACATCTCGTCCATCAGTTCGACACCGATTACGGATGCCAGATTGTCTGCAGCCGCCCTCTACCGCCTGCTGGTTCCCGGGCATCTGCGCGGTCAGTATCAGCGGCTCATTTATCTCGACGCAGACGTAGAAGTTCGCGGACCTCTCGGACCTTTGTTCTCGCTTGACCCCGGCGTATTCGGCCTGGCAGCATCGCCCGCGCCTGCGCTGCCCGCTATGATGGCTACCAGGGGCGACCTGAAGCAACAACAGAAACCCCTGGTGGCGCTGGGCATGACCCCGCCTTTTGATTATTTCAACTCTGGAGTTCTGCTGATCGATCCAGAGACCTGGGTTGACCTCGACATCGGCAAGCGGTCAGTGACTTTTCTGGAAAACAATATCCAGATTTGTCCGTTTCTGGATGAAAGTGCATTGAATGCAATTCTGGATGGCCAGTACGCACACCTGTCGCCCGTTTGGAACCTGCGGGCGTGGACGTTCGACGTGCCGGGTGCTCAAAAATTCATCGAACCCGCAATTGTGCATTTCGATGGCCCGATCAAGCCATGGAAGAAGTATGGCGCGGGGCATCGTCTTTTACTTTACGCACGCGAGTACCAGTCTTACCGCGAGTTTCTTCGGAAAACTCCATGGCAGGCATGGCTGGGCGAACAATGGGGACTGGCGGACCTGGCCAGAAGTATGGGATTCGAGGTGTCAATCATCGTCAAAAAATTGCTGGGCAAGCGCTCGTGGCGCCATTATTCCGCTGCCGAGCAGCAGTCGATCGAAAGTGATTTCGCCCGTTATTGCAGGACGCAGTCATTCGCTGACATTGAACAGGGAGTCGTGTCACGCGAAGGCGGCATACTCCGGCAGGCAAGCACTTCAAATTCAGACATTTCGGGCGTGGAAGCAGCATGAAGGACACCGGATCACTTATTCCAGGTAAACGAACCATTCTGGTTGAACCGGAGCTGGATGGCAAAACGCTGACCACCAGCGTCAAGGTGAGCCGTGATCTACGCCGGTATTTCAGGAAGGACCAATTTTTCATTCGCTATGAGCAGGCGATCAATGCTGAACCGGGGATACTGAGTGTGCCGGCAGTCGCCCTGTTGCTGCCACTGGCCTGGCTGACCGGCTCCAGGCTCCAGGTTCGCTGCCTTGACCGGACGTTTGCCGCCGCCGCGGAGGCTTTGCAAATCGAGTACAGCCGTATTTATCCGAGAGTAGCTTTTAGAACAGAGCTGGTAGTTGACGAGTTAACAGATTCGGCAGCTAATCCTGAAGGCGCAGCCATGCTTTTCAGTGGCGGCCTGGACGCAACCTACTCATTTTTTGCCAACCGGCAGCTCAAGCCTCGATTGATCGGGGTGTTTGGAACGGAATTTCCGCTTGGCAACCAGCGTTACCTGGAAAGCGTCAAGTCCGAATCTGCTTCTTTCGCGAAAAGGCACGAGGTTCCTCTGAGCTTTATTTATACCAATATTGCCTTCCTGTTCGACCAGCGGGCTGTCATTCACAAGTTTGCTGCTGGCCGCGGGAAGGTCAGCGGTGATTTATGGAAAGGCATGGGTTATGCACTTGGCTTTCTGTCGATGACAGCGCCGCTGTCTGCCGGGCGTTTCGACCACCTGATAATAGCTGCGTGGGCGGATAGGGAAACTGCCAGGAATGTGCGTGAGAACCCGGACTCATCATCACCCCGGGTGGATGAAAAAATAGCCTGGTCCAATCTCAGAGTGGAACATCATGGCTGCCTTCACCGTTACGAAAAAGCACGGGAAATGAAAGACTGGCTGCCCGGCAACCCGGTGCGGGTCTGCTGGAAATTCGAGAGAGCCCAGGAGTTGGGTGACACCGTCAATTGCAGCCGCTGTGAAAAGTGCGCGCGAACGATCGTGGCGCTGGCGATTGGCGGCGTCGATCCCCGGCTATGCGGGTTCAGGATTGATGAGGAATCGATCCGTTACATCAGGCACCGGCTTGAGAAGAACAAGTCCAGCCCTGCGCACCTCTCGAAGTGGTGGGCGCCGATGCAACGACAACTGCCGGAGCGCATCGAAGGGGATATGTTCGGCCTGAGGGATTTCATGGAGTGGTTCCGGTCTTACGACCTGGGTTCGGGTTCGCATAGCCCCCCGATTTCACGGCGGGTTCAGAAGGTTTACCACCTGGTGCCCTATCCTGTAGCGGTTGCTATCCGTTCATTGGTGTACAGGATAGTTGGAGAACCCTACTGGCTGAACCGTCCGGAATCAGAAGAACTACCGAATGGGCGAGGCAGTGAACACCTGCAGAAAAACCGGGATGATAAATGAACCTGGATGATTCCACATCCTCGGCGCGCTCTGTATTTCAACGTGCCGCAGAGGTCCTGAGAACGGAGGGAGTGCGCAGCCTGTGGTTCAAGATTCTGGGCGAGACGGTATACCGGCGCGTGGATATCTTCGAGAAAAGCCTCGATACGCCGGGCCGGCCGTTGGCGGAGCAGGATGAGATAGAAATCAGGCTGCTGAAGGCTGAGGAATTAGACGAATTTCTGGAATTTCGTTCTTACACGCCTCGCAACAAGGTCATTGAACGGTTGCAGCGAGGTGAACTCTGCCACATTGTCAGGTACGCCGGAAAGCTGGCTCATTGCAGTTGGTCGACCACGGGCCAGGTACGGATCGACTACCTTGGCTGCGAATGCCGCCTGGACCCCGATGCGATCTACATCTACGAGACCTACACGGCACCTGAATTCCGGGGTAAATCCGTTTCCGTCCTAAGGTCAGAAGCCGTTCACAAATGGTACCGGGAGCAAGGCTATCGCCGCTACGTATCCGTCAGCTGGCCCGAGAATCACTCTGCTCGCCGGGCCATCATCAAGTCCGGCGCCCGGAAATCTGGCAGAATGGGGTACTGGGGTTTCGGGTCCTTCAAGCGCTATTTCGTGACAAAAGACTTGACCCGCCTGCCTTTGCAGATCATGAAAAAGCAACGTAATCAAACAAGGGGACACGGCGAGAGCTACTGGAACACGGTGCCAAATGGCCTGGACGATACCCAGCATTACCTGGACCCGTTCCTGGCCGAGCTGAAGCGCCGGGAAAACCGCCGCCTGGTGCTGGAATGGGGTGATCTGCGCCCGGACAGTCGTATTTTGAAGACGGATGCCTTCGAAGAGGCCATGGGCGCTGATTCTTTTCTCGCGGATTTGAAACAGGACGGCCGGCAGATAACGGGCATGGACCTGTCCAGCGAGATAGCCAGGCGGGCCAGCGAGAATCATGCAGCTTCGGGTATCCGTTTCCTGGCTGCCGACGTACGCTGTTTACCCTTGTCTGACGCCAGTTTTTCTGTGGTTGTATCCCCATCTACGCTGGATCACTTCCTGGACTCATCTGACCTGGAAGTCAGCCTGTCCGAATTGTTTCGGATCATGCAGCCTGGCGGGCGCCTGGTGATTACGCTGGATAACCGGCAAAACCTGTTCGATCCCCTGTTGAAGCTGGTTCACCGTCTCGGGCTGGTCCCCTATTTCATTGGCCGTTCCTACACCGTGAAAGAGCTCTGCAGTGAATTGCGCCAGGCCGGGTTCGAGGTCCGGAACACCACCGCCATTCTGCATAATCCCCGGCTGGTTGCTGTGGCTACGATGCGGTTGGTTCGCTGGCTGCGATGGCGGCCGCTGATCCGGCTGACCGAAAAACTGATAGTTGCGGCGCAGCGCCTGGAAAATACCTGGCTCTGTTATTACACGGGCAGTTTTGTCGCAGCCCTGGCGGTGCGTCCTTTGACAGACACGGAAAACCGCGATTGATGATGCGCCAGTCCCTGGCAAGGCTGCGCTGGAGTGCTTATGCGTTCCTTAAATCCCGCGCGGAATCCCGTCTTCCGTACCAACCCATCGAGGCGATCATTGCCCGGCAAAATCGCAAAATACGCTCGATCGTCAGCCACGCTTATGCGACTGTTCCTTTCTACCGGGAAGCCATGGACCAGTCAGGGATTGCGCCGGGTGATATTCAAACCTCGGCTGACCTTGAACAATTGCCGCTGATTGCGGGCATTGAGCTGGCAGAGTCGCCAGCGCGTTTTTATTCCTCCCTTTACGGACCGGCAAATACTTTGACCCTTCAGTCCAGTGGCACCAACGGCATGGCCAAAAGAGTCCGATATGATTACGCGGCACTTTTTGAAGCCCTGGCGCACGGGCACAGGCAGCGCGCTGTGATGGCGAAATTTACCGGCAGGAGCGCCGATTACCGTGAAATGAGCATTGTTCGTGAAGAGTCCATTTCGAAGAACCTGCGAAAGTTTTATGAAGCCCACACCTGGGTGCCCAGCAGACTGGATGTCCGCCGCCGCAGGCTGGGGCTGGAGTTGCCTTTTTGCGACCTGCTCGACCAGATCGATGATTTCAGGCCGGACATGCTGACAGGATACGGCTCCCACCTGGGCGCATTGTTCCGCTGGGCGATTGAACAGGGGCGTGAATTTCACCGTCCAAAACTGATCTGGTACGGTGCCGACGGTATGTCCGAATCAGACCGTCAGCTGATTGAACGCGAAGCCGGGATTCCGGTCATGTCTACCTACCAGGCGGACGAAGCCTTGCGGATCGGATTTCAGTGTGAGCAGCGCCGTGGATTCCATCTCAGCCTGGACGATGTAGCGGTTCGGGTGGTTCGGCCAGATGGGCAGCCTTCAGCAGCAGGCGAAACCGGTGAAATCGTGATTTCAAACCTGAACAACCGTGCCACGGTTTTGCTCAATTACCGGTTGGGCGACATGGTCACTTTACCGGTCGAGCCTTGCGCATGCGGGCGGTCATTACCCGTCATCGAGAATATTGCGGGCCGTGCAAACGATATGATCCGGCTTCCTGCCGGTGAATTGCGGCACTCGTTGATATTCCTGGCTCCGCTGCAGAAAATACCGGGCGTAAGCCAGGTGCAACTGGAGCAAAACAGTGACGGCAGTGTCCGGGTCAACGCCGTCTGCCGCAAAGGGTGCAACTGGGCGGATATCAGTCGGTCGATCCTGGAAATTTCGGGGAGGTTAATAGGGCAAGGCGTTGAAGTCTCTGCCAGGCAGCTCATGGAAATCCCCCGCGAGCCAGGGGGCAAGGTCCGGGCGGTGATCTCACACCTGGAAAATGATCATGCTGGATGAACAACTGGAATTGGTCAGGCTGTTGGGACGGCGGATTCCGTCCGCGGATGAACTCGAATTCATTCAGCGGCGCAAGTTACGGAAGCTTCTCGACTACGCCTATGAGAACGTGCCTCTTTACCGGGCGCGGTTCGATGAAAACCACCTGGTTCCCGCTGACATCAAGACCGCAGAGGACCTCAGGAGGCTGCCGGCTATCAGCAGGGACGACCTGAGGGCGGCCGGACCCGATCGAATGAGTCGAGCGGTCAATCCGGCTTCATTGCGTTCCCGTTACAGCAGCGGTTCCAGCGGCAAACCGTGGAAGGTCAGCCTCACGCAAACCGAAAACCGGTTACGCAAGGCGCTGGAACTCAGATCCATGGCGGCCAGCGGGATCACTTTCCGGGACCGCATCATCACGCTGGGGCCGACGACCTCATCCCGGGCGACCCTTGGCCGGCTGGGGTTGTATGCCACCGAGTACGTGTCGCCCAAGCTGACGGTCGAGGAGCAGGTGCAGGAACTTCGGGTACTAAAACCGGATGTGCTGTGGATTTACCCGACCGCGTTGCGCACCATCCTGCATCATGCGGGATCGCTCAGTTCATTTATCCGGCCACGCATGGTGGCCTATTCGGCGGAGCCCCTGGACGATTCCCTGAGAGCAAGGCTCGATGCAGAGGGTGGTTACGAAGTTCGAAATTTTTACGGTTCGGTCGAGTGCGGACGGATTGCCTGGGAATGTCCTGAACAGCAGGGTCTGCATATCAACACGGATTGCAGCATTGTCCACCTGGAAGATGATATCGAAATTCCAGGGGCTGGAAAATCCGTGGTGATTACCAACCTCAATGCCCGGGTAAGCCCGTACATCCGCTACCGCCTGGGAGACTTGTGCGAGAGGGTCGAGAGTCCCTGCAGTTGTGGGTCTCCGCTGCCGATGCTTCGAGCGCCAAAAGGAAGAGACTGGGACATTGTCCGGCTCCCCAGTGGACGCCTGCTGTCACCCTGGCGCATCAATCCGCTGTTAAGAGATATGCCTGAACTGTTGCAGTTCAGGTTGATTCAGAAAAGCACGGATCGGCTGTTGCTGCAACTGCAATTTTCTTCAACGCCTGAAAGACAGGTACTGGACGATCTGCAACAATCAATGCTCCGGCTGTTCGAGGAGCCGGTTACGATAGACGTCGAACTGGTCGATCATTTCGAGAACGACAAACTTAAATTCCGGGCATTTGTTTCTGAACTCGGTTAAGCCCGCTCAGGCCGATTTGAGGGATATCTGAATCCATGCGATAGTTGACCGGTAGCCCGGCCCAATTTGCAGAATAACAAAGGCAAGCGAACGGTATTTATGACGGTATCAGTTCTATTACTGAATGACTCCCCGGTCAGGCTCTGGGAACTGAGTTCGAAAGAGCGATTGCACCGGCAAACCCGGGAGATGGGTGGGCTTGAATGGTTGGAAAATCCGTCAGACTTTCCAGCCGGGAATAGGGTCCTGTTGCTCGATGGCAACTACCTGTTCGAAATCCGTACATTAAGAAAGCTGATGGAGAGACCTGGCTCGATTCTCCACTGCTCTTCCAATGGCAAGCCAGCCGTTGCGTTCGTATCCGCCGATCTGGCAGAGGCAGCAGCAGCCTACATGGCGGCCCCTGGTTCCGTTGAACTGCCCGCCGGCGTCGAGCGCCTGGAGATCACGGACCTTCCGGCGTTTGATCAGAAACTCCGGTTCGCCCGGCCCCCTCTGCTCCAGCACATCACCGCAGAGCGCCAGGAAGAACTGGAAAACATTCTTTATGGAAATTCTTACCGGGGGATCACCGACCTGGTGACCAAGTTCGTCTGGCCGAAACCGGCCCGGCGCGTGGTTCGTTATTGCGCCGGCATCGGGGCATCCCCAAATCAGGTGACCACCATAGGATTTATTCTCGTGTTGGCAGCCTGTTACCTGTTTTATGAAGGCTGGTATCTGACCGGTCTGCTGGCCGGCTGGATCATGACATTTCTCGATACGGTCGATGGAAAGCTTGCCAGGGTCACTATTCAATCCAGTAAGTTCGGTGACCTTTACGACCATGGTATCGATCTGTTTCATCCGCCGTTCTGGTATGTTTTCTGGGGATTGTCACTGGCTGGCATGCAGCCGGTGCTGGGTTTCGATGTGTACCAGTTGTGCTGGATCGTTGTCATCGCCTACGTTGCCGGCAGGGCCATCGAGGGTGTCTTCCCATTCCTCGGCGGCCCGAATGTCTGGACCTGGCGGCCGTTCGATGCCTGGTTCAGGCTGATTGTTTCGCGTCGTAATCCCTGCATGATCATTCTCACGGTCGGCGCTTTGATCGGGCGTCCTGACTGGGGTTTCATCGGCGTGGTCGGCTGGATGGTGATCTGCACCGCCATCCTGTTCCTGCGGTTGTTGCAAGGTGTGTTGTCGCGGATTACAAAGGGGCCAGTCACTTCCTGGTTGAGCGAAGATGATGTGGCTGACGGGCCAAACGCGCTGTCTTTTAAAGTGTTTGGCGGAACCCGGGGCGCATACCAGGGTTGATGCCCCAGCCTCGAATCCATAACCAGCTTTCCTGATGTCCCGACGAATCGCAATCAACTTCGGCAAGGTGCTGCGGGGCCGGGGCATTGCGGGTGCGCTGTCAGTCGCCTCGATAGCACTCGCGGCTCACGCACTGCCGGTGGAGCAGTTCGGCCTGATCATTCTGTTGCATACCTACATCAAGGTGGTCAAAGGTTTTCTGAATTTCAGAACCTTTGAAGCGATCGTCCGGTTTGGGGTGCCGATGCAGGAAAGCGGGGATGAGAGCGGGCTGAAAAGTCTGTTGCGCACCTCGATGATGATCGATTTCGGCTCCAGTCTGCTGGCGGCGCTGATCGGAATTTCGGCGATTCCGCTGGCGGCGCAGTTCCTGCACTGGGATGAGCAGCTGACCAGCTGGGCGTGGTTTTACGCGCTGATCCTGCTCAGCACTTGTGTCAACACCAGCAGCGGCATCCTGCGGCTTTACGACCGTTTTGACGCCCTTGGTATCCAGTTCACGGTGCAGCCGCTGGTCCGGCTGGCGCTGGTCTGCGTGGCCTGGCTGCTGGATTGCGACATGTTCGTGTTCCTGCTGGCCTGGGGGTTTGCATATTGCGCCGGGAATATTTACATGTTCCTGCGTGGCATGGTCGAGCTCAGGCATCAGCTGGCCACGCCCCTGTTCCAGGGATTCAGGTGGCGTGAGATCTTCGAGCGCGAGCGGGAATTCTGGAACTTCGTCGGGGTGATCTACTGGCAGACCAACCTGGACCTGATACCCAAGCAGGTTTCGACGCTGCTGGCCGGCAACCTGCTCGGGCCCGCGGCAGCTGGCCTGTTCCGCCTGGCGCGCGAAATATCAACCGTTCTGACCCGCCCGGCAGGCCTGTTGCGGGATGTCCTTTTTCCCGATCTGACCCGTGCCTGGCATTCCAGGGATCCCAGTTTCAGGAAACTCCAGTTCCGCACATCCCTGATAGCGGGATGCTCAGGGCTCCTGATCGTGGCCTTTGCCTGGATCATCGGCGATTACGTTCTGGCCCTGGTGGGAGAGGATTATGTACCCGCGAAACCACTAATGGTCCTGTTACTGTTCGCCGCCTCGTTCGAAATGGCCAGTGCCCCGTTCAGGGCTGCGGCATACGCCATGGGAAAGGCGGCGATGCTGCTGCGTATTCACGCACTGGGCGTGGGTTTCTACATCGTGATCTTCTACCTGGTCACGGGCTCTGTCGGGTTGATTGGCCCGGGGCTGGCTTCCGTGGCGACTTCAGTACTCACGTTCACCCTGACGGCGTGGCTGATTACCCGGATGCAGAAATAGCATCGCAGTTCTGCGCAACAGCCCGGCATGGTGTATTTTTAGTGTATTACAGGGGATGATGCGCCCATGAACCGTATTACCAGATTGATCGCCGAACTTCGCCGCCGGAACGTGATACGTGCCGGCGTTGCGTACACGGTGCTGGCCTGGCTGGTCATCCAGGTCGCGGACGTGTTGCTGGAAACGTTCGGGGCGCCAGCATGGATCATGAGGCTGCTGGTGCTGGCCCTGGCCATCGGCTTGCCGGTAACGCTGGTGCTGGCCTGGGTGTTTGAGCTGACCACCCGGGGAATCCAACGCACCGAGGACGTTATCCCGGAAGAGTCGATTACTTATGTCACCGGGAGAAAGCTCAACTATGTCATCATCGGCATACTTTCGGTGGCGGTGGCCATGTTCGCCTTTGATCGGTTTGTGGTACAGCAGCCGGGTAGTGCGGATTCAGGCACTGATTCAATAGTTTCCGTGGGCGTATTGCCATTCAGCATCGAATCAAGACAGATCGCCCCATTTTTTGGCCAGTTGTCCAGTGACATCGCGCGACTGCTTCAGCGTAGCAGCATGATCCGGACTGCATCGAAGGATGCGATCAGCGCGCTGCCGGCTGACGCTTCGTTTATCGATGCGGCTACCCAACTGGGCGTTCGATACCTCATTTTCGGGGTCATTGGAAACCCAGCCGGAGCGATTGAATTGAAAGTTTCCCTGTTCGATCGAGAGGCAGGAGAGGTGGTCTGGGAGCGTGACTACGAAGACGCTCACTTGCAGCAAACCACCAATGCGGTCGCCAGCGAAATTCTGCTGGAAATCCATGGTGGGCCGGTGGCGCCGGCTACCGCCGGCAGCGATCCCGAGGCCTACGCGATTTACCTGCGCGCGAAGCAACAGGCCGCTCTGGATCCAGCCAGCGAGGAGGTCGAGGGATTGTATCGCGAAGCCATCGCCGCCGATCCCAGGTTTGCACCGGCTCTCGCCAGTCTTTGTGAGTTTCTCTCACGCCGTTTCGGCACCAGGCGGACCACGGCGGATTTTGAAGAAGCCGAACGGGTCTGTCATCGCGCCTGGACCATCGATTCCCATTCGCCTGTCGTCCAGTACGCACTGGGTTCGCTGTACCAGGATTCCGGGCAAATGGAAAAGGCCCGGGATGCGTACATGGCCTCACTCGAAATCAACCCGGGCGCCCTGTATGCGCAGGTTGCAGTGGCCGAAACCTGGCATGAAGACGACCCTGAGCTGGCTGAGCAACTGTTGAAGCGAATCATTGAGCAACACCCCGGCAGCCCAAGGGCCTACAAGAGTTTGCAATTCCTGTACTTCAAGCAGGGCCGCTACGCAGAAGCAGTCGAGGAAATGCTCTGGGTGGCCCGGCTCCTGCCGCAGGATGAAGGGATTAAATTCAGGTTGAGCAGTACCATGATTCTTGCCGGGCAGTTTGCCGAGGCCAAGGAAATCCTGATTCCACTGGTGGACAGTGACGAAGTGGAATTGGGAAGCATCAACAGTAACCTGGCAACCATCATGTTTTTCGAGGGGGACTATGCCGGTGCTGCTGAGCTTTATCAGGATGCCATCGTAATGGAGCCCGAGGACCCGATTTACTACCGTAATCTCGGTGATGCCATCTGGCATTTGGAAGGGCCCGAACAAGCCGAGCCGATTTTCCTCGAGTCCATCCGGCTGGCCAGGCGCCAGTTGGCCATCAACCCGGATGATTCCTATGCGCTGTCCACCCTGATGGTTGCCAGCGCCAGTGTCGGTGACCTGGAAACCTATGAAAAGACCAGGCAGAAAGTACTGGCTCAGTGGGCGGGGGACCCGCAATCTCAATATGATTTCGCCGTTGCTTCATCGCGCCTGGGTGACATGAACGGCAGCCGGGAGTCTGCGCAGAAGGCTTACGAACTGGGTTATCCGGTGGCGCTCCTGGAAGCCGACCCTGACATTTCTGCGAGTGGCGCCCGCTATTAGCCCGTAGAGGGTTGTTGCAATACAAGTTCCCGGATCTCATTCTTCCAACCTGCTTCCGGGTCCATTTGCAGAGCTTCGTGATACAGTTTGCCGGCTTGTTTCAAATTCCCCTTGGCCGCCCACTGCTGAGCCGCGACAGCCCGCACAGTGGCACCCACAACGCCCCTGTCGAGACTGATCAGGCGCTGCCAGTCGCGAAGTCTTGATGGTTCGAAATATTCAGCGGCTCGCCCGGTCAGCGCTATGCGGAACTCACGGGTAATGAACAGTTTCGTCAGGAATTTCAGCCGGGATCGGCTCGGTACTCCCCAATTGAATCCTCCGCCCTTGAGCCGCAACAGGGCAGCCATCATCACCTTGTCGCGCTCTGCGTCTGTATCACAAACGGTAAAAGCCAGCTCCGTGAGACGGGCTGTATGGGCTGCCGATAATCGACGGGATTCCTGAATCGTTCTGGGTGTCCAGTGCCGTGACGTCATGGATTCCGTAAAACGTTTCTGCGTAACGGCCCCGGGCACACGGCGAAGTTCGCCCTGAAGCGCCAACCGCGCCATCCATTGCACGTCCGCTTCAAAATCGCGTTGAAATTCCGTGGGCAGATAAGCCCTTTTTTCAGGATCATGGTGAATACGGACCAGGCCATGAAAGGCGGCCACGCTGCGTTGATTCATGATGACATCCAGCAATCGCCTCAGCACCGGGCCGCGCACCTCGTGTTGATCGAACTGCATGGCGTGTTCGCCAAATCCCACGACCGTGGGAATCGCCACGGAGCAGCCTGGATCAGATTCGATGAACCGGTGTAACCTGGTCAGAAAACCCGGTTGCGGCAGGTCGTCATGGGGCGTGAAATTGAGGAAAGGCGCCGACGCTTGCCTGATCAGGAAATTAACGTTTCCGACATAACCCATTCGTTCGGTGTGCCTGTACAACACAACCCGCGGATCGTCTGAGAAGGTTTTACACCGTTCAGCAGAACCATCGGTGCTTCGGTCAACCGACACCAGGACCCGGAAATCCGGGAAATCCTGTGACAGTATATTGTCGAGGGTTTCCGCGATGAACGCCGAGGCATTGTATACCGGGATGCAAACATCAATGGCGGCTCGTGTTTTGTTCATCTCGTGATGTGTTCATGCGTTGAAGAAATGGCGCCTGTTTTTGGATGGTGATATCAGTTCAGCAGTCTGTAATGCATATTGCGGGATGGTCGTGAGCTTTCCACCTTCAAGCGATACGTATCCATCGTCGTACTCTGGCCCGATTTCATGGCGCTGGTGCAACTCGCTGCCGATGTCAACGATATCCGTTTTTCCCCAGGCAATGATCGCACCGCCCTCGACCTGCAACCCAGGCGGAGGGTCAGCGAGGTCGTGCCCGGCAAATCCGGAGCGGATGCCCGGAATGATTTTGCTCAGCTCTTCCAGCGTATCCTTTACCACTTTCTGCTTGTTTACGCGGGCCAGGCTCTCCTGCCAATCGACACCATTGAGCGCATCATCCATCGAAAACATTCCAGCGGGATACCAACTGAGGTATTTTCGGCCCGTGGGAAACCGGACCGAGTCACCGTAAGCGCCGAGCATGAAGGTTGCCGACGGCATATCGGGGTAGATCGACTCTTCCCAGACATTGACGCCCAGTTTGAGACGGTTGACCGCGGATCGCACCGGTACCCTGCCCATCGTTAAATCAATCTGCAGGCGATTGGCCCAAAGGGCATTGATGACATTCAGGAACCCAGTTTCACGCCTGTTCACACCTTCTTGCCGGCAGTGAACTTCAAAACGGTTTCCGTTTCTTTCCACACCAAGAATTTCGTGTTGCATCAATACATCGATGCGGGGATGGTTGACTACAGCGTCGGTCATGCAGTCCGCCAGCCAGTGTGTGTCAATTGCTCTTTCCGGGGTCCGGTAACAGGCGATCACCTGGTCGCTGTCGTAGCCCGCAGTTTCGGGATCAACCGGCCGGTAAACAGGCCCTTCCAGGCTTTGGAGATAACTGGCGCCGCGGTTTTCCGCCTGGTCGTGGATTTCAGCTTCCACTTTCGCAAAATGCGCAGTGATGTGCGCTGTGCTCAGCATACTGCTTTTCAGGATCGCATAATCGAAGGGATCTGAAACACGCGTTTCCAATGCTTCAAGCGGAATCCAGCGCCGTAATGCATCGGTGAAACTCAGCGCGCCCTTGATCATGGTACGGGCGGTGCGGAATGACCGATCGTTTGCGTACACCAGCCCAAGGTGGATTTTGCCCTCACACCAGCGGCTGGCTTCCTGCATGGGCGCCTGGCGCCGGTCAAACAGAACCACTTGTCTGCCTCGATTGGCCAATTCCAGCGCAACGCCGCATCCTGCCAGCCCCGCACCCAAAACTGCTACGGTCATATAAACCTCATTACTCGCCAGTCCGGGAAAGCCAGGAATGAGTTTAGGGAATTAGCAGGCTGGTTACGAGATGTTTGTTATTTGAATGACAGGAGGATCTGGTTAAACTTCCGGGATGACATTGCCGATGAATCCGCAAAGCCTGGCCCGGGCATTCTGGCAAGAAGGTTTCCTGGTCATCGAGGATTTTTTTTCCGAAACCCTGGTGGGCAAAATAGACAGGGAGATCAGGTCCTACTTCGGGGATGATCCCCAGTTCCTGCATGAAAAGGAGTTTCTTGAGCGGTCGGAAACTGAAGTCATTCCCTGGTTTCCGCAGAATCCGGAGATGCCTGACTATTCTCCCGAGACTGGGGCTCTGTTCGATTTGCTGGAAAGCGACAGCAGGTTAGTGGACCTGACCGGGGCTATTCTCGGCGACGCCTGGTCGCCTTTGTACAGCATGGTAATGTTTTCCAGAAAAGGAACGGCCGGCCAGGCCTGGCATCAGGACTGTCCGCCAGAGGATTCTTCCCGCTTCAATCTCAATCGCCTGGTTTACACGCGCACGCTTTCGCCAGGCGATGGCGGACTGGTCGTCGTTGTACCTGGATCTCACCGCAAGGGCATGCTGCCCACTGGCGATACTCATGAAGACCTGGATAACCAGTTGGTCATCAGCCCGCGTGCCGGTACGCTGGTCCTGTTGCATGGACATACCTGGCACCGGGTGACGCCCATCAAGAGCGATTTTCGGTTTTCAACCAACTTTCGGGCCTGTCCGCGGGGTACACCGGACAACATCACAGACATCTGCGTCTATCGCAACATGCGCTATCGCTTTTCGACGGCCGAAGTCATCGAGGTGCGTTGATCGCGGTCAGGCCCTGATCAGTCCATTTCCTTTGCAACTTCGGCAATCAGGCGCCGTAACCACTGGTGGGCGGGGTTGTGCTGCAGCAACGGGCTCCAGGCCATCTGCAGTTCGATCTCTGGAATAGGGAATGGCGGAGGCAGGCAAAGCACTTCGGGGTGATCCGCCATCAGGTTTGCTGCCCTGGTGGGCAACGTAATGATCAGGTCACGAAGTTCGGCCAGGTGCATGGCAACCTGGTAATGGCGGGTGAAAACCCGGATGCGGCGCTTCTTGCCCAGTTTTGCCAGGGCGTCATCCACCCAGCCCAAATGCTGGCCGGTTGAAGGATCAACCCCGACGCCCACGCCCATGCCGGTTTTGCTGACCCAGACATGACTGCATTCCAGGTAGTTGTTCAGGGTGAAATTCTCGCGGATCCGGTTGTGCCGGCTGACCAGGCAGGAGAAGCTATCCCGCCAGATGGTGCGCTGGTGAAAGGATTGGGGCAGATCATCGAAACGGTTGATCACCAGGTCGACATTGCCGCCTTCCATGTCCTGGTAACTCACGTCACTGGGCGTCAGCAGGTCCAGCGTGATGTTGGGCGACTCGGAGCGCAGCCGGCGCAGCAGGTGTGGCAGCAGGGTCGACTCACCGTAATCACTGATCGATATCCTGAACATCCGGTCCGCATGTGCCGCATCGAACCTGCGGTCGGGTTCGATCGCTGTTTCGATCGAAGCGACGATGTCGCGGACCAGCGGTTGCAGCTCCTGGGCGCGTTCCGTCGGGCTCATACCATTGCTGGTGCGCACCAGCAGGGGGTCGGAAAACAACTCCCTCAGCCGCTTGAGGCCGTTGCTCATGGCTGGCTGGCTGATGCCCAGGCTTTCAGCTGCCCGCGTGACATTTCGCTTGCGCAAAAGCACGTCAAGGTAAACCAATAGATTCAGGTCAATGCCCTTGATACTCATTTCGTACTATTCTCAACAGATTGGCTCATGAATTTTACATGGTATTCATTTACGAAATGGTGAATATAACATCCATTGATTAGATAAATTTATATGGAATGACTACACTGATTTCAGCTTTCGATTAATCACACACTATTCGACTTATATTTCAATAAGTAACGAGGATTCGACATGTCAAAATACTCTGACGAAATCGCCTCCCTCCAAGGAGTCTGTAACGCCGCCGGCAGTTCATGGAACGCCATCAACCCGGAATCCGCTGCCCGCATGCGTCTTCAAAACCGGTTCAGGACCGGCCTGGAAATTGCCCAGTACACGGCCGACATCATGCGCCGTGACATGGAGGAGTACGATGCGGACTCCTCCCTGTACACCCAGTCGCTGGGTTGCTGGCATGGTTTTATCGGCCAGCAGAAGATGATCTCCATCAAGAAGCACTTCGGAAGCAACAAGAAAAAATACCTGTACCTTTCCGGCTGGATGGTCGCGGCACTGCGCTCGGAGTTCGGTCCGCTGCCTGATCAGTCCATGCACGAAAAAACCACCGTGCCGGAATTGATTGAAGAACTCTACACGTTCCTGCGCCAGGCAGATGCCCGCGAACTGGGCGGCCTGTTTCGCGATCTCGATGCGGCCCGCGAGGCTGGTGATTCAGTCAAGGAAGCGGCAGTCAAGAGAGACATCGACAATTTCGAAACCCACGTAGTGCCGATCATTGCCGATATCGACGCCGGTTTTGGCAACGCCGAGGCCACTTACCTGCTGGCCAAGAAGATGATCGAAGCCGGCGCCTGCTGCCTGCAGATCGAAAACCAGGTCTCCGACGAAAAGCAATGCGGTCACCAGGACGGCAAGGTCACCGTCCCGCACGAAGATTTCCTGGCCAAGATCCAC
>CAJIAU010000257.1_pt1 | contig 16859 bp, 13 predicted proteins | sample 9199171 | NCBI WGS metagenome assembly CAJIAU01 (sample SAMEA7708280, study PRJEB35096) | sediment metagenome | biome: marine neritic benthic zone biome [ENVO:01000025]; feature: sediment [ENVO:00002007]; material: shallow marine sediment [ENVO:03000034] sea grass bed [ENVO_01000059] ...
ATGCACTGCGGCTGAACCGCGTGAATTTGTGAACAGCGCGATGATGCAGGGCAGAAAAATTACCCTTATCGCTGCCATGGCGCGCAACCGGGCGATCGGGATGAAAGGCGAAATGCCCTGGCACCTGCCCGGGGAACTCAGGCATTTCAAGGAAGTGACCATGGGCAAACCCATCGTCATGGGCAGGAAGACCTGGGAATCCATCGGCCGTGCCTTGCCAGGCCGGCAGAATATCGTGGTTACCCGGAATCTGACTTTACAGGTTCCCGGTTGCGACCTTGCAGGATCGCTTGATGAAGCAATCGGACTGGCCAGTGGCGACGAGGTTATGATCATTGGCGGTGGTGAGCTGTATCGCCAGGCGCTGGACTGCGCCGACCGGATGATCCTGACGGAAGTTGACTGCGAGCCTCAGGCCGATACCTGGTTCCCGGACTGGGACCGAGGTCAATGGGAGCAAATCAGCATCCGCCAGGAACAGGCGGATGAGAAAAATCCTTTTGCCTATCGCGTGGTCGAGTGGGTCAGGAAAACCGGGACTTGCGAAACTTCCCCGGCACCTGGAACAAAACCTGATCCTCGAGCCTGAGGGCGCTCAATCTTCCGCCCCAGACACAACCGGAGTCCAGGCAGGCGGTGCGCTTCCTGAGGCGCAGGCCCAGCGCGGCCCAGTGCCCGAAAACGATTCTTACATCCCTGGTCTTCCTGTTCTTATGCCTGAACCAGGGCTTGTAGGGCGCCGGTTGAGAACCCGGCGGCCCGCTGGCGCTGGAAAGAATTTTGCCGTTGGCGTCGCAAAAACGCAGGCGGGTCAGGATATTGCTGATCAGGCGCCGCCGTCTCCAGCCTGTGCGGTCGTCGCGCCAGCGTCGAACCAGGTTTTTGTTCATCCTTGAGAAAAACTTTCCTGGCTTTTTCGAGCGCAGGGCTTTTTCCACCTCGGCTGCGCAAGCCAGGGTCTGTTCCAGGGTCCACTGTGGCACGACGCCGGCGTGTACCATCAAAACATTGTGTTCCGCTGACCAGTGCGCAAGCGGCTGTTGTTGCAGCCAGCCAAGGAGAAGCTGCCGGTCGTGGGCTTGCAGAATTTCGTCCATCTCGGCGTTTGAGGAACCGGCCTGCGGAAACTTCCAATTCTCTTTCAGCAGGTAAAGGTCGTGATTTCCAAGGGTCATGTGAAAGCTGTCTCCCAGCCCGTGCAACAGGCGCAGGGTTTCCAACGACTGCCCACCCCTGTTGACGAGGTCTCCTGGGCACCACAGTTCATCGGCGGCCGGATCGAAGTTTATTTTTTCCAGCAACCGCTGCAGGGGGTCGTAACAACCCTGGATGTCTCCAACCACATAGGTCCCCATCTAATGCTCTCTCCCCAGCAAGCCCGACAGGCAGGCAAAGTGCTCCAGGCTCAACGTTTCAGGCCTGGCCCCGGCGTCGACTCCACAGGATTCGATCTGTTCAGGGTTCAGCATCCCCTTCAGGCTGTTTCGCAGGGTTTTTCTTCTCATTGAAAATGCCTGGCTTACGAGGCGCTCGAAGGCCTCCATGTCGTCAATTCTAACCGGAGGACGGCGGTGAGGCACCAGCTTGACGAACATCGATTGCACCCTGGGTGCAGGCGTGAATGCATCCGGCGGAACAGTGAACAAGGGTGAGACCTCGCAGTATAACTGGCACATTACCGATAACTTTCCCCATGCCTTGGTGCCGGGCTGCGCCGCCATGCGTTTGACTACCTCCTGCTGCAACATGAAATGCATGTCCATTACCAGTTCCTGCCATTGCAGCACGTGGAACAACAGTGGTGTCGATATGTTGTAAGGCAGGTTTCCCACCAGCCTGAAAGGGCGATCACCGACGATTTCAGAAAAGTCCATCTTCAAGGCGTCGCCTTCGTGAACCTTTGCCAGGCCATCCGGCTCAAAGCGGATTCTCAGGCGTGCAGCAAGGTCGCGGTCAATTTCGAGGAGGTGAAGCTCTGCATCGGATTCTGACAGCGGCTGGCTGATGGCTGCCTGGCCGGGCCCGATTTCCAGAATGACGTCTCCAGCGGCCGGCCGGATGGTATCCACGATGCGCCTGATCAGGGCTTCGTCGGTCAGGAAATTCTGGCCGAACCGTTTTCGTGCACGGTGTTTCATGCCAGGCTCAGCCCCTAGTCGTTTCCTGGTGATTGCCGGATGGCCATTCTTTCGGCAACACGCATTGCCGCCGCGAGGCTTCCGGTGTCTGCCCGGCCCTTTCCGGCGAGGTCCAGGGCGGTGCCGTGGTCCACGGAGGTCCTTATGAATGGCAGCCCGAGAGTGATGTTCACTGCGCGCCCGAAACCCATGTGTTTCAATACCGGCAATCCCTGGTCATGATACATCGCGACTACCGTGTCGCATTCTGCAATATGAGGGGGATTGAATGCCGTATCCGCAGGCACAGGCCCTGCCAGTTCCATTCCCTCCGCCCTGAGCCGCTGGATAACGGGCTGGATAATTTCCAGGTCTTCACGCCCGAGGTGACCGCCTTCTCCGGCATGTGGATTCAGTCCCAGGATCTGAAGCCGGGGCCGCTTGATTCCAAACTGATCACGCAGTGCCCTTTGCGTAATGCGGATGACCGCCTCCAGCTTGGCGGCCGTCAATGCGTCTGCAACTTCCCTCAGCGGCAGATGGGTGGTTACCAGGCAGACTCTCAGACCCGGCGCAGCCAGCATCATCACGACCTGTGACACCCCGGCACGTTCAGCCAGAAATTCCGTGTGGCCACTGAAACCGATGCCGGATTCGTTGATGACACCTTTGTGCACCGGCCCGGTGACCAGGGCCGAGGCATCGCCGCCTGTGACGAGGTCAACCGCCAGCCGAAGCGTATCGAGCACGTATCTGGCATTGGCAGGATCGAGTTGACCGGGCGTTTCATTGCGGACCAGTGCCGTATTTGCGCAATAAAGCCTGCCGGCCTGGATTTCGTCGCCCGGCTGCCAGTCGGTGATATCGACGCGCAGATCCAATGAATCCGCCGTGCGAATGAGCATTTCCCGGTCAGCGACGGCCAGGATACGGCTGTCCGGGTGCTCTGCCTGGTGCCTGATGAGAATTTCGGGGCCGATTCCTGCGGGTTCGCCCGGAGTGACGGCCAGGACTGGCTTGTTACCGGTCATGGCCGGGCTGTTTTCCTGCGCTGGCTCAGCTGGATCCACTCGAGGAACCAGGCAACCGGATTTCGACAAAGGCTTCATCCCGGAACTGGCGAAGTACCTTTTCGATCTCCTGCTCTGCCTTCCGCCTCATGATCTTGTCGCGAGCTTCCGCCCGGATGGCTTCCTCTGTGCGATCCATCTCGCGCGTGTCCATCAATTCCATGATGTGCCAACCACTCGTGGTCTGGAAAGGTTCACTGGTTTGCCCGGGGCGCAATGCGATCAGGGTCTGGTAAACCCGCTCACCATAGGCTTGCGGCTGGAACCAGCCCATATCCCCCCCGAGATTGGCAGTGGAATTATCGTCCGAGAACTCCCTGGCCAACTCCCCGAAATCTTCGCCATCATCCAGTTTTCGCTTGATGTCGATAATGGTGTCCATCGCCAGCCGGGGTGTCATTACCGCATCGACCTCGACCATGATGTGCCGGGCATTGTACTCCTCGATCACAACCTGTCGCTGTTCGCGGAAATCATTGACCTTGAGGATGTGAAAACCGGCCGGGCTGCGAATCGGCTGGGTGAATTCAGGCGGGCTGAGCGGGCGAACGGCGTCAGCAAAAAACGCAGGCACGCTGTTCAGGTCACGCCAGCCGACCATTCCGCCCTCAAGGGCCTCCTGGCTGTCCGAATAGCTGATCGCTGCCGACGCAAAATCCAGCCCTTCAACCAGGCGGTTGTAGATATCGTCTGCCTTCGCTTTCGCTTCAGCTACCTGGGTTGGTGTCGAGCCGTCCGGCAGGCCAATCATGATGTGGGAAATGTTGTATTCACCGCCACCGAGATCTTCAGAGGCCAGCAGAATATCGACCTCCGTGTCCGTGATCGGCTCCATGCCATTGACGATCCGCTGGCGAAGCCGCTCGGTCATCAGTTCCTCGCCAATGTTTTTGCGGAATTCAGAGAAATCTTCGCCGTCCCCTTCGATAACCTGGCGCATCTGCTGCATGGTCATGCCGTTTTGCTGGGCAAGCGTTACCATCGCCTGGTCGATATCCGCGTCCGAAATCCGGATTCCGGTCTGTGCTGCGCGCTGAATCTGGAGTTCCCTGATAATCAGCCTTTCCAGCACCTGGCCTTCCAGCAAATGCATCGGCGGCATGGATTCACCGCTGGCCCGCACCCGCTCTACAATTCCGGCAACAGCCAAGTCCAGTTCGCTGCGCAGAATGACGTCTTCGTCGACCAGCGCAACGATTGAATCGATGGAGTTACTACTGTCGCGGTACAATTGCTGCGCCACGGAGACTGCGGGTGCAAGCAGGCAGGCGCAGGCAATCGGGAACACAGCGGCCTTTGCAAGCCAGGAACGACAATTTTGAATCATCCGGGAATTCTCCGAAAAGGATCTATTCTAACCCATGCGGTCAGTTGTAGAACAGCCGGCTGCGCCGGTTTCCGACACTGGTCAGGCCTTTCAGGTTGAGTTCGAGGAATATCCCGTCCCTGTAGTCGCCATCACGGTTTTTCAGATAACGGCGCAGAACGGTCCGGATGGCCCAGCAACAGCTTTCGTACTCCACACCACCCTGGATTTCCAACAGGTCGCTGTCGTCAAATGAGTAGTTGACCCGGGACAGGATTCGCCAGGCCTCGTTGATGGGCCAGAAAATCCTGAAATCGAACTGGTCTACGCGGTCCCGGCGGAAACGGTATTCGAAACGGACGCGTTCACCGCGCTTGCCGCGATAATCGAATCCCAGTGAAGCCACTGAAATCTCGTCTCTTTCCCAGTCCCATTGCAAGCCGGCGGTGGTGCTGAACCGCGAAGTGATATGCCACGCAAACTCTCCGATGAAAGGTGAGAAATCGTCATCGTTGGGGGGTTCGCTTCCCAGCTGTACCCGCCTTTCCTTAAAGTAAAAAATCTGCCCCAGGCTAAGGCTCCACAGGGCGTCACCGCCCATTCCGCTGTAATGATTGGTGGTCAGCGCCAGTGATAGCTGGCTGGTGTCTCCCTGGCGGTCTGCGCCGGCAAAGCGATTGGTATTGAACAACTGGCTAACGCCGAACGTGAACTCACCCGTATCGAACACCGGCAGGTCGTCCTGGTTCTCGTAGGGAACATACAGATAAAATGCGCGCGGCTCGAGTGTCTGCAAATTGCCGGCGGCGGTGATGCGGTCAAAAACCAGCCCGGCGTCCAGGCTGGCTATCAGTGTGCCACGGTTTGGTGACTCATCCTCCGGCATGCCCTGTTCATCCAGGTTGTACCCGGTGTAACGATACCCGACGCTGGGCTTGATGAAGCCCCAGCTTGAGTAGCGGTCCCAGTAGATGCGGGGGTACAGGTCGACACGCCCACCGGTGAAACCCTGGTCCCGGTCGAAATATACGAGTTCGGAATCCAGTCCGACAAAGAAGCCCGAATTCCCCAGTGGCCGGTCCAGCCAGTAACCCAGCCGGGGAAACCTGCGGTACGGAATATTCTCAGGCAGAATCGTGTCGTCAATTACCTGGAAATCGTCCACCATCAGCTCGAAGTCCCAGTAATGACCCACCCCGGTCAGGGTGCCGCTGCTTCTGAGGAACTGGCGAGAGGTTTCGGTCAGGTTTCTGCCGTAATCCTGGAAATATTCATCGTCACTGACGCGATCTACGATGATGCGCGAATTCCATCGCTCCCACGGGTAAGCACGGTGTTCCACCAGGTAGTGATACCGTTGCTTGTCGGTTTTGCGGTCGTTCGGGATGTAATCGAAATTGACCTCGGCCCCCGTTTTTTTGGTCAGTAAGCGGTATTCACCGTTCAGCATGAATCCGCGCTCGGTCAGGTACCTGGGCTCCAGCGTCATGTCCTGGTTCGGCGCAATGTTCCAGTACCAGGGCGCTCCGAATTCGAATCCCAGGTCACTGCTCTGGCCAATGTGGGGGTACAGGAAACCCGTCTTGCGGCGATCATCGATGGGAAACGTGAAATAAGGGGCGTAAAGAATGGGAACCCCTTTGAAAAACAGCTTTGCGCCGCGCGCGACACCCTGGCCTTCTTCGTGCTTCAGTTCCAATTCCCTGGAGTATATCTGCCAGTCCGGCTCTTCACCCGGGCAGGAGGTGTAATCTATTTCATGGAGTTTCGAAGTATGCCCGCCGATCAGCTGGATGTGCTCGGCGCTGCCGTTGGCGCTGGAACTGGAAAGCCCGTAATCGACCAGCGAAAACTCCCCGGACTCCTCGGTAAAGCTGTAGCTTCCGGCTTCACCGGTTATCCAGACCTGCTGATCTTCATAGCTCAGGACTCCCGGTACCGTAACGATTTCCTTTACCGGATCGAACAGTACCTGCTCTGTCCGGAAGTGCTGATCCAGCCTGAAAAGCTCGACATTGCCCCTGGCTTCACCCTCCCGGGTTTTGCTTGCGTCGAGCTCTTTGGCATAAATGATTACCGGGGACCGGCTTCGATCGGGCGTCGGTGGAATCGCAGGCCCCATTCGAGGGTCCGGGCAGGCGGTTATCGCTTGCCGTTTAGGCCGTTCTGCTTCTTCCTGTGCCGACAGCAGGGTCGACGAAAACAACAGGCACATACCTGCTGCCAGTGTCACTGCATATCTGCTGGTTGAATGCTGAAATAAAGGCAAAAGTCGTTGCGCCGTCAGTCGTGAGCCATGCTGGTTCGGGGTAAGTTGTCACAGATCGCTGTTGGAAGCAATGGCCTCGCAAGGCCGATTCAGCCAGGCCGCCCTGGCATCTTCAGCAAGCTTCGCTTTTGCTGCCGACAACTCGTGAAACCCGGCCATATTCCGGCCGGCCTGCTGGTACAGGCTTTTGAAGGCGCAACTGCCGCCCTGGTAGGTGTTGATCAGGGCCAGGCTGGCGTTATTCAATTCGCCGGAAATCAGTGATTCGTAGTAGTTACGGCCTTCCCATTGCGATTCCACCATCGCCCGGTATTGAAGGACCAGCCCGTCAAAGGTGTCGGCTTTTGCTTCCCTCATCATGGCCTCGGTCTTGCCGCTGCGATAGATCTCATTCAGCTGTTCCCGTGTCGATTGCAGCAGCTTGTTGAACTGCAGTGCGGCTGCTGCGGCTTTTTGCCTGGCTGGTATCTCCCGGTCGCGGCCCTGCTGCTCCAGCCAGCGGGTCACTCCGGCCTGCTCGACAAAACTGGCATAGGCCTCGTTAAACGCAGTGTCGCCTTTTACATACAATTTCTGATGAGCCAGTTCATGAAAAATAAACGCGGCCAGTTGTTGGTCGCTGTATTGGAACATGGTGTCGAGCAAAGGATCGTCGAACCAACCCAGGGTGGAGTAGGCGATTGCTGGTGACACGGTTGTGTCGTATCCCCTGGAGGCCATCGAACCGGCAAATTGAATAGCGTCATCCTGCTTGAAATAACCCCGGTATGGCACGCAGCCGGGACCCAGGAAGCACCACTTTTTTGGCGCCAGCGAAAATTCCGGCGCCGCAACCACGTTCCAGGTGACCGCTTCCTGCCCAGTCCGGACAAATTGCGAATAACTGTCGTTGTCGGGCAGTCCCAAATGCTTTACCGCGAATTCACGGATCCGGACCGTCAGTTGCAGCTCTCTTGCCAGTTCAGGATCCGTCGTTTCCGAATCCAGAATGTGCCTGACGTCCTCCCTCTGGTTCATCAGGCGCAGGTGCCCGGACACTGCCTGGCCATAATATGATGGGCCTGCACAACCCGCTGTCAGCATGATTACGCACAGGCTGACAATGGCAAGGTGGTTCGCTGGCTGTGATTGTATTTTCAGCATTGGGTATGCGGCCGGGCCTTGTTTGGTTAATATCGAAGCATGGCAAAAATACATAAGACTGACCAGCAATGGAAAGAACAACTCGAGCCCGAACAATACCGGGTCACGCGGCAGGCCGGCACCGAGGCGCCATTCAGCGGGATTTACGAACAATGCTGGGACCAGGGGCAATATCATTGTGTCTGCTGCGGTCATCCCCTGTTCGACTCGAACAGTAAATTCAACGCAGGTTGCGGCTGGCCCAGCTTTCATTCGGAACTCGAGGAAGCCAATATCGTTCAGCGCGCCGATCTCAGCCTGGGTATGAGCCGCATTGAACTGCTTTGCCGGCATTGCGATGCTCACCTCGGGCACATTTTTCCCGACGGACCTCCACCCACAGGCATGCGGTACTGTATCAACTCCGCTTCACTGGACTTCCGGCCCGCCGCCGAAACGGAGGAAAATGAAGGGCAGGCTGATTGATGATCAAGGTTTTTGAAGATTTCGACTTCAGCCGGGTGGGCCAGATGCAGTCATTGCTTGAATCGCATGGTATCCGGACGTTTCTGAAAAATGAATTTGGCTCTTCGGTTGTGGGCGAACTGCCCTTTGTCGAGGTTATTCCGCAGTTGTTCGTATTAGAAGAAAAGGACCTGGAAAAGGCGATTGACTTGATTTCCGCGGAAGCTCCGGCAGCCCAGCCAGGCGCTGACTGGATCTGCTCCGGGTGCAGCGCAGAAGTGGATGGCCACTTTGCCCGGTGCTGGAATTGTGGGAAAACCTTGACGAATTGAATTCAGGGGCGATAGCCGAAGCGCAACGACATACAGGACAGGCCCCCATCCAGCAGACTGGCCTGGGAAACCGGGACAGCCTCGATCGAAAAATCCTCGCGCGCCAGCATTTCAGCTGTTTCCGGAAAACCATCCGGTATCAGCAGGCTGTCATTGACCCGGATTGAATTCGCTGCGGGCTCTTCCCCGGACGGAACGGTCAATACCCTGAGTCCGGCAAAACAGGCTTCTGCCGCAAGCCGGGAAGTGGCCATGACGGTTGAACTGTCCAGCACACAGCAGTCGGATTTGAAGTGCAGCACCTGGGGCGGGGTTTCGACAGCCATCACTGTGTAATCCCATGATTGAAGAAGAGCTTTCAGCCATTCGAATCCGGCCCGGTCCGTCCTGCTCGACAAGCCCACGAGGATGGCGGAATCGGTGACCAGGATATCCCCTCCATCGATGGTTCCGTCTGAATCGTGAGGGTAAATCTGCAGGCCCATGCCAGAAAGCTCCATTGCAAGCTGTGTGGGCTCCCCGGTACGCGATGGCGTGCCTGGCTTCAACATGACCGCCCCTTCCGGCAGGCATAAGGCCGCATCCTCGATGAAGACCGAATCGGGGAAGTCTTCACTGGCGTCGAGCGTTGTCACCTGCAGGCCGGCATTCTGCAGAGCCTTCACATACCCGAGATGTTCGGCTTCAAATATACTGTGTTCAGGAGCGCCCCGGTCAATAGCCCTGATGCCCTGAACCACGCTTTGGGCGGGTTTTCGGGTAACCGCATGGGTAAACCGGTATGAAATTCCTGCGCGTGACATTCAGCGGTCTTCGCCCCTCAATTTTTCAACTGCTTTCTGCAGCCGCTCCGCCGAAACTTCTTCGGGTGGAATGGGCGTGCCGATTCTGAGTTCAATGAGCGACCAGAGTTTGTATGGCCGCCGTTTTAACAATGAATCGCGCCGGCTGAACAATGAACCCCACAGGTTGCACAGCGCCACCGGTACGACCGGCACGGGTTGCTCCGCAATGACTTTGTCGATGCCGCGCTTGAACGGCTGTATTTCGCCGTCCCGCGTGATGCCGCCTTCAGGAAAAATGCCGAGTATGTCTTCGGCTTCCAGGACGCCGTGCATTCTTCGGTAAGCATTCTCAAGAATTTCGGGGTCCTCAGCGCGACCGGCAATCGGAATCGCTTTACCGGTCCGGAAGATGAAGTGGAGCACAGGGATTTTGTAAATCTTGTAGTACATCACGAAATTTACCGGGCGGCGGATCATTCCGCCCAGGATCAGCGGATCGGCAAAGCTGACGTGGTTACTCGCGATAATCACCGGGCCCTCGTCGGGGATATGATCCATGCCCGTCACTTTCACCCGGTAAATCGTGTGGATGAGAATCCACACCAGGAAGCGCATCAGGAATTCCGGCACCAGGGAGAAGATGTATACAGCAACGACCGCATTGAGCACGGCGGTAATCAGGAACAACTCCGGAATCGACAAGCCGGCTGGCCCGAGGATCAGCATGGCGGCCACTGCCGCGACGACCATGAACAGGGAGTTGAGGATATTGAGCCCGGCGATCACCCTGCTGAGGTGGTCCTGTTCAGACCGCGACTGGACCAGTGCATAAAGCGGAACGATATAGAAGCCGCCAAACGTGCCGATCAGTAACAGGTCGATAATGATCCGCCAGTTGTTGCCGCCGGCCAGAAACTCGAAAGCCGTGATGCCCACGGTTGGCGCATCCGGAGACGCGAGATACAAATCCAGGCCAAACAGGGTCAGGCCGATGGCGCCAAACGGAACCAGCCCGATTTCCACCTGCTTGCCCGACAGTCGCTCGCATAACAGCGAGCCCGTGCTGATGCCGATGATGAACAGAGCCAGCAGGGCGGACATCAGGTGCTTGTCCCCTCCCAGTACGTTCTGTGTATAACTGGGAATCTGGACCAGGAATATGGCGCCGAAAAACCAGAACCAGGAAATACCCAGCACGCTGTTCAACACAGTGCGGTTCTGGTTGATGAATTTCAGGTTACGGGCTGTTTCGGTGAAGATATTCCAGCTGATCTTGAGGTCGGGCGCTACCGCAGGGGAAGTGGGTATTCTCAGGCTGAAGAGGTATCCCACAACCGCAACGGCCAGGCAGGCTGCACCGGCCCAATAAGGCCAGCTGACGTCGATACCGGCCAGCTGAGGACCTGCGATTGTACCCCCCAGGATGGCGACGAAGGTGCCCATTTCAATCAGCGCATTGCCCCCGACCAGTTCCTCCTTCTTGAGAATCCGGGGAAGGATGCCGTACTTGATCGGTCCGAAAATGGTCGACTGCAGTCCCAGCAGGAACAAGACGAACATCAGCAGGGGAACGCTGTCCAGCCAGAAACCCAGGGTGGCCAGCAACATGATGACGACCTCCAGCAGCTTCACCCTGCGAATCTGCATGGATTTTTCGTACTTGTCGGCAAACTGCCCGAACAGCGCGGAAAACAGGAAAAACGGCAATATGAAAACCATTGCGCTGAAATTGACCAGCTGGTCGGTGTTCAGCCCAGCCATCTTGCTGCTCTCGAACACCAGCAGCGCAGCCAGTGCGTTCTTGAAAACATTGTCGTTGAATGCACCCAGCCCCTGGGTCATGAAAAACGGCATGAATCTCCGCTGGGAGAATAGGGAGAATTGCGAACCGCCCGACATATCAGACCATGCTGGTCAGCACACCGGCGATGGTGGCCGTCATCATGGTTGCAAGGGTTCCTCCGAGCACTGCCCGCAACCCGAGGCGCGCGAGGTCAGAACGGCGGTCGGGAGCAATTCCGCCAATCCCGCCGATCTGAATGGCTATGGAAGAAAAATTGGCAAATCCACACAGGGCGTAGGTGGAGATCAGCAGAGCTTTCGGGCTGAGGGTATCCTGGATTTCATTCATGTGGGCGTAAGCCACGAATTCATTAGTGACCACTTTCTCTCCGATCAGCCCGCCAACGGTGATCGCATCGGCCCAGGGCACACCAATCACCCAGGCAAGGGGCGACAACAGGTAACCCAGGATGGTGGAAAGGCTGAGAGTCCGGCCGGTGGCGGCATCGAATCCGGTCAGCTCGCCAATCCACGCCAGCGGGTAGTCGATCATCGCGATTAGCGCGATGAACGCGAGCAGCATTGCGCCGACGTTCAGCGCCAGTCTCCAGCCGTCTGCCGCCCCGTTGGCCGCTGCCTCGATCACGTTGGTGGCGGTCTTTTCAACGTGCAGCTTGACTTCCCCGCGGGTCAGGGATTCTTCCGTTTCGGGCTTGAGTATCTTCGAGATCACTACGGTGGCAGGCGCCGCCATGATGCTGGCCGAGAGCAGGTGCTTGGCGTAGAAAATACGCGCGGCTTCGTCGGCGCCGCCCAGCATTGTGATATACGCTGCCAGGACGCCGCCCGCAATGGTCGCCATGCCGCCTACCATCATCGTAAACAGCTCTGACTCCGTCATGCGCGAAATGTAGGGACGTACCACCAGGGGTGCTTCGGTCTGGCCAACAAAAACATTGGCGGCGACTGACAGTGATTCTGCGCCGCTGATCCTCATCACTTTAAGCATGACCCATGCCATGCCCTGCACGATTTTCTGCATTAGCCCGATGTGGTAGAGAACGGCCATCAGGGAGGCGAAAAAGATAATGGTTGGCAGCACCTGGAAGGCAAAAATAAAGCCCATATTGGTTGGATCGGCCAGCGAGCCGAATATGAATTCTGCTCCATCGAGCGCGAAACTGATGATGCGTACGAAAATCCTGCTCAAGCCTTCGAAAAACTCGCGCCCGCCAGGCACCAGGATCACAATGATGGCGAACATCAGTTGTAACAGGACGCCTGATGCCACCAGCTTCCAGTCGATATGTTGCCTGCCGGAAGAGAACGCCAGGGCGATACTGACCAGAACGGCAAGGCCAAAAATGCCAAAAGCGATGGTTCCGATCATGTACGGCTCTCCCGGTGGAATCCTGTTTTATACACTAAATCTCAATGTGCGCCCATTTTCGGCCTGCCCACTGGGTACCGCAATTGATCGCCTGGCCTATCCGGTAAAAAACATTGATGATCCACACGCCCAGCAGCCCAAAGCCGAGTAACGGCCCGGCGACGAAGGCCAGCGGCAAAAAGAACACCCACTGCCAGACCAGGCTGATCCACATGCTGCGGCGAGTATCACCGGCACCAATCAGTGCGTTCATCAATACCATTCCCGCGGTATCGAAGCTGATCATCATTGCCCACAGCACCATCGGCAGATGGGCCAGGTCCCGGGTTTCCGGATTAGTAAGAAATACGCCGAGAATCGGTTGCGCCAGCGGAATCAGGACAAGGCTCATGACGACGCCATAGCAGAAGGTCAGGGCTGCGCAGTTCCAGCCCCATAAAGATGCTTCATCGACGTCTTTCTTCCCCAATGCATTACCGACCAGGGTGGTCGCGGCCAGGGCAACGCCGAATGCCGGCAGCATGGCCGTAATGTGAAAGGTCATCAGGATATTGATGGCTGCGACCTCGGCAGTGCCGATTCGGCCAACGATCCAGACCAGGGTCACCAGGCCTGCTGAAAAAAACAGCTGCTGCAGGCTGCTGGGCAGGGACAGCTTGAACTGGCTCCACAGCGTTGTGCGGGAAGGAATGCCGTGTAGGAAACCCTTGTCACTTGCTTTGCCCATGGCGAAGAAGAAATACAGCGCGGTGCCGATGTACAGGGAGATGGTGGTTGCCAGCCCGGCGCCAAACACGCCGAGTTCCGGTGCGCCGAGATTGCCGAAAATCAGCACCCAGTTCAGGAATATATTGATGGCGTGCATGATCAACAGGGTTTTCAGGTAGATGCCGGTCAGGTGGATGGCGCTCCAGTATCCGCGAAATGAAAAATTCATCCCGACGGCGATCATGCTGGCGATCCGGACCTGCAGGTAGGGGATACCCAATTCCCTTACTTCGGCGTCGGAAGTCAGGAAGTTGTAGGCGTAGGGCGTTGCCAGGATCAGGATGATGCACAGCGGCAGGCCGATCATCAACGCCAGCAACAGGCCGCCGTTCAGCGGTATGGCGGTTTCGGAGTCACGCCCTTCGCCCAGGCGCCTTGCAGCCAGTGCCTGCACACCTGCCGACAGGCCAATGATGAAAGAGATCGCCAGGTAGTTGGTAAAGGACCCGATTCCGGTGGCAGCCAGTGCGCTGTCGCCCAGCCGGCCCACCATTCCGATGTCCACCAGGTTCAGGACGTTTTGCGACATCATCCCGCCCATGATCGGCAGTGAAATCCCCCAGATCATCCTGCGCCGCTCCCTGTTGGGAAAAAGCTTGATGAATAAGGAGTGGGCGTTGGTCATGCGGTCAGTTGGCGAAAATGGTTGTTTCCCTGGTGGCGGAGAAGCGTATATCGGGCCAGCGTTCCTCGGTCAATTGCAGGTTAACCCTGCTGGGCGCCAGGTAAACAAGGTGGCCCGCACCGTCTTCAGCCAGGTTGTTCTGCAGCTGCCGGTTAAAATCATCCAGCATCTTGCCGTCCTCGCAGTGCACCCAGCGCGCGGTCTGTATGTTGATGTTTTCGAATGTGGCTTCGACACCGTACTCGTTTTTCAGTCGGTAAGCCACGACATCGAACTGGAGAATGCCGACGGCGCCGAGAATCAGTTCATTCCCCAGCAGGGGTTTGAAGAACTGCGTGGCTCCTTCTTCAGACAGCTGTGCGAGCCCTTTTTGCAGCGCTTTGAGTTTCAGCGGGTCCCGTAGTTGGGCCCTGCGAAACAGTTCAGGTGCAAAATGGGGGATGCCGGTGAATTGCAGTGATTCTCCTTCGGTAAAAGTGTCGCCGATACTGATGGTTCCATGGTTATGCAGCCCGACAATATCGCCGGGCCAGGCGTTCTCCACGTGCTCGCGGTCCTGTGCCATGAAAGTCAGCGCGTTGGCCGCTTTCACTGTTTTGCCCAACCTGACATGCTGCATTTTCATGCCGCTGCTGAACCGCCCGGAACAGATCCGCATAAAGGCTACACGGTCGCGGTGGGCAGGATCCATGTTGGCCTGGATCTTGAAAACGAAGCCGGTCAGACGGGATTCCTCCGGCTCAACCGTGCGCCCCACCGTGTCACGGGGACCAGGCGCCGGTGCATTGGCGACAAACGCGTCCAGCAGGGGGGTCACGCCGAAGTTGTTGATGGCGGAGCCAAAGAATACCGGGGTCTGCTTACCGGCCAGGTAAGCAGCCGCATCAAATTCATGGCTGGCGCCCTGGACCAGCTCAATCTCGTCCCGCAGTTCCGCGGCGTCGCTGCCCAGCCGCAGGTCGAGTTCAGGATTGTCCATTCCCTGGATGATTTCGGCATCTTGGGTGACGTAGTTTTTGCCGGATTCATAAAGGTGAACCGTGTCATCCAGCAGGTGGTATACGCCCTTAAGGCGCTGCCCCATGCCGATGGGCCAGGTGATCGGTGCGCACTGGATGCCCAGCACCGATTCGACCTCGTCCAACAGTTCAATGGGCTCCCGCCCTTCACGGTCGAGCTTGTTGATAAACGTGAAAATGGGCGTTTGCCGGAGACGACAGACTTCCATCAGGCGGATGGTCCGTTCCTCCACGCCCTTGGCGCAGTCGATGACCATCAGGGCGGAATCCACCGCGGTCAGCGTACGGTAGGTATCTTCCGAGAAGTCGGCATGGCCCGGCGTGTCGAGCAGGTTCACCACCCGGTCCCGGTATTTGAACTGCATCACCGATGATGTAACGGAAATGCCTCGCTCCTTTTCCAGTTTCATCCAGTCCGAAGTGGCATGCCGTGCGGCTTTCTTGGCTTTAACCGTGCCGGCCATCTGGATGGCCCCGCCGAACAGCAGCAGCTTTTCGGTCAGCGTGGTTTTGCCGGCATCAGGATGCGAAATGATCGCGAAGGTGCGGCGCCTTGCTATTTGGTCTGTCAGTTCAGTCATTGTCTTCGGGGCGGAGAAAAGCGCGCCATTCTAGCAGATGGAAGGGTCAAGGGGTGTATGACGTGCCCCTGACCATCTGCAGTTTTTCAGGCTCCTGGGGCGTGCCTTCAGGTGTCTTGAACGTGAATGGAATGGAAATCAGGCTCAGGCCGATGTTTTGCTGGATGGCAAAATGCAGGTGTGGACCTGAACTGAAGCCCGTGTTGCCCGAACTCGCGATTTTCTGCCCGGCCCGAACGCGCGCTCCCGGCCGGACGATAACACTGGCCAGGTCGAGGTGCGCGTACAAGGCCATCGTTCCGTCCGGGTGAACAATTCTCACGTGATTGGCTTTATCGACAAATTTTTTCCTGTCCGTGCCCCCCTTGTTGAAATCTTCCTCTACGTCCATGACAACACCTGAGCGGACAGCATGGATCGCCGTCCCCACGGGCATCGCGATGTCGATGGCGTATTCACTGTCCGGGGTGTTGTGGGTTTTTTCACCGAGGAAACCCTGGCTGACCGGGTAAGCCTCGTCGGGTGCAATTGGCGGGAGTATCTCAAGCCCCGTTATGGGTTCCGGCATCGGCTTGCCCGGTACCGTCACCATCCCCAGGCGGTATTGGAAGCTCATTTGCGGATTCAGGGCGCCGATTCCAACCAGTATCTGCTCTTTCTGCCCGGGGATCACGAAGCGTGCCGGCAGGGGTGGCTCTGACAGCACATTGATCTCGTCTTTCAGCCTCAGTTCAACCTCGACCGGGCCCCAGAAATCGTTGAAAACGAAATAAACAGGGCTGTGCTTGGTCCCTTCCTGGCGTATCCGGACCCGCGGCTCGGGCTCGCGTTCCATATAGACCGCTTCAAATTCGGTCTCATCATCGGGAGCGCGATCAGTGAAATGCCAGATGCCGTCCTCGTCCTGGTACTTGTAGATGTTTTTTGCACCGGAAATTGCCGGCAATGCTGCCAGCAGGCATGCCAGGAGGATCAATGTCAGTTTGAGCATTTTCAGCATTCGATCACGTTAACCGCCAGCCCGCCCCTGGAGGTTTCCTTGTAATGGCTTTTCATGTCCGCACCGGTGTCGCGCATGGTCTTGATTACCTTGTCCAGCGATACGCGGTGTTTGCCGTCTCCCCGTGCCGCCATCCGCTGAGCATTGATGGCTTTGACTGCCGCCATTGCATTCCGTTCGATACAGGGAATCTGCACCAGTCCTCCAACCGGGTCGCAGGTCAGGCCC
>CAJIAU010000105.1_pt1 | contig 16783 bp, 14 predicted proteins | sample 9199171 | NCBI WGS metagenome assembly CAJIAU01 (sample SAMEA7708280, study PRJEB35096) | sediment metagenome | biome: marine neritic benthic zone biome [ENVO:01000025]; feature: sediment [ENVO:00002007]; material: shallow marine sediment [ENVO:03000034] sea grass bed [ENVO_01000059] ...
AGGTTATAGATTTCATCCGGTTGAACGCGCTGGATGGTTCTCTGCAGGCTGGAGCTGTCGGTCATATCGCCGTAATGCAATGTCAGCCTGGTGCTCTCGACATGCGGGTCTGAATACAGGTGATCAATACGCGCGGTGTTGATCAGCGAAGCCCTGCGCTTGATGCCGTGCACCTCGTAACCTTTGTCCAACAGGAATTCCGCAAGGTAGGCGCCATCCTGCCCCGTAACACCCGTGATCAGCGCAGTTTTAGCCATGCTCTTGCTCAGGGCCTGCCGATTGAATAGTAGGTAATGCCGCGACGGCGCACGACTTCCGGTGACCAGATGTTACGGCCGTCAATTATGACCGGCTGCTTCATTTCCGATGCAAGCCGATCAAAATCAGGAGCCCAGTAAAGCTTCCACTCCGTAATGAGTATTAGGGCATCCGCTCCGGTTGCAGCCTCGTAAGGATCGTTCAGGGTCCGGAATCCGGCACGGCCTTCGAAAAGCCGTTCAGCCTCGGCCGCCGCTTCCGGATCGTGCGCTCGCACGGCGCCGCCGGCAGACAGCACGGAATCCACCAGGTTGATGCTGGGTGCTTCGCGCATATCGTCCGTATTCGGTTTGAACGAGAGCCCCCAGAGGGCAACGGTCAGACCTGATAATTTACTTTCAAAATGGTTTTTAAGTATCTCAAATAACTTATTTTTCTGCCTGTTATTCACAGACTCGACAGCCTGGAGTAATTCCGCGGTGTAACCACTTTCATTCGCGGTGCGTTCGAGCGCACGAACATCTTTGGGAAAACAGGAGCCACCATAACCTGCACCCGGATAGATGAATGAATAGCCGATCCTGGGATCTGAACCAATGCCGTTTCGGACATGTTCGATGTCCGCCCCAACGTGAGCCGCAACATTGGACAATTCGTTCATCAGGCTGATTTTGGTGGCCAGCATGGCATTTGCAGCATACTTGGTCAGCTCTGAAGAGCGGACGTCCATGCATAACAGTTTCTGGTGATTCCTGTTGAATGGTGCGTAGAGCTCGCGCAACAGGGATTCAGCCTCTTCGTTATCCACCCCGACCACGATCCGGTCGGGCTTCATGAAATCGGAAATTGCAGCCCCTTCCTTGAGGAATTCGGGGTTGGAGGCAACGGAAAACCTGACACTGACGCCACGCCTGGCCAATTCCGCATCAATCGAAGCACGGACTTTTTCACAGGTTCCAACCGGAACCGTGGATTTGACGACAACCAACAAGGGGTTTTCGATGTGTTGCCCGACTGCTGCAGCCACGGCCAGCACGTGGCTCAGGTCGGCCGAGCCATCTTCGCCAGGCGGCGTGCCAACGGCGATGAACATCACTTCTGCGTGTTGGACGGCCTTTGCAATCGACGTCGTGAATTCCAGCCTGCCCTGGCTGGAATTCCGTTTCAGCATATTTTCCAGGCCCGGTTCGAAGATCGGCACTATGCCGTTTCTAAGACCTTCGACACGGGCCTCGTCGATATCCATGCAGATCACGTGGTGGCCAACATCTGAAAGGCCTGCTCCGCTGACCAGGCCGACATAACCGCTTCCTGCAATCGATACTCTCATTGCGTTCTAGTCGATACTCAGCAGTTCCACTTCAAAAATCAATGTTGCATTCGGACCGATCGGACCGCCGCCATTGGGGCCATAGGCCAGGTTCGGCGGAATATAGAACATGAATTTGCTGCCGACAGGCATCATTTGCACGCCCTCCGTCCAACCGGGAATGACCTGGTCCAACTGAAAACTGGTGGGCTGGTTGCGGGAATAGGAACTGTCGAATTCCTCACCATTCAGCAAGGAGCCCCGGTAGTGAACCGTTACTTTGTCGCTTGCAGTGGGTTTTGCCCCGTCACCCATGGCGACGACTTTGTACTGGAGACCTGAATCGGTCACCTGGACACCCTCTTTGGTACGGTTCTCCAACAGGAACTTGTCGCCTTCCTCGGCGTTGACCGAAGCCATGCTGGCCCTTTGCTGTTCGGCTTCAGCGCGACGTGCCGCGATGAAAGTTTCACGAACGGATGCCGCTTCTTCTGGTGTCATTGCCAGCGGCTCGCCATTGTAGGTAGCCCTGACGGCTTCCAGCAACGCATCGATGTCGATATCGGTTCCCTGCTGCTTGAGGGATGCACCGATATCCATACCGATGATATAACCCAGCTTTTGCGACTCCGTTTCAAGCTCTGTCGCCATCGCAGCACTACTTACCAGGGCGGCAGACAACAAAGCCCCCTTGATGAAAATCTGTTTCATTTGAATGGTTCCTCTTTGTTAAGGGGCGAATTGTCCTCTAATCCAGCGGGTGAGGCAATAATCAGGAGAAATCCGGATGACCGTTATCACCGGCCAGGCGCCTTGAGCAACCAGTTGCTCAGCGTCGGCACTACGCCCAGGGTCAGCACCGTGGCTGCCAGCAACCCGGAAATAATGGACCAGGCCATCGGCGGCCAGAGCGTACTGCTGGCGAAAGTCAGCGGGACCAGGCCCGCCACTGTGGTGAGCGTGGTCAGCAGGATCGGGCGGGTTCGCCGGCTGACGGCACGCGCCACGGCATCGGGCAATGACATGCCCGCAACCAGGTTTGAGTCGATCGTGTGAATCAGCACAATGGCATTATTGACGACGATCCCCATCAGGGTGATGACACCGAGCATCGCAGTGAACCCGAATGAATAACCCGTGAACAGCAGGCCAGGAACCACGCCGGTAATGGCCAGTGGGACAGTTACCAGGATGATTATGACCCGGCGGTATGAATTGAACTGCAGCAACAGGAAAAACAGCAGCAGGATCAGCCCGATTGGAAGGGTTTTGAACAGGGCGGTGTTGGCCTCGCCGGAAGATTCCTCGTATCCACCCGGAACGACCCGGATTCCGGGCGGCAAACCGGTCTCCGCCAGGCGCCGAAACACTTCGTCGTATATTTCCGGATAGGTTGCGCCGTCACTGATTTCGCTGAATACGGTCACTACCGGCTCAAGGTCCAGGTGATGGATCACAGCGGCCTGCCATTCCATGCTCGACTGACCCGTGTCCATGACGGGAATCCCCTTGTTGGCGCCCGCATAGGCGTTCACCGCCAGTAATTGGCCCAGGTCGAAACTGCTGCCTTCGCGCGAACGCAGGATGATGGGCACAGGATCCTCTCCGGCGCGGTAGTCGCCGATGAACAATCCCTGGGTCTGCCTGGCCAGCGCCTGGGCCAACTGCCTGCGGCTCAGCCCTCTTGCATCGGCAATCGAGTCGTTGAACTCGAACCGCAGGCTGGGGATTCCAATACCGAGATTATGACGCACGTCGACGGTACCTGGAATCTCCCGCAGCATCGCCGTGAGTTTTTCAGCAAACCGGGCCAGTTCCTGCCGGTCCTGCCCCACTACCCGCAGTTCCACCGGGGCCGGGGCCGGCGGCCCCTGGGAAAGGCGCCTGGCCACGATCTGCACCTCCGGCCAGCGACTCGCCGCCTGCTCTCGCACCCAGTCCATCAGGACAGAAAGGTCCTCGATCCGCTGGGTATTGACCACTACCCTTCCGATTTGCGGAGCGCGCGGATTCTCATTCAGGTTGTAGAAAAACCGCGGCCCTGAATTGCCGGAGAATGCAAAAACCGCCTCACTCTCATCGAACGCTGCAAGCTCATCTGCCAATGCAGTCGCAAACTCCGTCGTGATGCCGATCGGCGTTCCTTCCGGGTAATAGATATCCACGACCATCTGGCGGCGGTCAGTGTCGGGGAAAAATTCCTGCCCGATCTGGCGGCTGCCTGCCGCGGCAGCGATCACCAGCAGCACAGCAGTCAGGATAACCCACGGCCCGCGGCGAACGGAAAAACGGCCTACCCACTCGCCAACCTGCGCCATCCAGTGGCTGCCTGACGATGCCCCCCGTGGCTTGAGTATCACCTGGCTGATCAGTGGTGTGACCAGGATTGCGAACAGGTAGCTCATGCTCAGCATGATCAGGATAGTGATCGGAATGCCGCGAGTGAAATCCGCCGTGTCTCCGCGCGAAATGGCCATCGGCACGAATACGGCAAGCGTGGTGCCGGTCGCCGCACCCAGCGGGCGCGCCAGTTCGATCACAGAGGTCACCGAGGCTTCGACCGGGCTGGCGCCGCGGTCTCTGTGCCACTGGATGTTCTCCACCATCACAATCGCATTATCAACCAGCATGCCCAGCGCGATCACCAGTCCGGCAATCGCCATCTGGTGCAAAACCCCGCCACCCATGGCGAAAAGTGACAATGACGACAGCGTGACCAACGGAACGATCACGGTCACCACGAGGCCCATTCGTGGGCCCATCAGCAGCAACAGCACGGTGCCGACGATCAGGACACCAAGCAACAGGGAGTTTCCCAACTCACTCAGCCGGTCTCGAACATGCTCCGGCTGATAAAACATCTCCTCGATGGTCAGTGGCGAGAATTCCGGATGTATTTCTTTTACGAACTCGCGCAGCTGTTCGCCAAAACGGACCACGTTGATGCGATTGCGGGCGACCGTCACGGCAACCGCAACCACCTGCCTGCCATTCATCCAGGCCGTTTGCACGGGTGGATCGGCCACCTCGAGCCGCACATCGGCGATGGCGGACAAGGGAACCGACTTGCCGCTGGACAGCACGATCGGGGTACTGGAAATCTCGGCAATACTGCGGAACTCGGTTTGCGGGCGAACCAGGGTCTGCCGGCCATCCACTTCCACGAACCCACCAGGTACGATCTCGTTGCGTGAACTCAACTGCCCCATGATGATTTCAGGCGTCAGGCCGAGAGTCTGAATACGCGCATCGTCAATCGCCACCGTTACCTGTTCACCCGAGTCGCCAAACAACCTGACCCGGGAAACGGCATTGAGGGAGTAAAGACGATTTTTCAGCCGTTCAGCCGCAAGTTGCAGTTCATCGATGTCATCTCTGCCGCCGACAGCCAATACAACGGTCGATGCATCTACCTGCCGGTCGTCAATGACCGGCTGCAACACGCCTTCCGGAAAACGGGCTTGAGCGCGGGAGACTGCCACGCGAATCCGATCCCAAACATTATCCGTGTCATAGACGGTTTGTTTCATGCCAATGATGGAATGAAGAAATCCCGCCCGGATGGTCGTCTTGATTTCGTCGACTTCCTCGACTTCGCTGATTTCCTCTTCCAGGGGACGGGCTACCAGGTGCTCGACCTGCTCAACGTCTGCCCCGGGGAACCGCACCATCACGTAGCCATAGCGATACGGAAACGCCGGATCCTCCTGCCTGATCATACCCATCCAGGCGGCCAGCCCGGTAATCGAAAGCATGATCACGATGGAGATGATCATTCTCCGCTGATCCAGTGATCTTGCCAGCCATTTCATTCGCTGATCCGAACCTGCTGGCCAGTGGTCAGTGAGCGGTGGCCGGCTATGACAACCTGGTCACCGCTATTCAGCGTTGATCCGAGCGCCTCAAGCGCAACCTCTTCATTGGCGATCGCGAGGATCTGCACCGGGACTTCTGTCACAACGCCACCTGCTGCGCGGAACAGCTTCGGGTCCCCACCCACCGGGTCGACGATGGCCCCCAACGGCACGATCAGGCCTTTCACGTCTGCATAATTCACCAGGACTTCGGCCTGCATACCCGCGCGGATCATGCTGGCTGAAGGATCAACCGTAATCTCGACCGTAACCGGAAACAGGCCCGTTTCCTGTTCTCCGATCGTCGCCAGTTCGGTTACGATGCCCACCGATTCGTCGTCACCCAACTGGGGAACTTTTACATGGAGTTCCATACCGATGCTCAACTCGCTGACCAGTGATGCGGGCAGCAATACCCTGACCTCGACTTTTTCCAATCCGCCGATGGCCATTACGGCCTGGCCGGCAGAAACAAATTCACCGGGTTCAACGATGACTGAAGAAATCACACCGTCGAATGGCGCCAGCAAGGTGGCGTCTTCCAGACGTTGACGAGTCCCCGCCAGGTCCGCTTCAGCCCGCGCCACTGCGGCTTCCAGCGATGCCAGCTCAGCCTCTCTTTGCTCCACCGCTTCTTCACCGACGGCGCCGGTGGTGGATAATGAGCGCTGGCGCGCCAGTTCACGCTTTGCCTGGTCCCTCTGTGTAAGGGCCTCCTGCAAGCGGGCAGCAGCGGCTCGCTGCGCCGGTCCGAGCTCGGGATTGTCCAGGGTTGCCAGCAATTCCCCCTGTCGAACCGCCTGCCCCATTTGTGCGGGCCGCGTGATGACAACGCCGGGGGACTGGAACGCAAGCCTCGCTCTCAGGACCGGAACCAACACGCCGTGGAATGACAGGCGGTGGTTAAGCCTGCCTTCCCGCACAGCAACCGTCCGGACCAGTTGAGCAGAGGGTTCATTTTGCACATCGGCTGGTTCACAGCCGGTAATGATTAACAGGCAAAGCATGGTAGACAGTGACTTTCTCATGGCTGCGCACCCTTAAAAAAAACCTTTTCCACGCTTTCCAGGAAAGCAGTGTCCGGATCATCCGCTTCCAGTTCGCTCCAGCCTGCGAACATGGCCCTGGCCTCAAACCACTGCGTGATGACATTGGTGACGATCAGTAACAGGTGCGCAGGGGGAATATCCGGCCTTAACAGACCGCTCTTTTGTGCATCCCGCATGCGCTCTACGAAAGGCTCGAGCCGTTTCTCATCATACTGGCTGCAGCTCAGGTCCTGCTCCAGTTCTGCGCGGGTCAGCAACTGCACCAGCACAGGGTCGTCTCTCAATAACTCGAAATACGCCCTGACGGAATTGCGAATTTCTTCCAGCGTGACCTCGCCCTTGCTGAACAGCGACTTCCGTTCTTCGACAAAATGACTGAATCGGCGCTCTTTCACCACCTGCCAAAGCCCGTCCTTGCTGGAAAAATGATGCAGGATCAGGCTCTTGTGAGAATTGCTGTTTCGCGCAATCTGCGCAAGAGATGTAGAACCGAATCCCTGGGCTGCAAACAGGCTTTCCGCCGCATCAAGTATCTGTAATCGAGTGGCCTCGGCATCCCGGGGCCTTCGGTTGGCTGCTGTCACAGTATTATCCTTATATTTACCGAACGTTCAGTAAATATAAATTCCCGCAGGCTGGCCCGTCAAGTTTGCCGGATGACGACCCAGCCTGTGAAAGGTATCCTTCCGGGGTGAACGGCATCCTGCTTACCTTGATTTTTTACCAGTTCCTCATGCTGGGCATCGGGTGGTGGGCAAGCAAAAGAAACACGGACAGCGAAGACTATTACCTGGGCGGACGCAAACTGGGACCCCTGGTCGCCGCTTTGAGCGCCTCCGCCAGTTCATCGTCCGCCTGGAGCCTGCTGGGTGTCAGTGGCGCAGCATTTGCCTGGGGTTTACCGGCCATCTGGCTGATTCCTGCAACGATAAGCGGCTTCCTGATCAACTGGTTCCTGATCGCGCCCCGGCTCCATGAGCAAAGCCGCAGTAACGGTGCGCTGACACTGACCGAGTTTATCGCCGGCCCAAGGGGGGACCCCGCCCGGCAGGTCATCATGCGAATGGGGGCTGCGGTCATACTTTTTTCATTTACTTTCTACATCGCCGCACAGTTCCAGGCAGCCGGCACCACTTTTGCCAGCGTGCTGGGGATCGAACAGTCCACGGCAATCATGGTGGGGGCGGCCGTGGTGCTTGCGTATGTGTGGCTGGGCGGTTTCTGGGCAGCGAGCGTAACGGACAGCGTCCAGGGAATATTGATGGCCTTGAGCTCAATTCTGCTGCCCACGCTGGCCATCGTTGCCGTAGGCGGGCCCGCCAGCCTGGTCGATGGCCTGATCGGCAACCAGCAAAACGGAATCCTTTTGTGGACCGACCAGTCCACCTTGCCTGCAGCCCTGGGCTTCGTCTGCGGGTTGTTTGGCATTGGCCTGGGTTACCCGGGGCAACCTCATGTCGTAAACCGTTTCATGGCCATCGAAAATCAAAAAGCCATCGTGCAGGGCCGGCGGATCGCCCTGTCCTGGGCTTGCGTGATTTACACCGGCATGGTCTTGCTGGGTTGGTGCGGACGTCTGCTGGTAGACGGCCTGGGAGACGGTGAGCAACTGCTGTTCGTTCTCGCATCGCTGCTGTTACCCGCCATGCTGGCGGGTGTCATGGTTTCGGCAATCCTGTCCGCGATCATGTCTACCGCTGACAGCCAGTTGCTGGTGGCGGCTTCGAGCGTAAGCCATGACCTGGGCGACCATCATTCCGCACCGGAGAAAGGCCTGACCCGGGCACGCTGGGTAGTCCTGGCTATCGGACTTCTGGCGATCATGCTGGCCATTGGTTTTCCGGACCGGATTTTCAGTCGCGTATTGTTTGCATGGCAGGCACTGGCAGCGGCCTTCGGTCCTCTTCTGGTCATAACCCTGTGGCGCGGCCCGGTGTTGCCGGCCTGGCGGATTGCCGCGCTTGCCACCGGCTTCCTGCTGACCGTAACACTGAGCTGGACCGTCGAATCCCCGGGGGACTGGGTGGAGCGCCTGGTGCCGCTTGGCGTGGCCCTCGTCCTGGCCTGGCTGGGTAGCCGCTCCCAGAATTAAATGGGTACCGCGACTTGCAATTTGCGGTCATGGTGTTATACTTCACTACAACACTCTATGACCAAGACGGAAATTGACCGCGGAAATGACCATGCTGCGACTCTCAGGAAAACGAACTTCTCGAATCTCAAACCGCCTGGCGATTTTTGCCGCGCTGTTACTGGTTGTTACTTCACTTGCCGGTGTCGGTAACTCGACCCTGCTGACGGATGGCGCCGAGTCTGTCCTGGCTTCCTCTGAAAACCAGAAGAGTCAACCGGCACGGCTTCGTTCCAATGGTTTTAAAGTCAGCCTGTTCCTGTTCAGAAACAACAGATAAATGTCCACGCACTGGAACGACAGCCAGCCCATTTACTGGCAATTGAAGGAGCGCACCGTTGCAATGATCCTGGACGGCACGCTCGCCGAGGGTGAAGCCCTGCCCTCTGTGCGAACGGTGGCATCGGAGTTTCACCTCAACCCAATCACGGTCTCCAAGTCCTACCAGGCGCTGGTGGATGATGGATTGGTCGAAAAAAGGCGGGGTCTTGGGATGTTCGTGAAGGAAGGTGCAAGAAAGAGCCTGGTCTCGTCAGAACGGGACAAATTTCTTAACCAGGAGTGGCCCGCCATGCTTAGCCGCATCGAGCAACTGGGCATGAAGGTCGAAGACCTGCTCAAAACCGCTTTAACCGAAGAGAACGACAGCTGATGAACCCCATTATTTCTGCACGCGGACTGACCAAGCGCTACGGACGCACGACGGCCGTCGATCATATTGACCTTGAAATCCCTCCGGGCAAAATCGTGGGCCTGATCGGCCCTAACGGCGCCGGCAAAACGTCAGCACTGAAAGCCATTCTCGGCCTGGCGACTTTCGAAGGTGAACTTTCGGTACTCGGCAAGAATCCCTCACGGGACCGGGCGTCGCTGATGGAGGATGTATGTTTTATCGCCGACGTAGCGGTTCTGCCGCGCTGGGCGCGTGTCTGGCAGTTGATCGATGTCACCGAGAAATTGCATGCAGGCTTTTCGCGGGAGACCTGCATGGAATACCTGGCGCAGACCAAGATCACGCTCGATCACAAGGTGAAGCAACTCTCCAAGGGCATGGTAGCCCAGCTGCACCTGGCACTGGTCATGGCCATCGACGCAAAACTGCTGGTTCTGGATGAACCCACGCTTGGCCTGGACATCCTGTACCGCAAGCAATTTTATTCCAGCCTGCTCAACGACTATTTCGACGAGCAACGCACCATCCTGATCACCACCCACCAGGTCGAGGAAGTGGAACATATCCTGACCGACCTCGTGTTCATCCAGGACGGCAAAATCGCACTGGAATCGTCGATGGAAGAAGTGGAAAGGCGGTACCTCGAACTGATGGTTCGCCCCGAACAGGCCGAGCAGGCCAGGAATCTGAATCCCTTGTACGAACGCGAACTGTTCGGCCGGCATATTTTTCTTTACGACAGCGTCGACCGTCAACAATTGGCAAGCCTGGGAGAGATTCACACGCCCAGCGTCGCCGACCTGTTCGTGGCCACGATGAAAGGAGGCCAGTCATGAACCGCCTCGTAGCACTGGTCCGTCGCGAATTCTGGGAGAACAAGGGCGCCCTGCGTACTACGCCCCTGGTCATCGGCGGGATCTATATTGCATTCCTGCTAATGGGCCTGTTCACGACCGCGCATTTCGACAACGAAATGTATACGTTCAGGGAAGCTATTCGAATGCTGGCCACGCAGCCCGTCGAATTTCGCGCCGCGCACGGCTATGAAGTGGTGCTGGGCAGCGCTGTGTTTTTCACCGTGGTGCTGGCTTTCGTGGTCTTCTTCTACTTGCTCGGCGCACTCTACGACGACCGCAAAGATCGCAGCATCCTGTTCTGGAAGTCGCTTCCGGCCAGTGACACGGTCACCATCGCCTCCAAGTTGATTACCGCGATGGTAGTAGCTCCGCTGATCTTCTGGATTGTGCTGGTCCTGACCCAGGTCCTGATGGCCATCATCGCTTCCCTGGTAGTCCTGTTCGTGGGGGAAAACCCCTGGACCCTGTTCATTTCGGTGGTGAATCCCTTCAAGGCCTGGGCCATGGTGTTGATCAGCTACCTGGCGGCAGCCATCTGGTTCCTGCCTTTGCATGGCTGGCTGTTGTTGGTATCCGCCTTTGCGCCCCGAATTCCCCTGCTGTTCGCGGTATTGCCACCGGTCATATTCGCCATTTTGCAGATCTGGATCACGTTCCTGAAAACCTTCACGCTCAATACCAGCCTGTTTGGCCTGATCGGCGACTGGGTTGCCAATAGCCCAGCCATCCTTGCGGTCGATATGCATGACGGCCAGGGTGGCCTGTCGCTTGGAATCCCGTTGACCGGGGACTTTGACCACGCGGTGACCGTGGCAAACATTCTCGACCGCCTGTTTTCAGTCCAGATGCTGTCAGGCCTGGTAGTAGCGGCCGTCTTCCTGGCCGGTGCGCTATGGCTCAGGCACCGGGCCACGGAAAGTTAGTCGAGAATCGTCCGGGCGTATTTTTTCTGCACCGGCCGGTTGGTGGCCTGGCCAACCCGTTGCTTGAACCTGTCCACCTGCTCCATTGACGCAGTCAAAGGCTTCTGCAAGACGATCCAGCTGACGCCTTCGGAGCACGGTGGGGTGGTCAGTGAACCGTCGTATGAAAAGTAGTCGCGTGTTGGCGGCAATACGCCGGCTTCGAAGACTGAAATCGGCGACTCCCTGGTTTCACCCACCTGTTCGGGCATGAACGACCAGATTTTATTCAGCATCTCGTTTTCTTCTCCTTCTTCGACCATCACACCAACCACGACCAACTGTCCATTATCATTCGTGTGCACCAGGTGGATTTCCATCGGGTAGTGTTCGCCATTGACCGTATGCTCGCTGGGGCTGTGGAAATGTCCTTGCTGCAATTCAAATTTCAAACCCTTATCCGGGACTGCCAGGAAATTTCCTGGCACGGAATTCAACATGATGGTATGCCCGTTGTTGGTTTCCCGAATCGGTGTGCCCCGGTATTCAAACACCAGTTCCGGCAAGTCCACGTGGAAATCCGCCACCAGGTCGACCGGGGACTGATTTTGGCCATCCTTGCAGCGTGAATACTCGTCCGACAGTTCGCCCCAGTGTTCAGGGCCATCATCACCCTGATAACTCCAGTGCGCCCCGGGTTCTGCAGCTTGCAGGCTACTGAAAATCAACGCGCCCAGGGCGATTGCCAAAATTAGCTGGTGTTTCATTTCTTTGCCTCGCTGAAATGGATCGGATTGATACTACTTAGGAATACCGCCTTTTGTAAGCTTCAATGGATCGAGCAATTTTTTCAATTCTTTCTTTGACAAACCGGTCAGTTCCTGCGCGACGTCCCTGATGGGGCGGCCCTGCTCATACGCCTGCTTGGCAGCTTTTGCACCCAACTCGTAACCGATGACCGGGTTCAGGGCAGTAACAAGCACCGGATTGCGCTCCAGTACCGCTTCGATGTTTTCCCTGTTCAGAGTGAAACCTGAAATCGCCTTGTCGGCCAGCACGTCACTGGCGGTGGAGAGAATATGAATGCTCTGCAGCAGGTTCTGAGCAATGACAGGCATCATGACATTCAGCTGAAACAGGCCCGACTGACCGCCCACCGTTATCGCCGCATCATTACCGATGACCTGTGCGCACACCATGCAGACAGATTCCGGGATGACCGGGTTGACTTTGCCGGGCATGATGGAAGAGCCGGGCTGAAGCGCCGGCAACTCGATTTCCGCAATGCCGGCCAGCGGGCCGGAATTCATCAGGCGCAGGTCATTGGCAATTTTCATCAGGCTGCAGGCCAGGGTTTTCAATTGCCCGGATAGTTCAACGGAGGTGTCCTGGGAACTGATCCCTTCGAAAGCATTGGCTGCCGCTTTGAACTTGACGGATGTCAACTGCTCCAACTTGGCAGCTACCCTGACCCCGAATTCGGGATGAGCGTTGATGCCGGTGCCGACCGCGGAACCTCCCAGTGGAAGTTGCCGGGTACGCTTTATCGCACCCCTGATCCGCTTGATGTTCGACCGGACTTGCTGTGACCAGCAGCCCAGTTCCTGCCCGAAAGTGACCGGCATGGCGTCCATCAGGTGGGTTCGTCCGGTTTTAACGACGTTTTCAATTTCCTCGGCCTTGATGTCTGTGGTTTCCGCGAGGTGGAGCAAGGAAGGGATCAACTCCTGGACGACCAGCAGCGCAGCGCCTACCTGGATCGCAGATGGAACGACATCGTTAGAGCTTTGTCCCATGTTCACGTGGTCATTGGGGTGAATCGCGAGGTCGCATTCCCTGGACGCCAGCGCCGCAATCACCTCGTTGGCGTTCATGTTGCTCGATGTGCCGGAACCGGTCTGAAAAACGTCTACCGGAAACTGGTCGGCCATTTCGCCCGCTGCCACTTTTGCGGACGCACTGGCGATCGCTGCCGCACGCGATTCATCCAACAGCCCCAGGTCCAGGTTTGTCATTGCAGCAGCCTGCTTGATCAGACCCAGCGACCGGATGAAGGCGAAGGGCATCGGCAGGCCGCTGATTGGAAAATTCTGCAGCGCCCGTTGCGTTTGCGCGCCCCACAACGCGTCTTCAGGCACCTGGACTTCACCCATACTGTCACGTTCTGTTCGAAATTTTTTACTCATCGGTTTCCCTGATCTTGGAGTGGCTCATAAAGAGTGAGAGAATGATGGTTTGGCCCATCCATTTAATGCGAAAGTCCATGAACCTTTCAAGCCTTACCGCCCTTTCCTCCGTTGACGGCCGCTATGCCGCCAAGACTGCGCCCCTCAGACCGGTATGCAGTGAATTTGGATTGATTCACCGCCGGTTGACCGTCGAGGTTCGCTGGTTCCAGGCCCTTGCGGGACACCCGGGCGTGCCGGAACTGCCTGAACTTTCAGCAGGGGCGAACGCTTTTCTTGACCAGTTGATCGCGGATTTCGATGAAGTCGCGGCCAGCCGGGTCAAGGAAATCGAATCCGTGACGAACCACGACGTCAAGGCCGTGGAATATTTCCTGAAGGAACGGTTCGCACAAATCCCGGAGTTGTCCGCCCATGCGGAATTCCTGCATTTCGCGTGCACTTCAGAGGACATCAACAACCTGTCATACGCGCTGATGCTAAGGGACGCACATGACGCTGTCATGTCACGCACGTTTCAGCAGATCGACAAACAACTGTCCAGGATGGCGCACCGCCATGCCGGCCAGCCGATGGTGTCACGCACACACGGACAGACGGCCTCTCCAACCACGCTGGGCAAGGAAATCGCCAACACCCTGCATCGTCTCAGGCGCCAGGCCAGCCTGATGTCGGACCAACAGTGCCTGGGCAAGATCAACGGCGCCGTCGGCAATTTCAACGCGCACCTTTCCGCCTATCCGGACATCGACTGGCCCGACCTGGCAAAACGGTTCACCGAGTCGCTCGGACTGCAGTGGAATCCCTACACCACGCAGATCGAACCCCATGACTGGATGGCGGAACTGTTCCAGTCGCTGATCCGTTACCAGACCATCCTGATCGATCTGTGCCGTGATATCTGGTCGTACATCTCGATCGGGTATTTCAGCCAGAAAACAGTCGAGGGCGAAGTCGGCTCGTCCACCATGCCACACAAGGTGAACCCGATCGATTTCGAAAATGCCGAGGGCAACCTCGGGCTTTCCAATGCCCTGCTCGATCACCTTGCATTGAAACTTCCGATCTCCCGCTGGCAGCGTGACCTTACCGATTCCACGGTTCTGCGCGCGATTGGCACGGCCTACGGCCATTCCATGGTGGCGATGACGTCATTGCTGAAAGGCCTGTCCAAGCTGGAAGTCAACGAGGCCAGGCTGGCCGAAGATCTCGACGCCAGCTGGGAAGTGCTCGCGGAGCCGATTCAGACCGTGATGCGGCGATACGGTATCGAAAACCCCTACGAGCAGTTGAAGGCGCTGACCCGGGGCAAGCAGATTAACGCAGCTGACCTGGAAGCTTTCGTCAACAGCCTGGAAATTCCTGACGAAGCCCGCAAGAGCCTGCTGGCACTCACGCCTGGCCGGTATACCGGAAACGCGGAACAGATGGCCGGCGCGGTGGACGACCATTCATAACGCGGTCACGATGTTCAGTCACTGCGACCTGACACCCCAGGAGTTTCTCGATGGCTACTGGCAGAAAGAGCCCTTGCTGATACGGCAGGCCTTTCCCGGGTTTACGCCCGAACTGGACGCAGGCGACATCGCAGGGCTGGCCTGCGAAGAACTCGCCGAGTCCCGGCTGGTAACCGGGAGCTACCCCGAACACGACTGGCAACTGCGATATGGCCCGTTTTCCGAAACCGACTTCGCCGGGCTGCCAGAACAAAACTGGACATTGCTGGTGCAGGACGTGGAAAAGCACTACCCGCCCCTGTCCGGCCTGATGGACGCATTCGGTTTCATCCCCCGCTGGCGAATCGATGACCTGATGGTCAGCGTTGCAGGCCCCGGCGGATCGGTAGGGCCGCACGTGGACCAATACGATGTGTTCCTGATCCAGGCGGAAGGCAGCAGGACCTGGCAAATTGCACGCACCTTCGATGACACACTTCTGGCCGACTGCGAACTGAATGTGCTGCGCTCATTTTCACCGGAACAGAAATGGACCCTGGAAACCGGCGACATGCTTTATCTGCCCCCGGGTATCGCCCATCACGGCATTGCACTGGACCGTGGCATGACCTGGTCTGTCGGGATGCGGGCGCCGAGCGCCGCGGATCTGTTCCAGGCTTTCGGGGAATGGTCCACGGGACAGCCCGGCGACGGGGGCAGGTACCGGGATCCCGGTCTGAAAGTCGCTCGCCATAGTGGTGAGATCGGACCCGAAGCCATTGCACGCTTCGGGAAATTCTTGCAGTCAATGGGTGCTGGCAGCCCGGATTTCAGTTCGTTCCTGGGATCGTTCCTGTCTTCGTACCGGCTGGCGCACGAACCGGCCCCGCCCGATGTTCGCCTGGACCCATCGTCACTGCAAGAAATCCTGCAAAATAACGGCGTTTTGAGACACAACCCCTGGAGCCGTTTGCTGTGGCTGAGGTGCAGCGGTGGTGCACGGCTTTTCGCCGCGGGTTCAGAATTTTTCTGCCCGCCCTCACTGGCGGAAACCATCTGCGACCCCGGCCGCTTATCCCGGCTGAACGCTGAAATGAGCGCACACCAAGCCGAACTGCTCTGCGAACTGCTGAACCGGGGACATCTCTACGTTGAACAGTTATAATCAGCGTTTACGCCGGAAAATCGCGAGGTTCCGGCGTTTTTTGACTTTAATACCCGGTTTTCTAGTGGCCCAAAACGGAACATTGCGTGAAGCGTAACCTCCAGGAATTTTACAAGTCGTCTCACCTGTCAGGTGGCAATGCCGCTTACATAGAGGCGTATTACGAAGACTGGCTGGAAGATCCATCCAGCGTTCCTGCTCACTGGGCAGAGCTGTTTACGACCCTGAAAAGCGATGCGGATACCGAGTCGGGCCATCTCGACGTACAGGAAAAATTCAGGGTACTGGGAAGCCTGCCTCCTGCCGGCTCTTCCAGCACTGAAGATTCCCAGCACAAGGAAGCATCCGTTGTAAAACTGATCACGGCTTACCGGATTCGTGGACATGAGATTGCCAACCTGGACCCACTGGGAGAACCCCACCACGAACCGGTAGAAGACCTCGATCCGGCTTACCACGATCTTCATGCCGGGGACATGGACCGGTTTTTCGACACGGCCGCCCTGTTTGCACCGGACCGGATGAAATTGCGCGACATCATCGCCCTGTGCGAGCGCGTGTACTGCGGCAGTATCGGTATCGAATCGGTTCACATCACTGACACCGCCAAACGCCGCTGGCTGCAGGAAAGGCTGGAGTCGGGCGGCGGCGCCTACGATGTCACCAACGAGGAACGCTCGCGGATTCTCCAGTTACTCACGGCCGCGGAAGGGCTCGAAAAATACCTTCATACGCGTTACGTGGGACAAAAACGGTTCTCCCTGGAAGGTGGCGACAGCCTGATCCCGCTGTTGCACGAAATCATGCTGCACGCCGGAGAGCACGGCGTGGAAGAAGTCGTCATGGGAATGGCGCACCGCGGGCGGCTTAATGTACTGGTCAATATTCTCGGAAAGTCTCCGGAGATGTTGTTCGCGGAGTTCGAAGGTAACCTGAACGAGCAGAATCCTCTGCGCTCGGGTG
>CAJIAU010000032.1_pt1 | contig 16678 bp, 14 predicted proteins | sample 9199171 | NCBI WGS metagenome assembly CAJIAU01 (sample SAMEA7708280, study PRJEB35096) | sediment metagenome | biome: marine neritic benthic zone biome [ENVO:01000025]; feature: sediment [ENVO:00002007]; material: shallow marine sediment [ENVO:03000034] sea grass bed [ENVO_01000059] ...
AACCAGTATTTTCGGACCGAACTCCATGCGGTTCACGGTGCGCAGATACTCCTTGGGAATATCGCGCTCCCCACCGGGCAGAAGGCCCAGGCGCAACGGAAATGCAAACACCCTGCCGTCAGCACCGATTAATGGAGAGTCGTCGGAAAGCATGCTGAACTCCGGGTATTTCAACAGTGCTGAACACAGTGTGCTCTTGCCACCACCCATCGGCAAAATCGCCAGGACCGAACGCCCGTCAATCCCGACCGCCATTGCATGAATGCGATGCATTTGCCGGCGATCCAGGCACTCACCGATCTGCGAGAGCAGGAACAGATAGGTAGCTTCGTACTGGATATCGCATTCCCTGGAGGTCACCCGGAATGACCGATTGACCCGATCCCAGATTGCGAGCGCCTTGCCGCTGTAATCAATGTAAGTTAGCCCGTCCGAGGTAAACGCCGTATTGCGCGGTGTATAGGTCGTAGCGATACCGTCCGGCACATCCTCATAGGGAGGGTCAGCCGACAGGATTTCCACGGTGATGCCATCGGCGAACTTCCCGGTGAGGAAAAATTGGAAGTCGCTGGCTATGTCTTCAATGCTCGACGTGGCATTTCCGCAAATAAGGAAACGGCACCCATATACATCCAGGCAAACACCTTTTGAATGATCGGAATTCTCAGACATGATCCATCATCTTGAAGACTGTCCTCTTCAGTGTTAACTGCGTTTGATGCTAAGCCCGGAGTATCCCAGTTTAACGCTTTGCGAGGATTGCGGGCTGGCCAGGAAAAGCCGGGACTCCTTTTGACCGGGCCCGACTTCAATCGATAATTCAGACACATCTTGTGGAAGGGCTTCGATGTAACCAGGAACCGATTGCAAATCGCCGGACACCTGTTCCCCATTGTGAAGGACAAGAACCCAGTTCGGTCCGAAGATTGCCCGGGATATGGACAGGCAATTTTTCAGCGTGCCATCCCAACGGTAATTGATAAAGCCATGACTTCGGGCCAGGGTGACATCCCGAATCCGGGCATAGCGGGTGAACAGGCAAAGCACCTGTATTCTGTTTCCCAGCATGTGGCGCAGGTCATTCAACGAGCGCCGCGCATCGGTATCGTCAGTGACACAGAGCGCCACTGTCAGGGTGGGCTTTCGATCAATACGGTTGTTTGCCTGCCGCCTTCGACGGCAGGCATCGAGCGTCCGCTCAATGCAATCCGAAAAATCCCCACTCACCGCTGCCCAGGTGAGCGATTCTGCATCGGCGCGGGCTCGAACACCTAGGCGCCTCACCAGTTCCCGGTCTTCGAACATCCGTCGCATTGCTTTGCGCAGCCTGTGAATGTCAGGCGCGTAAAACTCCTCGCCAACATAGGGGATGGTATCGATATCCTCTGCCACGTAGCGGTCACTTGTGGGCACGAGAATGCCATTTTCTTCGTTGAGAAAATCCACCACTCCACCGTGATCCAGGCCAATTGCCGGCGTGCCACAAGCCATTGCCTCGAGCAGCGTCAGACCAAACCCTTCATTACTTGGCATCACATACGCATCTGCATGAGCATAGAAATCACGCAGGTGCTCACGGCTCAGATAGCCGGTCCAGAGCATGATGGGCGCACTGTTACGGTCCCATTCACGTTCCCACTCGGTAAAATCGAGCACCACGTTGTTCTGACTGGTGTGGTACTCAGGGCGGAGCAGCAGGAACAGCGCCACATCCTCGTGCCCACCAAACTCCTCCAGGAAAGCACGCACCAGGTGCTTGATATTTTTGCGTTCCACGTGGGTTCCTACAGCCAGAAAATTGAACCCCCGCCCACCGGGAAGAGAATGACTGGATTCGGCGGGGCTGTAAAATTCGACATCCACGCCGTGCATGACTACATCAACCGGGCGCTTGACGCCGCTGTCAACGAACGCGTCGCGCACATAACGGGTAGGCACGCAGATACGGTCCATGCGGTTGCATTTGTCCACCAGGTGCGGATGCACACTCCCGGTTTCACCCACGGCGAAAGCCATGTTTGGCAGACCGGGACTGTCCGGCATATAGAGTGAGGGCGTCATGTGCACCGCTATGTCCGCCGTGTCGCCGGACGAGAACAAACGTACAAAATCAGTGGCTTCGGCTTCATCGTCCCGGTACGCGTAAGAACGAAATCTGAGCCTGAACCTGCCCTGTGCAACCAGCTCTTCGGCCGTCATCGTGCTGAACAGGGGGATTCCGGCCCGCAAGTGATGCCAGTCCATGGTCAGTTCAACGCAGGGCCCCGTCGGTTCACGTCGCGTATAAAACAGCTGGCCCCAACGCAGGGCCCGGCCCGTGCCGCGACCCATTACCCGGACGCCGTCAGAGCATTCGAACCGCAAGCTGCCGGCTTCTTCGCCATCATGCGCCCTGAAGACACTGCCGGCGGATTCGGTGCGTGTATCGTTTACTTTCAATCCTGAGGCCAGCGTGCCGACCCGCAGGCCCAAGATGGTCGTCCCGTTCGGAGCAGAGGTTGTTTCGACCAGCGTGGCGTGCTGACGGTCGCTGATCCGGAGCGTCCGGGCCTCCGTCCGTTCCAGTACGGCCACTGACTCACCGCGCTCATCAAAGAATCTTGCCAGTTCAGCAGGGCCGGACCCAACTGCGAGTTCCAGCGCCAGGTGGTGCTCCCGCCCAGGTTCCAGCACGATGTCGATTTCTTCCTGCTCATCCCCGGAAAACAAGGCCGAAGCAAGCGTACGTGAGAACCGGAAATCAACAAACGTTGTCATGACGAGTCCTCCTTCTGCAACAGTCCCATCCGCAGTAATGGCCAGGCATCATCAAACGCACTGCTTTTCATATTCTTCAGCAGGAAATCAAGGTCCCTGCCAGTGAATTCTTCAAGCAGTTGACGTGGGATTTCAGCCTGTTCCTCGCCAGCCTCGCGCGCAAACCACGCCACAGCCTCCTCAGCCGTGGCTGGAATGGATTCCGGATGATCCTGCAAGACCAGACGTGGCAAGTAAAACGTCACGTAGTCATAGAGTGCCGCCCGAGAGCGATTGAAACAGATTTGATGGAGGTTCAGGGCGTATAGCAAACGTTCCCGGCGCCAGTCGATTCGCCGGTCAGCAATGAGCTGCGGCTGGTCTTTGGACCCTGCTTCCACCGTGGCCTCTTCAAACAGGTCCGGACCTAAAAGCACGCGGCGGAATTTCTGGAAATAGTGCAGACTGGAGCGGCCTCCCTGAAGCCGCGCTACAAACATGGCTCGTGAGCAGATGACAGGAATTCCGGCCGGAAAATGCTCGTTGAACCAGGCGTCGTCGAAGACCCGGTGAACAGCCCGCAGATCCCGCATGACGCTTACCAATTCAGATTGAGACAAACCGTCCCGCAAAATGATGTACAGAGAATAGCCGCGCACGGCACCGGTTCCACTCAAAACAATACTGAGAATCGGGTCTCCGATGATATCGGCGATGCTGTCCCCGATTGCCCGGGCCCGCTCTTCGACCCTATCCAGGTTAGACGGTGGCAAGGGCTCATTGAGTGTTTGAGGCCGGTACATTCGGCGCTCCATGACGGTACTTTCCGACAGTGACCTGTCGACCAGTTGGTATCTAACGCTGCCACCTCAAACCGCAGGGTCGTGACCGGCCCGGACAGGAATCGCTGCTCATTCATGGCCTCCAACTGTTCCACCGGCCCTGTTATGCCGTGGTTCCGGATCCACTTTTCCACGCGTTTCCGGCGAGTGGCGATAGCCATGAATTCGGGGTCCAGCGCATGCACCGTATTCCAGAAACACTTATACAGCTGGCGCCGGGCGAAAAGCGCCATGTGCTCTGAACGCTGTTCTTCCTTGATGGTGACGGTCAGGAGGTTCTGGAAGTGCCCCAGGGCCCAGGCCATCCGATCCAGTTCCACCCGTTCAGCCGTCGCTTCAATTCTATCCCGACGCAGTTCCTCTCCCGCCATCAATCGCCAGTGATGAACTTCTTCGAGCGGATCCCACCCACCCCCGGTAAGCTGCCATTCCTCGAACTCCCTGACTGTCAGAATCGACAGGTCATTGATGGGAAAATAGCGTTTCAATGAACCCCATCGGGGTCGCAGCTTTGAGTAAAAAGTCCTTGGATCCGGGTTATCAAAAACCACCACGATGTCAAAATCGCTGAGGCCCGCATAGCACTCCCCGGCAGCCAGTCCGTGACACAGGTACATTGCGCGAACCCCCGGTACCGAAGCAAACCGATTGCGGATAACCAGGCCCATCAGGTCGTAGAGCTTAACCGCAGCGAAACGGGAAAACCGGTTTCGATTACTGGAAATCAGCAGGGACTTTGTCTGCTGCACCAGTTTTCGCCGCATAAGATCAGGTAGAAACGACATGAGAGTTGATGTTCCGTTCAGCAGGGAAAGACCGTCGCATGACCTGCGATGATCTTTTTTCGGGTTTCATGGGCGAATAGATAACCCTGCCAGGCTGTTTCGAAATCATCAACGGCAAGCGCACCGGATTTCAGCCCTTCGAAAAGTTTTGTTGTGCTTTCTACGAACGTGAACGAATCAGCCGGCTGCATGACATCATGGAACATCTCGAATGGACTGGCAGGCTTAATGACGTTGAGCCCGAACAGGTGTTTCCGGAGAACTCCCCAGGCTGCAGAATTTCCATCCAGATCCACCGTCGCCTTGTACCTGGAAAACTCCGCTTCAGCGACCGGGGCCGCCATGACTCCTCTTCTGGAAAGCTCCCTGAACGCCGCCTTGTTGCTCGGAAACTGGACGACCTGTGAAATTTTCGCATCGACGGACTGCGCGTGTTCCAGCGCCTCGATACAGAACCGGATCCTTGCATTGGAATCCAAATTCCCCCTCGCTTGCCGTCCGGTACTGGAACCTCTCCAGAAGATCTTTGTACCGCGATTTTCGTAATCGGAGCGCGCCTGGTCGTGGTTCTCCCAGGCAACGCCTGAATAGCCGTTTTTAATGTCGCTGAGATTGTAGGGATCAGGAATCAGGCCAATCCCGTCATAACCTTTTTGTCTCGAGAATGCATAGAAATTATCTCCCGGAACGATTTCGCGCCAGTAGTTGGTACCTCCGTCCGACAGGTCAAGAAAAAATTCCTCCCGGCCAGCGGATTTTTTCGAGTAGTCAAGAATTCCGTCAACTCCCCGGGAATACCCCTCGAGAACCGCCAGAATGCGCGATAACCACCCGCCGAACTTTTGCCGTCTCAAATTTGATTTATGCAGCTTAATCCTCAGTACACCTTCTTCGCGGGAAATTCTGATCACCGATTTTTCAAAAAAAACTTCCCTTCCGACACTAAAAGATGGCGTCATCGCAAATCGGTGGCTATCGGGGATAGGGGGGGCTTTCAAGTAAACCGGCGAGCCGTCCAGAGTAGCAACTCCGTAACGGAGAAGATCATGCAAACGGCCGGCAACCCATCTCGAATCCTTATTGAACCTGAATAAAACCTCTTTCAAACTCTGCCAACCCGTCCACTGTCAATATCGTCAGGAAGTATAAACCAACCGCTACCTGGTTCAGGTCACGCAAATCTTCATCGTGCCAATCTCCTTGTAGATGATCGCCAGGGGTTTCTTGCTGGAGAAGGTGATGATCTTGCTGCCGCTATACAACAGATGGGAGGTCAGGAAAACGTGCACTTGCTCGCCTTCTTTTAGTATTTTCCTGATCTCTTTTCGAGCCAGTTTCTGATGCCTTTTGCCGATCGGAATTTCCAGTGAGCCGATTTCGATGTACTTGCGGCGGAATTTCACCGTCGGTGCGTGTTTATGCAGAAGGACTTCACGATAAAGCTGCTTGATCATGGGCTTGGGCAGAACCAGGCCCAGCTGGGTGGAGGCGGTCAGCCAACTGATCCCGGTGTCGTCCTGGTAAATGTTCACGTGCTCTCCAAAGGCCTGGCACCAGCCTCTGAAGTAGGCGGCATAGCGTTTGAGATCTCGCTCGAGCATTTTCAGAAAAACACCAGGCATCCGGATCACCCTGAATGTATCCTTTTTCGCCCCCCCGTGCCAGCCAATAAAAAAAAGGGGTCAGGTTAACTTAATCTGGCGGCGCTGCTGCGGTAGCTCGATTAAGTTAACCTGACCCCTTTTTTTTATTTAACCTGACCCCCTTTTTTCAATCAGCGGATTATTGCTGACCGCCCACTGTTGATGCGCCCTTGTGACCGATCGCTTTCTTGACGTCTTCGGGGCTGGCAACACGGGGACTGTGGGCGCCCACCAGCTTGGTATATTCGAGGTTCAGTTCATCCAGCCGCCTGGCAAAAACCGCGGTGGCCGGAACCGCAGGCGGGATTACGCCATTGGCTGGCTGCGGAAAGTGATCAGCCTCGAAAATGATGCCCTGGTCCGGCAGGTAAGCGATCAGGATGTTCTCCGCATGGGGCGTTGGGCCGATGTTGTAGAGTTCCACCTTCCTGTTGCCGTCTGTCAGCGTCATGCGGTCTTCAACAAACTCCAGTTTGGCCTGGTCGTCACCGGCTGCCCTGAGCACAACCTCCTGGTTTTCTTCAAACGTGATGATGGTTGCGCCTTCTTCGGCATAGGCCACTGCACCGGGTACGTGGTCGCTGTGATGATGCGTCAGGACGCCGTACTTAATGGGTTTGTCGGCAATTTCCTTGCGCATTTCCTTGATGCTGGCCGGAACAGTTTGCGTTCCGCCAATGGCCACCACATGGTCCTCCATCTCCACGAACATAGCGTAAGTGCCATTGCCGCCGATCAGGAATACACCTTCATCGATTTCCTGTGACCCGAACTCGGCAGGTGTAATCGCTGCGACCTTGTCAAGGTCCGCAGGAACCTTCAGGTAATCGTCCAGCGGCACATTGACCTGTGTATCCTTGATGTCGATGATCAGGTTGTCATCACCATTGACTAAGAGCTGGAACTTCTGGTTGAAGGCGATGCCATCGATCATGGTGTAATCAAGAAAACGGTACTCCACCTGTCCGAACGGCGGCAGCACACGCTCCATGCGGGTCAGCATGTGAGTGTCCTGGTCAATATATAGCGCCAATGCAGGGCCAACTTCCATCACCAGGGTGATGACGTCGTGCATGCGCCCGTCCAGGTCTACTTCGCCGAGCCAATTGGACGTATTTCGACGAGACTGCAACTGTTGCATCAGCAATACGGGGGTCACCCGCACAAACGGTCCGGACTGGGTGTTGAAATCAGGCTCTGCGATCGGTGCCGCAGTGCCCGCACGGTAATTCAATTGCCAGCTGTTCTCGCCGTTGATGACCGTACCCTGTTTGAACACATAACCGCCACCTTCGCCCTTGTTCCTGGCGACGAAAATGTCGTTCTCCACGTCAATGGCGTTGAAATTCCAAGTCTGATTCCGGTCGTAAGGGGGGCCTGGTTTGCGGCTCTGGCCAGTCGCGATATTCGTGAAATCGGACTTTCTGACCACGGTCTTGAGATTGGAAATGTTCTCGGCCCCGCCATGCGCCTCGATCGTGGCATCGATGACTTCACCAGCCTTGTTGACCGACTTGAGCGGGAGAGTTTCTGCAAACAGCGTGCCACTGCTGAGAGCGATAACGATAAGGGACACTAAACTTTTGGAATGCACGTTTATTTCTCCGTCTGGATACGTGATTTTCAGTGTGTGCCTGTGCCACAGCGATGTCTGCACAGTTTCGATAGCCTGACCACATACTGCGACAAACGGGAAAAAAGGGGTCAGAAAAAAAAAGGGGTCAGGTTAACTTTTAAAGCGAGAGCAGCAGCACCGCTTGAAAAGTTAACCTGACCCCTTTTTTTTTTCTGACCCCCTTTTTTGCAATTGCCGCATCCAAATCGGCGGGGCAGGGACTCTAAAGGGTAAGAACTGCAATTATTGATAGATAAGGAGAACCAAGATGGATGGTGTTTGGGTACCGATCGTGATGTTTATCGTCATTGGTTTCGGCGTACTGGGGTATTTTTACTGGAACCACAAAAACCGGGCTTCCATCATGGAAACCGTGCAGAAATCGATCGACCAGGGCAATGAACTGACGCCCGACCTGTTGAAACAACTGGGTGCCTCGGTTGACCCGAGGTCGAAGGACCTGCGCAGGGGTATCATCTTCCTGTTCCTTGGCGTTGCCGGCCTGTTGTGCAGCCTGTTCTTTGCAGAGGTCGACGTGGTCAACGGCATACGGGCAGGCTCCGTGTTCCCCATCATGCTGGGGTTTGGCTTCCTGCTAGTATGGAAGCTGAACAAGGACTAAAGGACTTCGGCGATGATTTCCGACCAGGAACTGGTGATCCGGGTCACTGGTTCCAATGACCAGGTAGCGTTCCAGCAGTTGGTGGAACGGCATCAAGCCGCCATACGCGGCTTTTTGCGTCGCCTGTCTGGCGGCGATAGCGGTACCGCCGATGACCTGGCGCAGGAAACGTTCCTGATGGCTTACCGGAAACTTCACACCTTCAAGTCCACGGGCAGCCTGCTGTCCTGGCTGCACACCATCGCCTACCGGCAGTATCTGCAGCACAAGCGCAAACACGCCAGGCAACAGGTAATGGCCGAACCGCCGGAGCAGGGTCATGACCCGAGGCAATCGATGGACTCGGAAATTCTTGCTCAACGGCTGATGGGGTATGTAAGCCCGGAAGAACGCGCCTGCCTGACGCTGGCGTATTCGGCCGGCATGAGCCACCCGGAAATCGGCGAAGTGACCGGATTCCCGCTGGGGACCGTCAAGTCGCACATTCAAAGAGGCAAACAGAAACTACAGCGTTGGCTGAAAGATCATGATCATTCCATTTCCAAACAAAAGGAGGCACACGGTGCCTGAAACTCCCCTCGACCAAGAACTGGAGCAATTGCTGGCCTATCACCATGATCCAGAAAGCTCGGATTTTGTAGCCAGTGTCATGCAGGATGTGAGAAAAGAGCAGCTCACACGCAAAGTGATTCTCTGGGCTTTCGGCCTGGTAGGCGCCCTGTTTGGCCTGGCCGGGGCGGTCATGCTGTCAGATCCCATCGCCCGCCTGTTCACATTTTCATTTTCACTGCCGGCTACCGAAACCACGCAGGTTGCACTGGTACTGGTCGCAATTGCCGCATTCTACACGTGGTGCATGAATGATGAGCTGACCGTCGGCAGTTAACCTCGATTTCAGGCTATGATTGCGGGCATGAAAAAAACCATCCTACTCTGCCTGTTATCCCTTTCCTTTTCCATTTTCGCGAAAGGTCCGCACGTTGATCCGGCCGAAGACCTGCAAACGCTGGGTCCACCAGACAAGTTCCTGTTCTGGACACCCGAACAGCAGGTAGCGGGCTACCGTAATATCGACAAGGTATTTCCCACCCGCACCATTACTCCGGCACCGAAGGTACTGGAGTTATCTTCCTTGCCCAGGGAGCTTGGCAAGGTCATCGTCAGCACGGAATCCAGTTCAATGACGGTAGACGAATACTTCGTCCGGCAAAATGCTGTCGGGCTACTGGTGATCAAGGACGGACGGATTGCCTATGAGCGATATGGTCTCGGCAACACGGCCGAATCCCACTGGATTTCTTTCTCGGTGACCAAGTCGGTGGTCTCCATGCTGGTCGGCGCCGCCATCAGGGACGGATACATCGCCAGCGTCGATGAAAAAGTCAGCGACTACCTGCCAAGGCTGAAAGGTTCGCCTTACGATGATTCTACCCTGCGCAACATCCTGCAGATGGCCTCTGGCGTGCAATGGAACGAGGATTATTCGGATCCGGCTTCGGACGTAAACAGTGCCAGCTGGCAGACCGTCGCCCTGTACGGATACCTGGGCCATAAAGAGCGGGCAGCGCCACCCGGCAAAATGTTCAATTACAACACCGCCGAAACCAACCTGGTTGGAACACTTTTACGCTCCGCCATCGGTAATAACCTGTCGACTTACCTTGAAGAAAAAATCTGGCATCCGTTCGGCATGGAGCACGACGCTGTCTGGTCCCTGACGGAGCCCGGTGGCGGCGAATTCGGCGGTTGCTGCATCAGCGCAACGCTGCGTGACTACGGCCGGCTTGGCCTGTTCGCGCTTTCAGGCGGACGCCTGCCGGACGGCAGCCAGGTACTTCCAGACGGATGGATGAAAGAATCGACCACTGCATCATCGGCTTACCCCGGTTATGGCTATCTCTGGTGGCTGGACGGTAGTGATGCTTTTCAGGCCTCGGGCATTTTCGGGCAGGGAATCTGTATCCACCCGGAGCAGAACGTGGTGGTGGCGCTGCAGAGTGCCAGGGCGGTGGCCAGCAAGGATGAAGACTGGGCTCTTCAGGACGCTTTGTGTGAGGCTGTCGCCGAGGCATTGGATTAACATTAGGTCTATAATTAATCAGACCATGCGCCGGAAAATCCTGATTACCCTGATCATCCTGGTCGTGCTGTTTGCCGGCATCATCGGCGCTGCCTGGTACCTGGTGGAAGACGAGTCCTTTCTCAAGTCACAGCTGAGCAAATACACGCTGAAGTACACCGGCCGGGAACTTCGTCTTGATGGGCCGCTTACGTTCAACCTGGGTGGCATAACCACGCTCGAAGGCCGCGACATCCATTTCGCGAACGCCGGGTGGTCCGAGCACCCGGAAATGGTTTCGGTCGGCCGGATTTTCATCAGCTTCGAATTATCCACCCTGTTCGACGATCGCCCGGTTTTCCCGGATGCCCAGCTGGAAGACTGCAGCGTTTACGTCGAAAGAAATGAGTCCGGGGAACTCAATTGGGATATTGGTCCGGAATCCGGTCCCGAAGACGAACCTGAGGCAGCACCTGAACCCGAAGATAAAGAATTTGGACCGCAAAACCTGCCGATCTGGGTAAAAGACCTTGCCATCGCAAACTGCGAAGTGCATGTAAGCAGTTTCAAAATCGAAGAGCCCCTGAACCTGAAGCTGACCAGCCTGGAAATGCAACATCATGACGATTCCCGCTGGGAGGGCAAAGGTTCAGGCAGCCTCAATGACATGCCACTGTCCGTCGACGGCTGGTTTGCGCCATTCGGTTCCGTTATTTACGGCGGCCCGATAGAACAGGAACTCCAGTTCACGCTTGGAAAAATCTCGCTGAACAGCTCCGGCACACTGCAGGACGTCAGAACCGGAACCGGCGCCAATCTGTCCGCCCAGCTGCAAGGGCCGGCAATAGAAAACATCCTCAATGAATTCAAGATCCCCCTGTTCACCGAGGGCGATTTTGACTTCATGCTGAAACTGAACACCGAAGGCGACATGACCCAAATCGACCTCGACGGTGATCTCGGCAGCCTGGAGGCGACCGCGGACGGTGAACTTGACCGCCTGGTCAACCCTTCCCGGGGTAACGTCAGGATTGCCGTCGACGGGCCCAACCTGGGGGCGCTGGCCAAGGTGTTTGGCGTTGAAGGCCTGGTGGAAGAAATGTTCAGCCATGTGTCCCACGCCTCCATCGATGGTGACCGTGTCCATTTCAAAACCGGTTCATTGAAAACATCGAGTGACCATCTGCAGTTTGGCGGTCATTTCAGCCTGGCTCCCGGGTTCGCCGGAACCGAGCTGGACATCGGGTTCAAAACCCAGGAAGTTGGCCGCTGGACTACCGCGCTGGGCCGGGGTGAGCATGAGCTGGGTTCGCTGGACCTCGATACAAAACTCCTGGTCGACGAGCGGGGATTGATCGCTATCCAGGGACGGGTAATCCAGGAACAAACGACGCTCGATGTCACCGGCACACTGGGAAGCCTGCCGGACGCCATTCGCCCCGACCTGGAAATCTCGCTGAACTCGCCCAATCCCAGGCCACTGGCTTCTGTCTGGGGTCTCACCGGGATTCCCGAAGAGCCTTTGACGGTCAAAGGCCGGCTGGGGATAGATGGCAAACGGCTGCATCTTGGAAAAGTAGGCATCCGGTTGGCGGCCAGCAGCGCGAACATCGATGGGACTCTGAACCTGGGCGACCGTTTCGCCGGCAGTGACATCATGCTTGACCTGTATATCGCCAATGCCGAAAAACTGGGCCAGCTGTTTGGCCGGCAAGGCCTGCCCAACCAGCCCATTCAACTCGACGCCGAGATCAGGCCGGACGGAAAAGGGCTGGCTTTCAAAGTAAACGACGGAAACCTCGGCCAGATTCAGCTTGACCTCGACGGCCGGATCGCGGATCTGCAGCAACCGATGGGTATTACCGGCGACTTCGACATTCGCCTTCCCCGCCTGGGAGATATTTCATTCCTGTTACCCGGCGTCGATCTTCCCGATGCACCGTTTACCGCAAAAGGAGAAATGGTCACCGAACAGGGCCGGATCAACCTCAAGGGCGTCAAGGTTGATCTGCAGGGTAACCACGCCACCATCGACGGACATATCAACCCGGGCGACAACTATGCCGGCAGCAAATTGTCCTTTGACCTGGATATCAGGAACGCCCGTGAACTCGGCCTGCTGTTCGGCCAGCAGGATCTTCCTGATCAGCCGGTAAAATTGTCCGCTTCGGTCGAGCCCGTGGGCAAAGGCCTTGCGTTCAAGGTCAAAGAAGGCACCATCGGAGACATCAAGCTGGACCTGGACGGCAAGATTGCCGATCTCGACCAGCCTACCGGTGTGGATGCCGAGTTCGATATCCAGTTACGTAAGTTCAGCGATATCGCGTTCCTGATCCCGGATAGAGATCTTCCCGGTATCCCGTTCGCCGCCAGCGGCCGCCTGGTGAATGAGAAGACCCGGACCAAGCTGGACGAGGTCCAGCTGTCCCTGGGTGAAATCCGCGCCAGCGTAGATGGGGATCTGAAACCGGATAAAACGTTCCAGCTGGCGATCAAGGCTGCCGGGCCTGATGCTTCGAAACTCGACAAGCTGGCCGGGACTGAGCTGCCGGCAAAACCATTTTCCGTTTCCACAGGGCTGCAGGGGAACCCTTCCGCATTCGAACTCCGGGATGCCGATGTGGTGCTGGGCAAAAGCCGGGCGCGGGGTAATCTGAAAATCGCGATGGGTGATGTCACGTTGCTGCACGGCAACATCGTGTCTCCCTATTTCGACGCCCGCCACTGGCAGCCAGACAAAGCTACCGGGGGGGAGCAACCCACTGACAGCACTACCGAGACCAGGGAGTGGATGTTCGACGATACCCCGGTGAGCGTCCTTCAGGACCACAACATGGACATCGACCTGGATCTGGACATTGATACGCTGGTGCTTGACAACACGACCGTCAAAGACATTGACCTGACATTCCTGTTGAAAAAAGGTCTGCTGAAGCTCAGCCCGTTCACTCTCAGAGGCACCCTGGGCGGCAGCTATAACGGCACCTTCACCCTTGATGGAAGGAGCGGAACGCCCCGGTTACACCTGGATGCAAACGGCAATGATGTGCGGGTCGGGCTGATGGCTACACCGGAGCAGGACCCGCAAACCTATCCCCCGATGGATATAGAGGCGGATGTAGTAGCAATAGGCTCAACCCGCCGCGCAATGGCAAGTTCGCTGGACGGCAAAGTCCGCATTTACCAGGGTTCTGGACAGCTGGCCAGCGCCGGTATGAACTTACTGTTTTCCGACTTCCTGACCCAGTTGTTCACCCAGCTCAATCCATTTGCCGAAAACAGCGAATACACAAAATTGGAATGCTCCGTATTCGCTGCGAATGCCGAGTCCGGCGTGATCACGGCCTTTCCGCTGATCACTCATACTGAGCAGTTGACCATCCTGAGTGAAGGCACGATCGACCTGAACACAGAAATCCTGGATCTTTCCTTCAATACCAAGCCCCGCACCGGGATTGGCCTGAGCCCGGGCATGGTGATCAACCCCCTGATCAAGGTAGGCGGCAGGCTGACTACCCCAGCGGTTGAAATCGACCCGTCCGGAACACTGAAAAGCGGTGGCCTTGCTGTTGCCACGATAGGCCTTTCTTTAGTGGCCAAGTCATTGTCAGACCGCTTCCTGAGCAGCCCCGACCCCTGCGGCGACGCTCGCAAGGAAATCGAAAAGCACGATGCCGGAAACAAGTAGGCATCAGACACCCATTTCTGACATAATCGCCGCTCCAAACTTGTGACCTGAAACAGCCCCCTGGCGGAAGCTGAAGCCGAAGCCGTGGCCGTGGCAGGTGAAGATTAAGGAACAGGAGTAAGGCCTTCATGTCTCGACAATCAGCTTTACCGGCGGTTGCCGCAATACTATTGACTGTAATTGCAGGGCCGCTACAGGCACAGGCGCCCGCACAGGACCCGGTGTCATTCGACTTCGAGGGCGGTTTTGCCCTGCAATCCAATACAGACCTGGATGCGGGCGAAGGGGGTTTTTCCGTCAACCGCTGGTTCCTCGGCCTGGGCCTTACCTACGCCTGGGACCGGCGTAATTCACTGGGAATCTCGGTCGGCGGTGGTAACACCACCTATGATTTTGATGACACGCCCGAATTTGGGCCCGATGGACCCTGGGAGGATATCGAGGATACCCGAATTTCGATCGTTGGCCGTTTCGCGGCCGGTGAAAAAGGCTCCTTGATTGTCATTCCTTCTTTCCGCTACAACGGTGAAGACGACGCCGACACCAGCGACGGCCGTACCTGGGGCGTGCTGGCGGCTTACGCCTGGAGGTTCAATCCGGACCTGACCCTCGGCCCGGGCATCGGTGTTTTTTCGCGGCTGGAGAAAAGCACCCGGGTATTCCCATTCCTGGCCATTGACTGGAACATCAGCGAAAAATGGAGGCTGTCGACCGGGCGCGGACTCGCCGCCTCGCAGGGTCCGGGCCTGACCCTGGGTTACAAGTTCAATGAGCGCTGGGACCTGGGCCTTTCTGGCCGATATGAGAAAAACGAATTCCGGCTCAGGGAAGAAGGGGCCGTTCCCGGTGGCATTGGCCAGGACCGGAGTTTCCCGCTGGTGCTTTCCGGCAACTGGCGCCCCAACCGGAATGTCTGGTTGAACCTGTTCGCCGGTATCGAACTGGGGGGCAGGCTTAAGCTAAAAGACGAGAACAGGGACACGTTGATTGAGAGTGACTACGATCCTGCCGCAATTTTCGGAGGGACTTTCGAGTTTAGGTTCTGAATCCGCCTCGCTGACAACGATTGGACGCATGGAAAATCTGATCAGGCCAGCCAGGAAAGAAGACAACTCCGCCGTGGCAGAAATCATTCGCACGGTGATGACGGAATTTGGCGCCGTGGGCCGCAATTATTCCATTTCAGATCCTGAAGTAGACGCCATGTTCGAAGCTTATCCGTCTCCCGGGGCGGCGTTTTTTGTCGTTGAAAAAAAAAGAACGGATTCTGGGTTGTGGCGGAATGGGGCCTTTGCGGGATGGCGACCCCAGTGTTTGCGAATTGCGCAAGATGTATTTCCTACCGGAATTGCGGGGCTCCGGCATGGGCAGCAAACTGCTCGGAATCATCCTGGAGGCCGCCCGGACAGCCGGGTATACATTGTGTTACCTGGAAACGCTGGAACACATGGAGCAGGCAAGGAATCTGTACCGTAAATATGGATTTAAAACAATCGATCAGCCGCTGGGGAACACCGGCCATTCCGGCTGCAATTCCTGGATGGTGAAGGGACTTTAAGATGACAAAAACCGCTTCAGCCGAAGACTTTATCGCCAAGCATCCCAATTGGCAGGATTTGCTGCTTGCCTTGCGCGATCTCCTGAACTCGACGGAACTTGAAGAAACCATCAAGTGGGGCGTCCCTTTATATACGCTGGATGGCAAGAACGTGGTTGGCATTGCCGCTTTCAAGAACCACGCAGCGCTCTGGTTCCACCAGGGAGCCTTGCTTTCCGATCCGGAGGGAAAACTGGTCAATGCACAGCAAGGTAAAACCAGGGCCCAGCGCCAATGGCGGTTCAAGGAAGGAGACGATCTGGACGAAGCCTTGATTTTATCGTACGTACTAGAATCAATTAAAAACCAAAGGCAGGGAAAAATAGTCAAACAGGCAAAATCAAAGTCTTTATCAGTACCATTAGAGCTTGAACAAGCTCTCAAATCGGATGCCGCCCTGAAGGATGCTTTTGATGCACTCACCCCCTACAAACAAAGGGAATACGCGGAACATGTTTCCAGCGCAAAGCGGGAAGACACCCCTATGCGGCGCCTCGACAAAATTGCGCCCATGATACGGGCGGGTAAAGGGCTCAACGATCGCTATCGCTGTTAGACGAGTTTCCTGCAGCGCTGACCAGGCCGCTTAACGAGTCCTGCTGCATTTTCTCCTTGTCCCGGTTTTCCGGTTTCCCGCGGCCGCCGCCGCCGGCCGTTTCGAGGATCATGCTTTGTCCCGCGGGTATGATTTCACGACCGAGACCACGCAATGACGTGCCCTCGCTGGTGCATACGCGCGCTGCCTGCCCCGCTTCACCACCGGCTCGACCCCTGGGCGGATGTTTGATGCGGTCGAACATCTTGGACACCGCGAAGGCTTCTCCCCGCGCATGCGCGAACTCCATGACTTGCCCGACACCACCCCTGAATTCACCCCTGCCACCGGAATCCGGCCGATATTCCTTGCGCCAGATGATCAGCGGAGCAGTGCTTTCCGAAATTTCAACCGGGGTGCTGCGAACCCCGGAAGGGAAAGCCGTACAATCCAGCCCGTCCTTGCCGGGCCTCGCACCGGCTCCACCAGCATAGAACGCGTTGATGACAAACGGCGGGCTTTCGCTGCCCGGAATCATTCCGCGCCCGCCCAGGAA
>CAJIAU010000053.1_pt1 | contig 16615 bp, 14 predicted proteins | sample 9199171 | NCBI WGS metagenome assembly CAJIAU01 (sample SAMEA7708280, study PRJEB35096) | sediment metagenome | biome: marine neritic benthic zone biome [ENVO:01000025]; feature: sediment [ENVO:00002007]; material: shallow marine sediment [ENVO:03000034] sea grass bed [ENVO_01000059] ...
GACGTGCAGCATGCCATCCTTGATCACGGCCGTGCGGATGGCGATCGCCAGGTCGGTGTCGTCGTGCCAGTTGATGTAACCCACGGCGCCTGCGTAGACGTTGCGGCGGACAGGCTCGAGCTCGTTGATGATTTCCATTGCACGGATTTTCGGCGCGCCGGACAGCGTTCCTGCAGGGAAAGAAGAACGTATGGCATCCGTGGCAGTCAGGCCATCCGCCAGTTCACCGTCCACCTGCGAGACGATATGCATGACGTGGGAATACTTTTCGATGATCATCTTGTCGGTCAGCTTTACGCTGCCAATCTTCGATACCCGGCCGGCGTCGTTGCGCCCCAGGTCGATCAGCATAATGTGTTCGGCGCGTTCCTTTGGATCGGCCAGCAATTCCTGCTCCAGGCGCAGATCTTCCTCGGGCGTGTCGCCCCGGGGCCGGGTGCCCGCGATCGGCCGCAGTGTGACCTGCCGGTTTTGCACGCGCACGAGGACTTCCGGTGAAGAACCCACGATCTGCGTATCGCCCAGGTCAATGAAGTACATGTAGGGCGATGGATTCAGGGCGCGAAGTGCCCGGTAAACATCCAGCGGACGGGCCGTGAACGGCACACTCATGCGCTGTGACAGTACCACCTGGAACGCATCGCCGGCCAGGATGTATTCCTTGCTTTTCTCCACCGCGCGTATGAAATCCCCGCGGCTGAAGCCATAGTGAAAATCTTCCTCCGCCACGCTGTCATGGCGGACCGGTACGCCATAACCTCCACTGGCGTCGCGCAGGCGATGTTCCAGTTCGTCCAGGCGGCCCTGCGCCGCTTCCCAGGCTTCGGGCACCGACGGATCGATATTAACGACCAGGTACAACCGCCCGGCCAGGTTGTCCAGCACCGCAACCTCTTCCGACAACAGCAGGACCATGTCCGCTGTGCCGAGTTCGTCCGGCTTGCTGTCATCTTCCAGGCGGCTCTCGAACTGCTGCACCATTTCATACCCGAAATAACCCACGAAACCGCCGGTGAACACGGGTAACTCGTCCATCTCCGGCGCTCTGAATTCTCTTTGAAGCTTTGAAACAAATTCCAGCGGATCGTTGACCAGTTGGTCGCTAACCTGCCTACCGTCTTCATGGGCCCTGACCCGCTTTCCCGTCACCGAGTATCGTTTTCTGCAGGGCAGCCCGATGATTGAGAACCGGCCCCAGGTTTCGCCGCCCTCGACCGATTCGAGCAGATAGGTATCCTTGCTGTCGGCCAGCTTGAGATATACGGAGAGCGGTGTGTCGAGGTCAGCCAGCACTGCCCGGTAAACGGGAATACGATTGTAGCCCTGCGCCTTTAGATTCTCGAAGACTTCCCTGTTCACGGCGTTTCCATATTCTGGCAGTGGAAAAGTCTGATTCTAGCAAGGCCTGACCCAATAACCTATACGGGAATGGATATTCTGAATTCGACGCCCTGCTCGCCGGCCAGGTTCGCGGCGCTGACTTCACCGTCATGGACTTCGGCTATCAGCCGCACGATGTACAGACCAAGCCCCAGGTGCGGCGCCTCTCCCGGCCTGTCGCGCAACGACACCAGTGAATCGAACAACTGCTCCTGGAACGCTTCGGGAAGACTGGAGCCGGTATTACGCACAAACAGCTCGCAACTTGCTTCGTCAAAATCCAGCCCAACAGTGATTTCATCATCCTGCTCACTGAGCGACACGGCGTTGTCGACCAGTTTATCCAGTGCCTGGGCCAACAGGTCCGGCGCACACTTCACCGGCGGCCCTCCGCGCTGGACCTGGATGCGCAAATTCCTGCCTTCATGCACATTCCGGTAGGCTTCGACACAACGGGTGACGAACTGGCCCAGATCGATGGTTTCCCATTCAGCGACCGAAATGGACGCCTCCAGGCGGCTGGCTTCACTCATCGCCCTGACGATGGCGAACTGCCGGTCTACTCCCTGCTGCGCGCGTTCCAGGAATTGTCTCGAATCGGCATCCAACTCCCGGCTGGCCAGATTGTCCAGCGAGGATCGGGTAATGGCCAGCGGAGTCTTGAGTTCATGGGACAGTTTGCTGGCAAGGGTCTCGAGATACTTGTTGTAATCAGCCACCGCGCGCAACAGCTTCTGGTTATTGCGCGCCAGCTCACCGAGTTCATCGCGGTCATCCTTCAATGGCAAGGCATCCGGTTCGGCGCTGCCCTGCATGGCGTGGCTGACCGCGCCACTCAGCCTGCGCACACGCCGTGACAGGCGGGTGGCGAAGTACCACAGGCCGGCAGCCAGGCCGATTGCTATCCCGAGAGTCGTCAGCAGCAGGCGCCCCAACGCACGGTTGGTCGCCAGCAACAAGCCGTCAGAGGTTGACTGCACCACGATGGCTCCGCGGATATCCCCCTGCAGGTCCACCGGGACCGCCACCGTGTTCCAGACCATTGCGGAATCCAGGTCCTGGGTCCAGCTGATTACTTCTTCGCCCTGTAACGAACGGCTTACCGTATCGCCATCCAGTTGCACCGGGTTATCCGGCCAGGTTTCCAGTGAGGCGCTGTAAGTGCCGGCAACCAGGCGGTACGACAGGCGCTGCAGCCAGGTTGTCCCTTGCGCCGCGTTGCCCGGATCGTATCCCTTGCCCTGACGGGAATCAGCCAGCACCCAGGCGTCCCGGTCAACCAGCCAACTCCTGGCCGACTCGACTCCGGAACGGTCAAGCCAGCGCGACATCCCCGGCCAGCCGGCCTCGAGGCTGACCCAGGCGGTCTGGTCGAATACTGAAGAGGCGCTATGAACCTGGAAACTGAGGTCGGTATTGCGGACCGAAGAAGGCAGCGCCAGTTCGGCCCGGTAGCCGTCCTGGCGCTCCAGCCAGTAACCCTCGATCTGCCCGGAGGCTTCCCGGTCGCTGTACAACTGGAGCGGGCCTGGCGCCTCGGGACTGATGGTAAAGCTGAACAGGCCCCGTGGGCTGCGGGTGCGAAGGACGATCCGGTTCTGTTGGCTGTCAGCTGCCGGCTTTGCGCCTGGCGGGTCTTCTATGCCCAGGTTCCGGACATCGAACAACACGAACAACTGGCCAGCGTGGTTTCCCGCCAGCACGCGGACCGACAGGCTTCCATCTTGGGACAGGAATTGCCGACCCCGGCCTTCTCCGGGCCAGTCGTCGAAGTAGCCGTCCAGGGCAGGTTGGTTTTGTAATCCCCAGACGGGCAGGTAATGCTCTGGCAAAAACAGCAGGCGACTGCTGAACTCCATTGGAATTGCGGAAGCCATGGCGCGGGCGGATGCCAACAGGGCTTGCTGCTGAGAATCCCTCAGAAAACCTTCCAGCTCCTGCAGCAGTTTCCATGCTGACCAAGGTAACAAAAGGGTCAGGAGCGAGAGCGCCGCGAGCTTGGTCCTGAGTTTCATTCCGGGTCAGGCTTCCACCGGTAGCCTGCGCCATAAACCGTGTCCAGGCGATCGAAATCCTGATCGACCCTGACGAACTTTCTCCGGATGCGCTTGATGTGGCTGGTAATGGTCTGATCATCGACCAGTACATTGGCGTCATCCATCAGCTGCTGACGCGTGCGCACGTGCCCCGGATGGCGGATCAACGAGTGAATCAGCCAGAATTCGGTGACCGTCAGCGGCACCGGCTGGTTTTTCCAGCTCACTTCCATCCGCTCCACCGAGAATTTCAGTGAACCCCGTTCCAGCAACTGTTCATCCCGCGCCCCGCCCGAAAGTGCCTCGACCCGGCGAAACAGGGCCACCACGCGCGCCACCAGGTGCTGCAGGCTGATGTCCTTGGTCAGGTAATCATCGGCCCCCAGCCGCAGGCCGGAAATGACATCCAGGTCGGAATCGCGGGCGGTCAGGAATATGATCGGCAGGCTGCGGGACAGGCTGCGCAGTTCCCGGCACAGTTCGAAACCACCTTCCACCTCGTCACCCAGGCCCACGTCGATGATGACCAGGTCGGGCAGCCTGCGTTTCAGCGCCGCCAGGGCCGAGTGTTTGTCGGCATACCCGGAAACCTGGTAACCGTATCTACGAAGCGCATCTTCGTAGTTATGCCGGATCGCGGCTTCGTCCTCCACGATGGCGATGTGTCGAGCCATGTCCACTCCCGTTGCCAGCACTCGTTCTGATGGCCTCATGATACGGCTCCGCGGCGCCAAGAGGAATCAAAGCGCCCGATCAGGGGGCCACTGCCACAAGCTTGCCCTAATTCAGCCGGAGTTTTGACATGGACGGCCACCTCGATGGCATCCGGGTAGCGTCAAATGGGCTCAAAGATCGAAGCGGAGTTTGAAATGCCCAACCAGCCTTCCATACGTGACCAGCTCGAAGCCGATGCGTGGCAGAACCATGAGCGGTTCGCGCAAAACCTGTCGAAACACAACAACCCTCCCCGGGACCGCCGCAAACTGCGCTGGGAGGACCGTGCCCTGCTGCTGATCACGGTGGTCCTGTTGCTGCTGCTGATCGTCAGGGTGGAAACGGCACGGGCCGATGACCCGTTTTTCGGCCTGGAATTCATGGATGCTACCGGCATGCAGCGCACCCTGGCGTTGGACACGGATATCCAGGTCGAAGTGACCGGGGTGGTCGCCCGGGTCGAGGTCCACCAGCTGTTCCGGAACACCGGCCAGCAATGGGCGGAGGCTGTTTACCGTTTCCCACTGCCGGTTGGCGCAGCGGTCGATCGCATGCGCGTGAACGTTGCGGACCGAATTCTCGAAGGCGTGATCGAGGAGAAAAAGGAGGCCCTGCGGCAATACCAGCAGGCAAAATCCGCGGGCAAGACGGCATCGCTGGTGGAACAGCAAAGAGCCAACCAGTTTGAAACCCGGCTGGCCAACATCGGCGCCGGGGAGCAAGTCAGCGTCACCATCAGCTTCCTGGTCCCGGTGAGCTACCGCGACGGAATCTACAGCCTGCAGATTCCCCTGACCTTCACACCGCGTTTTGACACGGAACCTTCACCATCGAGTGAAATCACCTTTCTGGAAACTGATTACGGGAATTCGCCCGGCCGGTTGGATGACCACCGCCTTGTCCTCGATATCGAGTTGCGCAGCGGTATGACCCTGGCCAGCATCGAGAGCCGCTACCACGACGTCAACATTCATCCCTCGCTGGGCGGGTACAGGGTGTACCTGGCCGATCCGGACACCCGCATGGACCGCGTGTTCGAGCTGAACTGGGCGCCGGATTTCAGCGCCGTTCCCGAAGCAACCCTGTCGACATTCGATGATGGCGATTCGGTTTATGCATTGTTAATGCTGGCCCCGCCGCTGGCTGAAGCACTGGCTCCCCAACCGCGTGAAGTCGTATTCGTCATCGACACCTCAGGCTCGATGAACGGCACCTCGATGAAACAGGCAAAGGCCGCATTGAAACTGGGCCTGGGGTTCCTCGGTCCGGACGACCGGTTCAACCTGATCCGCTTTGCTTCCGACAGCGAAAGGTTGTTCGCGGAATCCGAGCCGGTATACCCCGCATTCCTGCAGGAGGCGGAAGAATTCATTGACGATCTTTCGGCTGATGGCGGTACCGTGATGGCGCCGGCTCTTGGCATGGCCATGAACCTGCCCCGGCAGGATGGCCTGCTACGCCAGATCGTGTTCGTCACCGACGGCAGCATCGGAAATGAACAGGAACTGTTACTCCAGATCGGCGAACAGTTGCGTGACGCCCGTTTGTTTACCGTGTCGATCGGTTCGGCTCCCAACGCCTGGTTCATGCGCAAATCGGCTGAAATCGGGCGCGGCACCCACACCCATATAGGCCGGGTCGATGAAGTGGAAGAACGCATCCGCAGCCTGTGGTCACGGATCGAAAATCCGGCGGTGCAGAATGTCTGCGTGGACTGGGGCATGGATGCGGAATTCTACCCGGAAGTGATCCCTGACCTTTACGCCGGGGAACCGCTGTGGATCCAGGCGCGCCTGCCGGCCGAACCCCGCGACGTAACGGTCTGCGGTGAGCTCGACGGGCGTTACTGGGAGATGGAAAGCCGCCTGATTCCCACGTCCGGCGGAAGCGACCTGGCAACGCTGTGGGCCCGTAGCAAAATCGAGGCGCTCGAAGACAGCAAGGTTTTTGGCGCCGACCCGCAAGCGATCCGCCAGGAAGCCGTGGACCTCGCGCTTGGGTACGGGCTGCTCACCCGCTACACCAGCCTCGTTGCGGTCGATAAAACACCCCGGCGCAGCCAGGGCGACGTGCTTGCCAGTCAGAACATCCCCAGCTTGCTGCCTGCGGGCAGTAACATGGTTTCCGGTTTTTCCGGCACCGCCACGGGTTGGAAGACCCAGCTGGTGCTGTCCTTCCTCACGTTTTTTGCGGCGACCGGCATGCTCCTGTACAGACCTCCCTCCCGGGCCGCAAATGCCGGAAACGCTCGCTCGCCGATGACAGCTCTCGAGAAATGAGCACTCCCCGTCATTGGCTTTATGCGGCGGTGGCCTCCACCGCCGCTTTTTTTTCTTTTGTGCTGCTGTTCGGGTCGCTGTGGATTCCGGTCAAGGCCGAACTGGCGCAGTGGCTGATCGAAAGAAGCTGGCAGGCATCCCTGGATGGAGATCCGCCTTCCCCGCCCTGGCCGTGGGCGGATACCCGGCCTGTTGCTGTTCTATCGATACCGGCGCATGGAATCCGGCAAGTGGTGCTGGAAGGTAATTCAGGACGTAACCTGGCGTTCGGGCCGGTGTTTACCGGCAGCACGCTGCGCGATGAAGACTGGGTGATTAGCGGTCACCGGGATACACATTTCCGTTTCCTGGAATCGATGCAAGAAGGTGACCTGCTGCACGTGAGCACCACTGATACCGACCGGTGGTTCGAGGTCCGGGCAGTGGACATTGTCGACAGCAGGTTCGATGAGCTGGTGATCGAGCCCGGCATGGTGCGGGTCAGCCTGGTGACCTGTTATCCCTTCGACAGCCTGGATACCGGCGGGCCCTTACGTTACGTAGTAACCGCCCTCCCGGTGGAAAAACCGGTCAGCCTGCGTCCGCTTTCATCCGGCTGATGGTTGCACGGTAATCGCCCGAGCCGAATATCGCCGAACCTGAAACGAAGGTATCCACGCCGGAGGCCGCGACCTCGGCGACGTTGTCCACCGTGATGCCGCCATCGATCTCCAGCCTGATTTCACGGCCGCTGGCATCGATCATATCCCTGACCTTGCGGGCCTTGTCCAGCACATGGGGAATGAACTTCTGGCCGCCAAAACCGGGATTCACCGACATCAGCAGCACCAGGTCGAGCTTATCCAGCGTGTAGTGCAATTGCCCCAGCGGGGTCGAAGGGTTGAGAACGAGGCCCGGTTTGCAACCATGATCGCGAATCAACTGGATGCTGCGGTCAACATGGCGACTGGCTTCCGGGTGAAAACTGATCAGCGAGGCCCCTGCCTTGGCAAACTGGACGATCAGGTCATCCACCGGCTCGACCATCAGGTGAACGTCGATGGGCGCCTCGATACCGTAATCCCTGAGCGCCTTGCAGATCATCGGGCCAAACGTGAGGTTGGGCACGTAATGGTTATCCATCACGTCAAAGTGCACCCAGTCCGCACCGGCATCCAGCACATCTTTTACATCGTCACCCAGCCGCGCAAAATCAGCCGAGAGAATCGAGGGAGAAATCACAGTTGATTGTTTCATGCTACCCGTCCGTCACATTAATATATTCTAATATACACCTATCGACAATCAGTCGCACGCAACTCTTTTAAGTGTAAACCGGTTGGCGCAAGCCAGAGGTTTACCCAACAACGCCGTCGAGCACAGCCGCCTTCCGGCGAAGCCGGGAGCAGGGAAGCGAGACTCTCCTACTTGAACTGCCGTGCCTGCTTGATTTGATCATAAGCCGTATTGATCTCGCGCACCCGGGTTTTGGCAATGTCCATCATTTCTTCCGGTAAACCGTGGGAAACCAGCTTGTCCGGATGATACTGGCTGACCAGTTTGCGGTAGGCCTTCTTGACCTCGGCGTCGGTGGCGCTCGCTTCCAGGCCCAGTTGGGCATAAGCCTGCGCCATGCTGCCCATCTGCCGTCCCGGGCTGCGCTGGCCCCCGCCCGCCGACTGGTATTGCTGACCCCCTCCCGTGCGTGCATTGAGCATCGCGGAAAAAACCTGCCCGGGAATCCGCAGAATCCGGGCCACGTTGAACAGGACTTCATGTTCCGCCTGGGTGACTTTGCCACTGGAGAACGCGGCCTCGACCAGGATTTCCAGGAACATCTGCCGCAGGTCCTGGCGCACCATGGAATGATGGGCAAAGGAGTTCAAAGTTTTTCGCAGGTCAAAATCCGGTTGCTTGCCCTGGTTGAACAGGCGAATGGCGCGCTGGCGGTCGTCACCGGTGATGTGCATGCGTTGCATCAGCGACTCCACCATCCGTATTTCGGTCTGGGTGACCACCCCGTCGGCTTTGCTCAGGTGCCCCAGGGTTCCAAACAGGGCATCGAAAAACGCCTTCTGGGTGGAGCTGACACCGATGATACCCGCCAGGAATCGATCGACCATGTGCCCCAGCAATGCGCCGATGATGGCGCCGCTGATGCCGCCCTTGAACAATCCCAGGGCTCCCCCGATGATCTTGCCCCACCAGTGGCGTGGTATTGCGAATGAATTGCCGGCCATGTTCCTCGATACCCGTTGAATGGCAACGAAGTATATAATTGCCGCTTGCAGTCGCCTATACCCAAATGTCATGGAAAGGAATATTTACCACGCCGACCTGGTCACCCAGTACCCGTTGATCCACCAGGGAAAAGTCCGCGACAGTTTTGCAATCGACGATGATCACATGCTGATCGTGGCATCCGACCGCCTGTCCGCGTTCGATGTCGTGATGGACGAACCGATACCCGGTAAAGGTGAAATTCTCACCCGAATTGCGAATTTCTGGTTCGAGCGCACCCGGGACATCGTGCCCAACCACCTAAGCGGAATCCCGGTAGAAGAAGTTATCGATGACCCTGCCGCGCTGAAAATGCTCCAGCACCGGTCCGTCGTGGTCAAGCGCCTCAAGCCGCTGCCGCTGGAGGCGATTGTGCGAGGATATATCATCGGTTCGGGATGGAAGGACTACCTGGAAACCGGCTCGATCTGCGGCATTGCGCTGCCGGAGGGCCTGCAGCAGGCGGAAAAACTGCCGGAAGTGATTTTTACCCCATCCAACAAGGCGGCGGCCGGACAGCACGACACCAATATCGATTTCCAGCAAATACGTGAGCTGATCGGAAATTCGCTGGCTGAACAGGTCCGCGACGCAAGTATCCGTGTTTATGAGTTCGCCGTTAAACACGCGGCAGCCCGCGGCATCATCATCGCGGACACCAAGTTCGAATTCGGCCTGGACCAGGACGGCAACCTGCACATCATGGACGAAGTCCTGACGCCGGATTCTTCACGCTTCTGGCCCGAGGAGTCCTACCAGCCGGGCACCAGCCCGCCCAGCTATGATAAGCAGTTCGTCCGCGATTACCTGGAAACCCTGGACTGGGACAAAAAGCCGCCGCCACCCCCCGTTCCTGCTGACATCATCGAGGCCACGGCGGCGAAGTACAGGGAAGCATTCGACCGACTGACCGGACCGGAGACCGTAAATGCGTAAAATCGACCTGTTGCTGGACGAATATGGCGAGAGCCACGAAAACCGTCTCAACAAGCTCATTCACTGGATTTGCGTGCCGGTCATCGTCTGGACCGTGGTCGCGCTGATCTGGTCAATCCCCTTTCCCTGGAAATTCGGCTCGGGGATCGTCCCTGTCAACTGGGCAGTCATCGCGCTGGTCCTGGCCCAGGTGTATTACTTCAGCCTGTCGCGCCGGCTGGGGATGGGCTTACTGCTGTATAACCTGGCCATGCTGTGGCTCACGGCGACGATCGAGCAGGCATCACCCTGGCCTTTGTGGCAGGTTGCCCTGGCGGTGTTCGTACTGGCCTGGATCGGCCAGTTCATCGGGCATATTTTTGAAGGTAAGCGCCCATCCTTCTTCAAAGACGTCCAGTTCCTGCTGATCGGCCCAGCCTGGCTGATGTCCTTCGTCTTCAAGAAAATCGGTTACCCGTACTAATCGTCCTGCTGGGCGGCGTAGGCTGCGGCGTCCAGTAAGCCTTCCAGCTCGGCAGCGTCTTCCATTTGCACCTTGAACAACCAGCCTTCGCCGTATGGGTCGGTGTTGACCAGTTCCGGGGTGTCTTCGAGCGCGCCATTGGCTTCGATCACCTCGCAGGAGACTGGGGCGTACACGTCAGAAGCGGCTTTGACCGATTCCACTACCGCGCAGGCTTCACCCTGGCTGTAGCTCATGCCGGGTTCCGGCAGTTCAACGAACACCATGTCGCCCAGTGCAGCCTGGGCAGGATCCGAAATACCCACAACAGCAGTGCCGTTGCCTTCATCCCTGACCCATTCGTGGCTTTCCCGATAACGAAGTTCTGATGGAATCTCACTCATTGTGGTTCTTCCTTGTTGTTGGCTGCGAAATTATTCTAGCACTGCCTTGGAAAAAGTCACCCGTCCTTACAAAATACCCTCGCAGGCCTTGCCCATGCGCACGAAGGGGGGCTTCACGACCCACGCGGGCAGTCTCTTGCCCCGGATATCCACCTCGCAGCGATCGGCCGTCCCGGCAGGCACCCTGGCGAAGGCGATGGCCTTCTGTAATGTCGGCGAGAAGCTGCCGCTGGTGGTAACCCCTTCACCTTCCGGGGTGATCACGGTTTGGCCGGGACGCATTACACCCCGCCCCTCCAGCACCAGTCCAACCAGCTTGTTTGGAACGCCTTCCGCCTTTTGCTGTTCCAGGGCCGCGCGCCCGATGAAATCACGGTCATCCTTCATCGCGACCGTCCAGCCCAGGCCGGATTCAAGGGGCGTGACATCCTCGGTCATGTCCTGCCCGTACAGGTTCATCCCTGCCTCCAGGCGCAGCGTGTCACGGGCGCCCAGGCCACAGGGCATTACACCCTGTTCCAGCAGCTGGTTCCAGAATTCCACGGCTTGCAGGGAGGGAACCAGTATTTCGTAGCCGTCTTCCCCGGTGTAGCCGGTGCGGGCGACAAAAATCCCATCCACCTGGATGGCCGAAAACGGCTTGAGATCTTCCAGCAAGGCAGCCGAGCCCTGCGGAAAAACGGTATGGACTTTCTGCCTGGCTGCGGGTCCCTGCACCGCGATTATCGCCAGATCGTGATGCTCGGTGACCGCGATACTGAAATCGACACTGTGACGCTCCAGCCAAGCCAGGCCCTTGTCACGGGTGGTCGCGTTCACCACCAGCCGAAACCAGTCTTCGTTCATGAAATAGGCGATCAGGTCGTCCATCACCCCGCCTGACTCTTTAAGCATGCAGCTGTAGAACGCCCTGCCCGGTTGTTTGAGCTTTGCGATGTCATTGGCCAGCAGGTTTGACAGGAATGCCCTGGATTCGGCGCCACGGATGTCCACCACTGTCATGTGGGACACATCGAACATGCCGGCGGCGGTGCGCACCTGGTGGTGTTCGTCCAGCTGCGAACCGTAATTGATCGGCATCTCCCAGCCGCCAAAATCGACCATTCGGGCGCCTGCCGCAAGGTGGGCTTCGTTCAGGGGTGTTTTATGCATGGGCTGGCCTCGGGTTCAAGATGGGTCACACCTTCAATTCACTGATGATGCTGACTTCGCTGTGCAGCGTTCGATGCACGGGGCAACGGTCGGCGATTTCCAGCAACCGTTTCCTCTCGGCATCACTGAGATCACCCTGCAGCTGGATCGCCCGTTGGAATCGGTCGATCTTGCCGCTCGATGTTTCACATTCCAGGCAATCCTCTGCGTGAATCTTGCCGTGCTGGATGTCGACGCGCACCGACCGCAGCGGTATTTGCTTGCGGCGAGCATACATGTTGAGCGTCATCACCGTGCAACTGCCCAGGGCAGCTGACAGGAAATCATAGGGTGAAGGCCCTGTATCGGTGCCGCCATAACTTTCCGGTTCGTCACCCTTCAGTGGATGGCCGTCCGCATTGATGGATACCTGGAATATGTCCTCGGGCGCGCCAGATACCACGACATGGCCGGTGTGATAGACGGCCGGCTCGATTTGCTCGCCCGGTTCGTGGATGAACCGGCTGGCCCAGGCCGCAAGCACATGTCCTGCATACCGCGAATCCCTTTCATTGCTCAACAAGTGATCCGCGTCATCCAGCGAAATAAAGCTCTTGGGATGCATGGCGCTCTGGTAAAGGCGCGAAGCTTCCTCCACCGCAACCTGCTGGTCGACCGGCGAATGCATGATCAGAAGCGCCTTGCGTAATTTTCGCACGCCCCGGCTGATGCTTCGCGAACGCACATCGTCAACAAAGTCTTTGCGGATTCGAAAAGGCCGGCCCGCCAGTTTGACGCTGGCTTCACCGTTCTTCTCGATCGATTCCAGGTCGTCCTGCAGCAGCTTAAGAACATGCTCGGGCTCTGCCGGAGAACCGATGGTCGAGACTGCTTTGGCAGACGGTATCTGCGGGGCTGCTGCCAGCACTGCTGTGCCCCCGAGGGAGTGACCGACCAGGATCTCCGGCGCCTCGTAATCCCGCTCCAGGAACATGGCGGCGGAAACCAGGTCATCGACATTGCTGGAAAAGTGCGTATCGGCAAATTCACCCTCGCTCTGCCCCAGCCCGGTGAAATCGAACCGTAAAACCGCGATACCTTCACCGCATAAAGCCTCGGCGATGTTCACCGCGGCTTTCAGATTTTTAGTGCAGGTAAAACAATGCGCGAACAGGGCCCATGCCCTGGGCGCGCCCGCGTTGGGCTTATGCAGCACTCCGGCGAGTGCCGCCCCACCCCGGGTTTCAAAACGAACGTTTTCCTGCATAACGAGCCTTAGACGTCAGACAGGTCCAGCTTGCGGCCCAGGGGCAACTCCCGGAATCGCTTGCCGGTTGCGGCGAACAGGGCGTTGGCGACCGCCGGGGCGATCGGCGGCACGCCGGGTTCGCCCACACCGGCCGGCGGTGCGGTGCTGTCGACCAGGTGGATATGGGTTTCAGGCGTCATCCCGAATCTCAATACCCGGTAATTGTTGAAATTACCCTGCACGATGCGGCCGTTCCTGGCCGTGATCTCGCTGTCGCGGGCCAGGCTGAGGCCGAACACCACGGCGCCTTCCTGCTGCGATTTCACGCGATCGGGATTGACGTACTGGCCGCAGTCGATGGCGAGGTCCACGCGCGGAACCGTCCAGTTGCCATCGGCATCGACAGCTACTTCGACCACTGCCGCCACGTAACTGTGGAAGCTGTACTGGGCAGCGATGCCCACACCATGGCCTTCCGGAACGCTGCGGCCCCACCCTGCCTTGTCGGCAACGAGTTCGATGACACTGCGCAAGCGGCCGGTTTCGAAGGGATAGTTTTCCGTCGCCTCCAGCCCGACATCGGTAAAGTCCAGCGAGCGATCGGGTCCCAGCAGTTCCAGCAGATTGTCTTTCGGGTCCAGGCCACGGGCCTGGGCGATTTCGTCAGAAAAAGAATTGACGCCGAAGGATTGGAAAATATTGCAGACCGACCGCAACCAGCCGATACGGACTTTTGATTCCGCCTCACCCGCCTCGATACTCAGGTTTTCGATGTCATAGGGCACGTTCAGGGCACCCAACCCGGCTTCGAATGCAACCGGTGATTTGACCGCAGGGTCGAAGGTCGACATGATGCTGGGATAGGCCAGCCTGTGACGCCAGCCGTTGACAGCGCCGTCAGGCCCCAGGCTGGCGGAGAGTTGCTGAGCACTTACCGAGTGAAAATAGTCGTGGCGGATGTCGTCTTCGCGGCTCCACTGCACCAGCACCGGGGCCCCGGTCATTTTTGACAGCACCACGGCCTCTTCGGCGAAATCACATTTGGATTTCCGGCCGAATGCCCCGCCAAGCAGGGTGACATTGACCCTGATCTGCTCCTTGCTCAGCCCGGTGGCTGCTTCCGCCATCGGGATCATTGATTGCGGATTCTGGGTTGGCGCCCAGACTTCACAGAAATCGGCGGTAACCGATGCCACCGCCGCGGGCGGCTCCATCGAGGCGTGCGCCAGGTGCGGCGCGTAATACTCGGCCTCCAGCGTCTGCTCGGCCGCCTCCAGTGCCTGGTTTACATCGCCCTGCTGGCGCAACACGTTGCCGGGCTGTCTCACTGCCTGCAACAACATCTGCTTGTAGCTGTCCGAGTCATAATCCGCATTAGAACCATCATCCCACTCGATATCGAGCAGGTCTCGGCCTTTCAGCGCGGCCCAGCTGTTGCTTGCGATGACCGCGACACCACCCTGGGCCTTGAACATGGAAGGCGCCTCGGCCGCCGGCAGTTCGACTACCTGCTCCACGCCGGCCACCGCCAACGCCTTCGACGCATCGTAAGTTTTGACCCTGCCGAAAACCACGGGCGGGCGTGCGATCGCGGCATATTTCATGCCGGGCAGACGGATGTCCGCGCCGTACATGGCGCCGCCGTGGGTCATGTCGTGCATGTCGACGATCGGCAGGGCCTTGCCGATGTAGCGGAACTGGTCAGGTGACTTCAGCGCCAGCGAGTCCGTTCCGGGCACCGGCAATTCAGCAGCGCCCGCCACCAGCTCAGAGTAGTCCAGGCTGCGGCCGCTGGGCTGGTGCACTACGGTATGCAAACTGGCCTTGCACTCAGCCACGTCAACGCCCCACTGCTGTGCCGCGGATTGCTCCAGCATCAACCGGGCAGTCGCGCCGGCCTCGCGCATGGGTTGCATGAACCCACGAACCGACCACGAACCGTCGGTATTCTGATCGCCGTACTTCTCGTCGCCCGTCGCCTGCACGACTTCGACACGCTCCCAGTCGGCTTCCAGTTCATCGGCCAGCACCGCCGGCAGGCCGGTGCGGATGCCCTGCCCCATCTCGCTGCGGTGGGAGATGATGAAAGCCGTCCCTTCGGCATCGAAACTGAGATAGACGTCCGGCGACCAGGGTTCGGCCAACACCGGTTTCGCCAACGGCGGTATCTTTTCTTCGGCGCAGCCGTAAAGGGAGACACCCAGTACGAACACCCCGCCTGTTTTCAGAAAGTCGCGGCGGCTGACCTGTCGAATGTTACTCATGACTCACCCCCTGCGGCTGATTTGATCGCTGCTCGAATGCGCTGATAAGTGCCGCAACGGCAAATCATGCCGCTCATGGCGTCGTCGATCTCACCGTCTCCCGGATCGGGATTGGTTGCCAGCAGTGAAGCTGCCTGCATGATCTGTCCTGACTGGCAGTAGCCGCATTGCGGCACATTGTGCTCGGCCCAGGCGATTTGCAGCGGATGTTCACCGCTTGCCGCCAGGCCTTCAATGGTGGTGATGACCGCGCCATCAAGGCGGTCCATGGTGACGCTGCAGGAGCGGATCGATGCGCCGTTGAGGTGCACCGTGCAGGCGCCGCAGAGGCCCTTGCCACATCCGTATTTTGTGCCGGTCAGTGTCAACAGGTCGCGAAGGAACCACAGCAGCGGCATGTCACTGTCGCCGTCGAATTGTCTGCTTTCACCATTTACTGTCAGATTGATCATGTAACGCTCCAATCAGGGTTTGCGGAATTTCAGGGTCATGCGGTTCGATTCACCGATGGCTTCCATTTGCGCCTTCAGCTCGGGGTTGTCCCTGCTGGTCGCCAGTGACGGCGGCAGGCGCCAGACGATGTCCTGGTCGGTTGGCTGGTCCTTTGGATTGAAATTGATGTCACTGTCTTCAACGAATTCAAAACCGGCTTCTTCCATCACTTTGACGACGAAGTCTTTCTTCAGGTAGCCGTGCTGTCCACCGGCCCATTCGTCGGACATTTCATCCCGCGCCATGTGCTGAACTACGCCAACAGTTCCACCGGACTTGAGTACATCGAACGCATTCTGCAGCGCCGCCGTCAGGAAACCGCCCTGACCTTCGAAGCGCGCCAGGTTGTGCATGGCGCGGATGAACACTACCGCGTCGGCCGTGCCTTTCATGTCATCGGGCATCTCACCAAAAGAAAATGCCGCTACCGATGCGCCGGAATCACCACTCCATTCGGCTGCGCGGGTTGGGAAATTTTCCACCCAGCTTGACTGTTCTTTCAGCCGTTCCTCGCTGAAAAATCCAAACAGGGGGTACATATCCATGGAGTAATCTGCCCCGATCATGTGACCATCCTTACCGAGGTAAGGGAGAATGATTTTTGAGTACCAACCGCCACCCGGCAGTGCCTCAACGACGGTCATCCCGGGCGCAATGCCAAAGAACTCCAGGGTTTCCTGTGGATGACGCCAGGCGTAGCGGGCCTGGACTTCTTCCGGCTGGGCAGCCAGCACGGATGCCAGTTTTTCGGAATCGGCACCGCCGGCAACGGCTGCACCGCTGGCCAGCGAAATTACCAGGAATACGGAACAAATAATTTTTGACATGATTGCACCTGCGAGTGAGCTGTGGGTTCGTCAGAGGGCAACCATTATACGGCGGAATCTGAAAATCTCTCCTATGGTTATTCCGAAAGGGCCTACATGGCCAAGAACCGCCGGTACGCTCAGCTCCGGTAATAGTCGCTGGCCGGAAGCCAGGCCGCCTTCAGCGGACCTGGCTTTCCATCAGGATCAGCATCATCAGCAA
>CAJIAU010000006.1_pt1 | contig 16609 bp, 14 predicted proteins | sample 9199171 | NCBI WGS metagenome assembly CAJIAU01 (sample SAMEA7708280, study PRJEB35096) | sediment metagenome | biome: marine neritic benthic zone biome [ENVO:01000025]; feature: sediment [ENVO:00002007]; material: shallow marine sediment [ENVO:03000034] sea grass bed [ENVO_01000059] ...
GGGTCCATCATGATTCGGTCTGTGTCCACACCGGTCAGAGTTCCAAGCGGAGCGAGCATTGGGACGTGATTGCCATGAATCGCTTTCAAAGGCAGCCGTTCGATGCCTTCAGGCATGTCGGCGGCAGGAGTGAACACCAGGTCGTGAATAACGTCTGCCGACTCCCGGATCAGTGGAGTCGGATCTGCAGAAAGATCAAAAGCAATCACTGATTTGGGTCTGCCGGGCAGCACTGCAACGGGTAACACCATGGCAGTGCATCCATGGGTGGCCGGGATACGGGAAGAAGTATGTAAAACAGGTTTTGGTTCGACCGTGTCCAACAGTCGGGCCACCTGGTTGTAAGTCCTCATTTGCAGCGACCACTCGAACAGCCTGGGCTGGGCCTTTTTGATCACGCGGGCGAGATCAATGGTTGCGCGAACATCCGCCAGTGCATCATGCGCACCCTCGTGGGCGATACGATTGGCCCTGCTGAGATCTTCCAGCCGGAAACTGGGCTTTCCGGGTTCGTGCATCGGCCATTCGATACCGTCTGGCCGAAGCGCATAACACATGCGTGCCAGGTCGATCAGGTCCCAGCGTGAGTTGCCGTTGCGATACTCTCGTTCATAGGCGTCTCTCAGGTTTCGGTACAACAGGTGTCGAGTGATGACGTCATCAAATCGAATGCTGTTATATCCGGCACTGCAGGTTCCGGGGCGGGACATTTCATCGAGAATATTTTGTGCGAAATCGGTTTCGACCGTACCTTTTTGCATGGCCTCCTGCGGCGTGATACCGGTGATCAGGCAGGCTAATGGGTGTGGCAACACGTCGTTTGAAGGCGCGCAGTACCATACCACGGGGTCGTCTAAAGGATTGAGTTCCTCGTCGGTCCGGATCGCTGCGAACTGGGCGGGCCGGTCGGCAATCGGATTGGCGCCAAAGGTTTCGTAATCGTGCCACAGAAATGTGTTGACCGGCTTCACCTCGCTATTTCTTCCCTTGCTGCTTTTGGCGTGCCAACATGTTAACCAAATACACCAGAAAATATCAGCGGCAATTAGCACCGGACATCGAAACAAGCCATGACACTTCAAACCGACGCATTCAGGGAAATCCTGAGACTGATGCAACTGGAGCCCCTGGAGGTCAACCTGTTCCGCGGCATCAGCCGGGACATCGGCACCGAGCGGGTGTTCGGTGGCCAGGTGCTTGCCCAGGCGTTATTGGCTGCCAGTTATACCGTGGAAGACCGCCAGGCTCATTCCCTGCATGCTTACTTCCTGCGCGCAGGTGATCACGATGCACCGATCGTCTACAGCGTGGACCGGAGTCGCGATGGCGGCAGTTTCTCCGCCCGCCGCGTGGTAGCCATTCAACACGGACGCCCCATCTTTACGCTTGCTGCTTCCTTCCAGGTCGGGGAAGAAGGGCTCGATCACCAGTTCGATATGCCAAGTGTGCCGGAACCGGAAGATGTGGCGCCCATCGGTCTGCTGGCCCGGGACGAATTCGATCACTTGCCCAAGAGCATGCAACGCTGGCTGGACCGCTTTGGCCCGTTCGAATTCCGGGCGGTTCGCGGTTCTGACCCGGATCGCCCCGTTCCCCAGCCACCGTTCAAGGAACTCTGGTTCAAGCTGCATGGTCAATTGGAAGACGATCCACGATTGCACCGTGCACTATTGGCCTACGTCTCCGATTTTCACCTGGTGGGAACGGCAACTTTACCGCACGGCATTTCATGGGTGCAGGGCAACCTGATCATTGCGAGCCTGGATCATGCGATGTGGTTTCACCGGGAATTCAGGCTGGACGACTGGTTGCTTTATGTATGCGACAGCCCCAGTTCAAGCAGTGGCAGGGGGTTGGCCCGCGGCATGATCTACGACCGCAAGGGCAGGCTGGTTGCCAGCACGGCGCAGGAGGGTGTCATCCGCCTGCGCAAGGAGAACAAGTAGACAGGAGAGTTGAGTATGAGTCAGCAGACTGCCAGTTTCGCTGCAGGATGTTTCTGGGGCGTGGAAGCCCGCTTCCTCGAAGTGGACGGCGTGGTCGATGCCGTTTCCGGATACCAGGGTGGGCGCCTTGAAGATCCCACGTACAAGCAAGTATGTGGGGGTGACACCGGACATGCCGAAGTCGTCCAGGTTACCTACGACGACGAGAAGGTCAGCTACGAGCAGTTGCTGGATGTGTTTTTCGACATGCACAACCCAACCACGCTGAATCGCCAGGGGCCGGATTTCGGCAGCCAGTACCGCTCGGCGATTTTTTGCTACGGCGACGCACAAAAAGAAGCCGCAGAACAGAAAATCCGCGAAATAGATGCATCAGGAAAATGGCATGAACCGGTCGTCACCCAGGTGCGGGAGGCGCCGCAATTCTGGCGCGCCGAGGAATATCACCAGCGCTACTTCGAAAAGAACGGCGCCGGTCACTGCGCAATCTAAAGAGTTTCGCTTCCCTGCTCCCGCAACTGCGTTGCGGAAGGCGGCTGCGCTCAACGGCATTGTTGGGTGAACCTCTGGCTTACACGCGCGACGGCCTACGAGCGGCGCTTCTTTGCCTGCGGCAAAACCGCACCACTCTCCGTGCCTGCGCTAACCGGTTTACATCGGGGAGTCGCTTATTTGCTTTTGATTTTGCTGACCAGCCACAGCAGGATGATGGCGCCGATGGTGGCGGTGATGAGCGAGCCGATCATGCCGGCGCCGAGGTTGGCCCCGAACAGGCCGAACAGCCAGCCGCCAAGAACGCCGCCGATGATGCCGATGATGATGTTCATCAGCACGCCCTGGCCCTGGCCTTTCATGATCATTCCGGCCAGCCAGCCGGCGATCCCGCCTACGATAAGCGAACCAATTAAACTGCCCATGATTTCTCTCCAGAGTGAAATAAGCGATTGATTCAGTTTAAAATACATGCGACGAATTTGAAACAAGCCAGGGACCGGGAGGTTTGTTGATGCAAGGGAAAGCTGAATATTTGCTCCGTAAAGCGGCAACTGCCTGTGTTGTGGCAGCCTTGTTTATGCCGGTTTTCGTCCAGGCGCAGGTTTACAAGTGGGTAGACGAAGACGGGATCGTAACCTATTCCAACATTGCTCCACCAACAGACCAGGACTTCCAGACGCTCCGATTCCCGTGCTACGCCGCGGATCCAAAATGCCGTTCGGTACGCTGGGAGAAAGTCCCGCTCAATACGCGATCTTTCCGCACGGAGATTGAGTCGGCTTCACGCTATAACTCGGTTGACGAATCACTGATACGGGCGATCATCCACGCCGAATCGGCCTACCAGCCGGATGCCCAGTCACCCAAAGGCGCCCAGGGCCTGATGCAGCTGATGCCTGCCACGCAGGTGGAACTGAACGTGTCGGATCCATTCGATCCACAGGAAAACATCCAGGGGGGAGCGCGTTATCTCTCACAGCTCCTGGCTCAATTCAACGGAGATTACGAGCTTGCTGCCGCAGCCTACAACGCTGGGCCCAACGCGGTGAACAAGTATGGCGGCATCCCCCCCTACGACGAAACAAAAGAATATGTCCGGCGCGTAAAAATTCTTTACCGCCGCTATGGGCAGGTTCTCTAATAGACCAGTCTTGCGTCGCTGACCATTTCCAACTCGCCCAGCGCAGCCACCAGTTCTTCGCAGGCATAGACGTTCCATTCCTCGCCAAGTTTGAGACGGGCGCGTGCACGTGCATTACTGTAGTTGAGCCAGACGACCGCGGAGCCGTCCTGGTAGGGCACGAAAGTGGACTGCAGGGAAGAGCAGATTTCTTCGTCCGGTCCGCGTAGCGAGATTTGTATGCCCTTGGCAAAACGGGATTTGGCTTCAGACAGTGTCATGATCTTCTGCGCGCTCATTCGGAAGCCACCGGAAAAATCATCGGTGGCCACCCGGCCTTCCACCACGATAATTTCGTCCTTGACCAGCAATTCGGAATACAGTGTCCAGCTATCGTCAAACAGGGCAACTTCGATCCGCCCGGTATGGTCTTCAATCGCCACGAACCCACCACGGTTGCCACGGCGCCTGACGGCCTGCACCAGCCCGGCCAGCACCATCGGCGTGCCGGATCTTTTACCCCGGCTTTCTGCCGGCATGCGCTTGTCCACATTGCCCAGCAGGCAGGTTGTGAACCGGGCGATATCGTCTGCCTGGAGCTCTACCGGATGACCGGTCAGGTAGAGGCCAAGGGTATCGCGTTCCGCCTGCAAACCCTGCAGGCGGGTCCAGGGTCGAACGGCCCTGTGTTCGGTGATGTGGGGCGCGTCCGACTGGCTGAAACTGCCGAACATGTCGACCTGACCGGACTCCTGGTCGCGCTGGTACTGTTCCGACGCGTGCACGGCGTCGGGCAGTTCATTTATCATCCGGGCCCGGTTGCCATCCGGGTCCAGTTTATCCAGAGCCCCTGAGCGGACCAGCACGTCCATCGCCCGCTTGTTGACCTTGTGATGATCGATCCGGTTGCAGAAGTCCGACAGATCGCTGAATGGCCCATTGGCCTCCCGTTCTTTTTCAATCACGTCGATGGCGGCGTGGCCTACACCCTTGAGCGCGCCCAGGCCATAGAAAATCGTGTTGTCGTCGATTGAAATGAAAGCATGCTTCGAGTTATTGATGTCCGGAGGCATCACGGTCAGGCCCAGGTCGCGGCATTCGTGGATGAACTCATCCACTTTGTCGGTAGTGTCCATGTCAGAGGACAACACCGCGGCCATGAATTCGGCCTGGTAGTGCGCTTTCAGCCAGGCTGTCTGGTAGGCGATCAGTGCGTAGGCGGCTGAATGGGACTTGTTGAAACCATAGCCGGCGAAAGTTTCCATCTGGTCGAAGATCAGGTTTGCCAGGTCTTCGTCCACGCCGCGTTCGATCGCGCCCTCGACAAAAATAATCCTCTGCTTGGCCATCTCGGCCGGTTTTTTCTTGCCCATGGCCCGGCGCAGGATGTCGGCAGCGCCCAGCGTGTAACCGGCCAGCTCCTGCGCGATCTGCATCACCTGCTCCTGGTACAGGATTACGCCATACGTCGGCTTCAGGATGTGCTCAAGGGCTGGGTGAGGGTAGCGTACCGGTTCGCGGCCATGCTTGCAGTCGATATAGGTCTGCACCATACCGGACTCCAGCGGGCCGGGCCGGAACAACGCCACCAGCGCCACGATTTCGTCGAAACTGTCAGGCACCAGTTTGCGGATAAGGTCTTTCATACCGCGGGATTCCAGCTGGAAAACGGCGGTGGTCTGGCAGGCCTGCAGCAGCTTGAAGGCTTTCAGGTCATTCATCGGCAGCTTTTCGAGGATGATCGGCGCCTCGCCGGCTGCTGCCCGCCTGGTATTGATGGTCTTCAGAGCCCAGTCGATGATCGTCAGCGTGCGCAGGCCCAGGAAATCGAATTTGACCAGGCCGATGGTTTCCACGTCGTCCTTGTCGAACTGCGTGACGATGCTGCCGCCGCCTGCTTCGCAGAAAAGCGGGGTGAAATCAGTCAAAGGGGAAGGTGCGATCACAACGCCGCCGGCATGCTTGCCGGCGTTGCGCTTGATGCCTTCCAGGGACATGGCGAGTTCGAGCAGGGCCCTGGTGTCCTCTTCCTCATCGTAGCGTTGCTTCAGCTGGGGCTCTTCTTTCAGCGCGTCTTTCAGCGTGATCCCCAGTGTCATCGGCACCAGCTTGGCGATACTGTCGACGAAGCCGTAACCGTGGCCCAGCACGCGGCCGCAGTCACGGACCACTGCCTTGGCAGCCATCGAACCGTAAGTAATGATCTGGCTGACCTGGTCGCGCCCGTAAGTCCGCGCAACGTAATCGATCACCAGGTCGCGTTTTTCCATGCAGAAGTCGACATCGAAATCCGGCATGGAAATACGCTCGGGATTCAGGAAGCGCTCGAACAGCAGTTCGTGCACCAGGGGGTCCAGATCGGTGATGCCCAATGCATAAGCCACCAGGGACCCTGCACCAGAACCGCGTCCCGGACCGACCGGAATGTCGTTCTTTTTGGCCCAGCGAATGAAGTCGGCAACGATCAGGAAATAGCCAGGAAATCCCATCGTGTTGATTACGCCCAGTTCGTGATCCAGGCGCTGCATGTATTCCTGCTCGGGAAATTCCTTGCTCGGTGGCAAAACTTCGAACCTCTCCCGGAGCCCCTCTTCTGAAACGCGCCGCAGGTAATCCTCGACGCTAAGACCATCCTCGGTTGGGAAATCCGGCAGATAGTAGGTGCCGAATCCCATTTCCAGGTTACAGCGCATGGCGAGGTTAAGTGCGTTTTCCAGCGCCTCGGGCAAGTCCGAAAACAAGTCCTGCATGTCCTCGGGGCTTTTCAGATATTGTTCTTCACAATACCTCTGTTCCCTTCTTTTGTCTGACAGTAGCCTGCCGTCATGGATGCATACCCTGGCTTCATGCGCCTGGAAGTCTGCTTTGTCCAGGAAACGCACGTCATTGGTGGCGACAACCGGTAATCCCAGCGAAGCGGCAATGTTCAGCGCTGCATTTTCGACCTGCTCTTCCTGGTCTCTCCCGGTGCGTTGCAACTCGATATAAAAGCGGTCCGGAAACAGATCAGCCCAGCTTCTGGCGAGTTGCCGGGCCCGGTTTGGGTGGCCGGCCAGAATGGCCTGGCCGATGTCACCCTCACGGCCAGCAGATAGCGCAATCAGCCCTTCCGCATGCTCCGCGATCCAGTCATAACGCACAAAAGGCATGCCGTGGTGCTGCCCCTCCTGGTAAGCGAGACTGAGCAGGGCGCACAGGTTGAGGTAGCCCTGCCGGTCCTGGCACAAAAGCACCAGGCGGGAAATGTGGTCGGGGTCTTCGGGCGAGCGGAGCAGCACATCGGCGCCGATGATCGGCTTGATGCCTGCTGCTTCGGCGGCCCGGTAAAACTTGACCAGCGCGAACAGGTTGTGCTGGTCGGTGACCGCGATGGCCGGCATACCGAGTTCTTTGGCTCTTTCGACCAGCGACTTGATTCGCAGAGTACCGTCCACCATCGAGTATTCGGTATGGAGGTGGAGGTGAACGAACGGCGTGGTCATCCGGCAAGATTAGGGCGATTGAACGGTTCTGTAAACAGGCAGTTCAAAATTCATCTCTACAGGTTGAGGTAAGCGCATGCCCTGTGGTATCGTGCGCGCCCCTGATCGGGATATAATGCCCGCCAGAAGCATGGGCGCGTAGCTCAGCGGTAGAGCACTGTGTTGACATCGCAGGGGTCACTGGTTCGATCCCAGTCGTGCCCACCATATTCATGAAGAAAAAGGGGTCAAAAAAAAGGGGTCAGGTTAACTTTCCAGTACGTCAGACTGGAAAGTTAACCTGACCCCTTTTTTTTGACCCCTTTTCTTATTCAAGCCGAATCGGTCGCAACCTCCAGGTCGGTCTCAGTTTCACTGCGGGCCCCAACTTTGGGCGCCTTGGTGAAGATCATGATGACCGCGCCCACCAGGCACGCGATTCCAGCGATCATGAAGGGTGTCATCCAGACTTGTGGTGAAGAGCCCGCGGCAGCGGCATCCTTGAACATGCCTGCCAGCAGCGGGCCAAGAATTCCGGCGACGCCATAGGCTGTGAATACCCAACCGTAGTTGCGCCCCACTTCCTTGTTGCCGAAGTAGTCCGCCGTAATTGCCGGGAAGAGCGCGAATATGCCGCCGTAGTTGAAACCGACGAACGAGGCGCCGATCACCAGTCCCGTCGCCAGGCCAAAGTTGATAAAGCCATGGTACATGGCCAGCATGATGACGCCCTGGAAGGCGGACATTGCGATGATGGCGTTTTTACGGCCAATGCGATCAGAAAACATGCCCCAAAGGATGCGCCCGAGACCATTGAAAATGGCGTACCAGGCCATGGCGGTTCCAGTGACCACGATGGCGTTGGGAACACCGCGGTATTCCAGGGCGTCCAGACCGAATAACTGGATGCAGTAAATGACCATCAAGCCGGCAACAGCTGACGAGGCGAAAACCAGCCAGATAGCATAATACTGGGGGGTACGGATCATTTCTGATGGGGTGTAGCCTTTGCCCAGCGCATGGACTACGCCAACATCGTCTCTTCTTCTCCAACCTTCAGGCCGATAGCCCTTGGGAGGATCGACCATGACTATGCTGCCCAGCAGTACCAGGATGGCAAATACCACGCCGTAGATCACGAAAACGCTTTGTACCGGCGGCAGGCCGAATACTTCGGCGTAGTTAAGCAGGCCGCCAAACCACGAGCCAGCCAGCTTGACCCAGATCGTCGCGCCGAAACCGAAGCCGGCAACCGCCAGCCCGGTGATCATGCCTTTCTTGTCAGGGAACCACTTGACTCCGACCGCAATGGGAACGACGTAACCAAGGCCGATACCCGCACCGGCGATGATGCCGATAAACAGGAACTGGGCCCAGAAGGTGGTGCCAAAGAACCCGCCCAGCACGAAGCCGAGCCCAAGCAGCAGTCCGCCGAGCACCGTCATCAACCGTGGACCGGTCTTTGCCTGCCAGCGGCCGGCCAGCACCATCACCAGCGCAAAGGTTGCCAGGCCGGCGGAAAAAATCCACGCTGTCTGCGTGGCGGTGAATTGGTATATGCCATTAGGGTCAGTAAGAATCTTGGTAAAAACCGACCAGGCATAGAGGGCGCCAAGCGCTAATTGAACGAGGATCGCGCCAACAACTACAAGCCATCTATTCGGTATGGTATTAATATTCATAATAATGAAATACTCTTTTTTTAATAAGGATTTAGGGCGATGATGCCCGTGCTCAAGTCCGAGGCAATTATCGTCAAAATAAGGTCAGTTAAAAATGATTGAGGTCATTTTCGACTCTAATTTTTCAGGTAGGGTTTTAAGCTTTATTCGGAGGCGTAATCACCGTACAATGGTCGGATGAGCACGCGAACCCGAACTATCGACTGAAGGTTGCAAACAGCAAGGCGCAGACCAAGAGGGCGCATTGCGCCTTTTTTTGTTTCCGGGTGAAATTTTTTAAAGAGGAAGAACCAAAATGCCAGCCATCACACTCCCTGACGGAAGCCAGAGACAATTCGATCATCCAGTGACGGTGATGGATGTCGCGACCGATATCGGTCCGGGTTTGGCCAAGGCAACCCTGGCGGGCGAGGTTGACGGGGAACTGCGTGATGCCAGCCACCTGATCGAGAGCGACGCCGATCTGCGCATCATCACGGGCAGGGACCCGGAGGGGCTGGAAGTTATCCGCCACTCTACGGCCCACTTGATGGCGCAGGCAGTGCAGCGCCTGTACCCGGACTGCCAGGTCACGATCGGCCCGGTCATTGAGGACGGTTTCTTCTATGATTTCGCCTATCCCCCGGGCTTCACCATGGAGGATCTGGACCGCATCGGCGCGGAAATGCGCCGTATCGTGAAAGACGCCTTGCCGGTGAGGCGCGAGGTATGGAGCCGCGAAGAAGCGATCCAGCACTTCCTGCAGGAAGGGGAGAAGTACAAGGCCGAAATCATCGAGGACTTGCCGGAGGGTGAAGAAATTACCGTCTATCGGCAGGGCGACTGGATGGACCTGTGCCGCGGGCCGCACGTGCCAGACACGGGCCGCCTGGGTGAATTCTGCCTGACCAAGCTGGCCGGCGCGTACTGGCGCGGTGACAGCCGTAACGAAATGCTGCAACGCATTTACGGCACGGCCTGGGGCAACAAGAAAGACCTCAAAGCCTACATGCACCGCCTGGAAGAAGCCGAGAAGCGCGATCATCGCCGGCTGGGCAAGCAGCTGGACCTGTTCCACTTCCAGGAAGAGGCGCCCGGCATGGTGTTCTGGCACGACAAGGGGTGGCGGATATACACGGAAGTCGAGAATTACATCCGCGGTCAGTTGCGTAACAACGGCTACCAGGAAGTGAACACGCCGGAGGTGGTGGACATCCAGTTGTGGGAGAAGTCCGGCCACGCCGACAAGTTCGGTGATGACATGTTCATCACGGAATCGGAAAACCGCACCTACGCGATCAAGCCGATGAACTGCCCTTGCCACGTGCAGATCTACAATTCCGGCCTGCACAGCTACCGTGACCTGCCGCTGCGCATGGCGGAGTTCGGCTCCTGCCACCGCAACGAACCTTCAGGTGCGCTTCATGGCCTGATGCGGGTGCGCTCGTTCACGCAGGATGACGCGCATATCTTCTGCACACATGAGCAGGTGCATTCCGAATCAGCAAAGTTCATCGGACTGCTGTATAAAATTTACGCTGACTTCGGCTTCAATGAGATCCTCGTGAAGTTGTCGACCCGGCCGGAAAACCGCATCGGCAGCGACGAGCTTTGGGATGAATCCGAGGCCATGCTGGCGGCCTCGCTGGACGACGCGGGCATTGCCTGGGAGGAAAATCCGGGCGAGGGCGCTTTCTACGGCCCGAAGATCGAATTCTCCCTGAAAGACTCGATCGGGCGCGTGTGGCAGTGCGGCACGCTACAGGTGGATTTCAATATGCCCGGCAGGCTGGATGCGACCTTCGTCGACGAAGACAGCAACCGCCAGACACCGGTCATGCTGCACCGAGCCATCCTGGGGTCACTGGAACGCTTTATCGGTATCCTGATCGAGAACTACGGCGGGGCTTTTCCAGCCTGGCTGGCGCCGGTCCAGGCCGTGGTGCTGAACATCAGTGAAAAGCAGGATGAATACTGCCGAAACGTGGCTGAAGCCCTTGGAAATCAAGGCTTCCGGGTGGACTCGGACTTGAGAAACGAGAAGATCGGCTTTAAAATTCGCCAGCACACACTGGCCAAGGTTCCTTACTTGCTGGTAGGCGGCGACCGCGAGGTCGAAAACGACACCATTGCAGTAAGAACGCGGTCAGGAGAAGACCTGGGCAGCATGCCGGTCGAAGAATTTGTAAAACACCTCGCCGAAGATGTGGGTCGGCGGGGACGAGTAGTTAATCAACAGGAGGACTGACACATCGCAGCAACAAAACAGAAGACTCGGCGCAACGGAGATATAACCGCGCCGCAAGTCCGCGTGATCAGCGCGGACGGCGAGCAAGCCGGAATCATGGCTTTGCAGGCAGCGCTGGACATGGCCGAGGACGAAGGGCTGGACCTGGTGGAGATTGCTCCCAACGGAGAACCCCCGGTCTGCCGGATCATGGATTTCGGCAAGTTCCGGTTCGAACAGGCAAAAAAGGCACAACTGGCCAAGAAAAAGCAGAAGAACGTACAGGTCAAGGAAGTCAAATTCCGGCCCGGCACCGAGGAAGCCGACTACCAGGTCAAGATGCGCAACGTCCATCGTTTCCTGGACGAAGGCAACAAGGTGAAACTGACGCTCCGTTTTCGGGGGCGTGAAATGGCCCACCGCGAGCTGGGCGCTGCGATGTTGAAACGGGTTGAAACCGAATTGGCGGATGAAATCACGGTGGAGCAGTACCCCCGGATGGAAGGCCGCCAGATGGTGATGATGATCGCGCCCAAGAAGCATTGATGCGTTTGGGCTAAAAGTTGTTAATTTCTATTGAAAAACAGGGCACTTAGCCCTAAAATACGCTCCCCGCGAAAATTCGCGTGGAACAAGAAGCGTTTCCGAGCTAAAAAAGAGCCTTCACGGCCGCTTGTGTAACGTCAAATGTAGAGTCCCCTCGACGGGACAAAAAGGAGCAAGACCATGCCCAAGTTGAAAACCAACCGGGGCGCGGCCAAGCGTTTCAAGAAAACCGCCTCAGGCGGCTTCAAACGTGGCCACGCCTATCACAGTCATATTCTGACCAAGAAAGACCAGAAACGTAAACGCGGTCTGCGCGGCACTGACATGGTCAGCTCCGCCGACAAGAAGGCCGTTAAACGCTTGCTGCCGCATTCATAAAGGAGGCTCAGAACAATGGCTAGAGTAAAACGTGGTGTTGTGGCAAGAGCCCGGCACAAGAAAGTACTGAAAGAAGCAAAAGGTTATTACGGTGCGCGGCGCAAGGTTTATCGCGTCGCCAAGCAGGCGGTTACCAAGGCAGGACAGTATTCCTACCGTGACAGGCGCCAGCGCAAGCGGCAGTTCCGCCGCCTGTGGATCGTCCGCATCAACGCCGCTGCGCGTAATCACGGATTGTCCTACAGCCGTTTCATCGACGGTCTGAACAAGGCGGAAATCGAAGTCGATCGCAAGGTGCTGGCTGATCTCGCCGTGCATGACACCGAAGCTTTCGGCGTGCTGGCAGAGAAAGCCAAAGCCAGCCTGGGATAATTCCCGGGGTGGATACGGTTACAGACCTGCAGACGCGGGCGCTGGCTGAGGTTTCAGCCAGCGACAGCCTTCAGCAGCTCGATGAGCTGCGAGTCCGTTACCTGGGCAAAAAAGGTGAAATCACCGCTCAACTGAAGTCGCTCGGCTCGATGGAGCCCGATCAGCGACGATCGTTCGGCCAGGCGGTCAACGCCGCCCGCGATGCACTGAACCAGGCCATCAACGCCCGGCGCAAGGCGCTGGAATCCGCGGCGCTGGAACAAAAGCTGCTGAGCGAGAAAGTCGATGTCACCCTGCCAGGCCGTGGTGAGCAACGCGGCGGCTTGCACCCGGTCACCATGGCCATGGAGCGGGCCATCGGCATTTTCACCAAGCTGGGTTTCGACGTGGCAACCGGGCCTGAAGTCGAGGACGACCACTACAACTTTGAATCGCTGAATTTTCCGCCGCACCATCCGGCGCGTGCGATGCACGACACTTTCTATTTTGGCGACGGGCGCCTGCTGCGTACGCATACCTCACCGGTGCAGATCCGCGTGATGGAAAAAAGCGATCCGCCTTATCGGATCATTGCGCCGGGCAAGGTCTATCGCAGCGACTCGGACCAGACCCATACGCCGATGTTCCACCAGGTGGAAGGCCTGTTGGTGGGCCGCAATGTCAGCATGGCTGATCTGAAAGGTGTGCTGCACACCTTTGTGAACGCCTTTTTCGAGCGTTCACTGGCGGTTCGTTTCCGTCCTTCGTATTTCCCGTTCACCGAACCCTCCGCGGAAGTGGATATCGGCTGGGAGAAGGGCGACGGCTCCGAGCCGGGCTGGCTGGAAATCCTTGGTTGCGGGATGGTGCACCCCAACGTGCTGCGGGGCTGTGGTGTCGATCCTGAAGAATTCACTGGTTACGCCTTCGGCATGGGCGTCGAGCGCATGGCGATGCTTCGCTATGGCGTCACCGATTTGCGGCAGTTTTTCGAAAACGACCTCGAATTCCTGCGCCAGTTTCATTGATAACGGCTCACCCAGGGTAATCACATGCAATTCAATGTCGAATGGCTGAAGAAGTGGGTCGCGATTGACCTGGAGCCTGAAGCGCTGGCAGGGAAGCTGACCGCGGCGGGCCTCGAGGTCGATGACACCCGTGGGGTGGCCGGTGAATTCAGCGACGTGGTGGTTGCCGAGATCGAGGACTGCCAGCCACACCCAAATGCAGACAAACTCTCGCTATGCTCCGTCAATGACGGTACGGAAGAGCGTCTGCAGATTGTCTGTGGCGCCCCCAATGCCCGCCCGGGCATCCGTGTGCCACTGGCCAGGGTAGGCGCGAAAATCGGCCCCGATTTCAAGATCAAGCGCGCCAAGCTTCGCGGCGTCGAATCCTTCGGCATGTTGTGTTCGGCTAAAGAACTGGGACTGTCGGACGATCATTCAGGCCTGATGGAATTGCCGGGCGATGCGCCGCTGGGCACAACGTTGCAGGATTACCTGTCGCTGGACGACACGGTGATCGAGGTCGACCTGACGCCCAACCGGGCGGATTGCCTGTCGATCAAGGGACTGGCCCGCGATGTCTCGGCCAGTTGCGAAGCCGAATACACTCCGGAACAGATCGAAACGGTTCCGGCTTCCAATGATTCGCGGTTCCCGATCCGGCTGGAAAGCCCCGAAGACTGTCCGCGTTATGCCGGACGGGTGATCCGGGGTATCGATCCGAATGCAAAAACACCGTTGTGGATGGCAGAAACCCTGCGCCGCTGCGGTCTGCGCAGCATCAGCCCGACGGTGGACGTCACCAATTACGTACTGCTGGAACTGGGCCAGCCGATGCACGCGTTTGACCTGGACAAGCTGAACAACGAAATTATCGTACGCAGGGGCAGGGCAGGCGAGAAACTGGTCCTGCTGGACGAGTCCGAAGTTGATCTGGATGAAGACGTACTGGCCATTTGCGACAGCGAAGGCCCGGTTGCCATTGCCGGCATCATGGGCGGCCTGGATAGCGGAGTGACCAGCGAGACGAAAGACATACTGTTTGAGAGCGCCTACTTCAATCCCGCCACCATCATGGGCAAGGCCCGGGCCTTTGGTATGCATACGGATGCTTCTCACCGGTTTGAGCGAGGGGTCGACCCGCAAGGCCAGGAATTGGCGGTGGAGCGTGCCACGCAATTGTTGGTAGAAATCGCCGGCGGCGAACCCGGCCCCTTGTTATTGGCCGAAGACGAGCCATCTGTGCCACGTAATCAGCCGGTCCGCTTGAGGCCGGAAAGGCTCAACCTGGTAATTGGCTGCGATATTCCCCAAGAGGCCACAGAAGCCATCCTGGAGCGGCTGGGAATGGATGTGACCTGGGATGAAGGTCACTGGACCGTCACCGCGCCGTCTGCCCGATTCGACATCGAAATTGAAGAAGACCTGATCGAGGAAGTAGCCCGGATTTACGGTTACGACGCGATCCCGGAAGCGCCGGTCTCCGGCGAACTCGCACCGGGCACCAGCAGCGGTCACCGAGTTTCACTCACACGTGTACGCGAAGCATTATGCTCGGCGGGTTACCAGGAAGCCATCAATTACAGTTTCGTCGACCAGAATCAACTTGCAGCAGTCCACCATGACGAGCAGGTTCTGCCGCTGGCCAATCCATTGTCATCCGACATGGACGTCATGCGTACGACCCTGCTGCCTGGTCTGCTGACTTCGCTGGCGCGCAATGTAAGGCGCCAGCAACCCCGCGTAAGGCTGTTCGAGACCGGCGTGGCCTTTCTGCAAGGCGATGTCATGAACGAAGTCGGCCGCCTGGCGGGCATCGCCACCGGCGAGTCGTTGCCGGAGCAGTGGGGTGAGCCATCCCGCGCAATGGACTTTTTTGATTTGAAAGGCGATTTAGAGCGCCTGTATGCAATGAAGGGCGATTCCGGCAGTCCGGTGTTCGAACCGGCGTCCGATATGCCCTGGATGCACCCCGGCGCCAGCGCCCGGATCAGCCTGGATGGAGAGGCCGTTGGATGGTGTGGAGCAGTACATCCAGCGGTGCTGAAAGCTTTCGAGATCAAAAAGAGTGTTTTCGCATTCGAACTGGACCTCGAAGAACTGCTCCAGAGAGAAGTTCCATTCACGAAAATTATTTCGCGCTTTCCCTCAGTACGCCGTGATCTGGCACTGCTTTTGTCAAATGATATAAGCTATGCCCAGGTCAGGGAGTGCATCTCTGCCGTGGCAGGTCCCTATCTGGAAAAAGTCACGGTATTTGATGTTTATCAGGGAAGTAATTTAAAAGAAGGTTACAAAAGTCTCGCTATAAGCTTGATTTTTAACAATGTTTCAAGCACTCTAAAAGATGAAGATGTTGATCCTGTGATAGAAACCATCGTTTCTGAACTGGAACAGCATCTGGGTGCCCAGTTGAGAGGATAACAATGTCGCTGACAAAGGCAGATATAGCAGACCGGCTGTTTGACGAAGTCGGTCTCAACAAGCGGGAAGCCAAGGAATTTGTGGATTCATTTTTCGAGGCGATAAAAGCCGAGCTTGAAGGGGGCGAAAACGTCAAACTTTCAGGGTTTGGTAATTTTCAATTACGTGACAAAAACCAAAGGCCAGGCAGAAATCCCAAGACGGGTGAGGAAATTCCGATTTCCGCACGCCGAGTTGTGACCTTCCGACCCGGCCAAAAACTACGCGCAAGGGTGGAAGCATATGTTGGATCCGGGGATTGACCGAGATCTACCGCCGATTCCGGCTAAAAGATATTTTACCATCGGCGAAGTAAGTGATCTGTGTGGTGTGAAGCCACATGTACTTCGCTATTGGGAACAGGAATTCGAACAGCTTAAACCGGTGAAACGCCGGGGAAATCGCCGCTATTACCAGCGCGGCGACGTGATGATGATTCGCCAGATTCGCAGTCTTCTTTACGAGCAGGGCTACACCATCGGTGGCGCCCGGCAGATGCTCGAGGGTGACGAAGCGAAAGAGGACGTAAACCAGAGCCAGCAGATCATCCGCCAGGTAAGGATGGAACTGGAACAGGTACTACAGGTCCTCAAACGCTAAGCTACTCCGGAATCCAGATTTAAGGTAAAATTCCGCGTCTCTTATAGAGATGCGCGGAACTTTTTGTTGTTTTGAGCAAGTCGGGGCGTGGCGCGGAGCAGGTTAGTTTGTTCGAGTACTTCTTCGCCTGCGGCGAAACCGCTCTCTCACAAACCGCATATAAAGTGACCTCCGGTCACAAAAAGAACCGGGGTGACAAGAGTTTCACCCACCTGAAAAGGTATAATCAGTTTTGAACAAGTCGGGGCGTGGCGCAGTCTGGTAGCGCGGAGCAGGGTAGTTTGTTTGAGTACTTCTTCGCCTGCGGCGAAACCGCTCTCTCACAAACCGCATATAAAGTGACCTCCGGTCACA
>CAJIAU010000228.1_pt1 | contig 16492 bp, 13 predicted proteins | sample 9199171 | NCBI WGS metagenome assembly CAJIAU01 (sample SAMEA7708280, study PRJEB35096) | sediment metagenome | biome: marine neritic benthic zone biome [ENVO:01000025]; feature: sediment [ENVO:00002007]; material: shallow marine sediment [ENVO:03000034] sea grass bed [ENVO_01000059] ...
CGCGCTGCAGCGAACGGATGGCAATGGCGTAGGGTTCAGCCCGGGCTGCGGTTGAAATGGCGAGGAAGTGACGCGTGATATCCGGCAGCTGTTTCATCAGCGCAAAGCAACTCATGCCCCCCATCGACGGGCCAATCAATGCCCGCAACTGTTCGATTCCAAGACTCTGCAACACCATTTGCGCAGCAGAGGCGATATCCTGGATGCGCAGGTCCGGGAAGGAGAGGCGGTACTGCTTCCTGGTTTTCGGATTGATACTGCCGGGACCGGTGGTCCCCTTGCAGCTTCCCAGCGAGTTGACGCAGATGACGAACTGGCGTTCGGTATCAAACGGCCTGCCGGGCCCAATCATCGGTTCCCACCAGCCCTTGCGAGGGTCCAGTTCGCTGCTCGCGGCGTGCGCGTTCGGTGACAGACCGGTCAGGATCAGCACCGCGTTGGATTTATCCTCATTCAATTCACCCCAGGTCTCGTAGGCGATATTGACACGCGGAATGGTGCCGCCACTGGCGAAGCGGAAGGGCTCCTTGACCTGCAAAAACCAGGTGGCGCCTTTTTGCGTGGTTTCGGATTTGAATGACAGGTCCATGACGGGTAATGATACATGGGTAACAGGGCAGTTGCCCCCTGGTATTCTGTTATAAATGGACCAACAGAAAAACCATTCCCGCGAGGTGAGCAGTCCACAAAAAGGCCCCCACGAAGGCCTGATTAATCTGCTCAGAAGACAGGGCCTGCGCAAGTGGGCCCAACCGCTGCATCAACCGTCGGTTGAGGCCTTTGAAGCCCTGCAGCAAATACTGCCGGGAGCGGACGGAAAGCTGGTTCTCGATTCAGGTTGCGGGACCGGAGAGAGCACGCGGTTGCTGGCGGCTGCCTTGCCGGACTGCACGGTAATCGGCGTGGACAAATCCCTGGCGCGCCTGGCGCGGACCGGGGCAAAGCACTTTCCGCACGTCGAGGGCAATGCGGTTTGGTTACGCGCTGATCTTACAAGTTTCTGGCGCCTCGCCCTGCAGGCAAGCTGGAAGCTGCAACGCCATTACCTGTTGTATCCCAATCCCTGGCCCAAGCCATCACAGTTGCAAAGACGCTGGCACGCACACCCGGTGTTCCCGGATGTGCTGCGCCTGGGTGGCAGGTTGGAAATGCGTTGTAACTGGGAACCCTACGCGCTGGAGTTCGCAGCCGCGATAAATTACCTGCTGGGCGTGCGTGTCAGTCCCGGCACGCCGGCCCCTGAGCCGGTCCTGAGCCCTTTCGAGCGCAAATACCGGCATAGCGGTCACGAGCTTTATTCGGTAGTGGTTTCCGCGGACTCCGGCCGGGTGAAGTGATCCACGCCGGTCAGGCTGTTATAGACAAAAGTAACCAGTTGATCGCCGGTGATCCAGACCTCACCGAGGATGTCGTCCCATTCGGCAGTGGGTTTGGCGGCAATTGCCTGTTGCAGGTTCATGCCCTGGTCGATCAGCGACTGTACCCGGTCGCGCACGGTCACCAGGAAATCATGGTATTCCTGCAGGCCCTTGCGGTCGCTCATCGGTCCGTGACCTGCAATCACCCGGGTTTCTTCGTCGGACAGATCCAGGCCCTTTGCAACCGCAGCGATCATGCCCTGGACCGTGCCGCCACCGTCCAGGTCGATGTAGGGGTAACGGCCGTTGAAAAAGACATCTCCCATGTGCAACACGTTACTTTCGGAGAAGTAAACAATGCTGTCTCCGTCGGTGTGTCCGCGCGGTACGTGGTGGGCCGTGACCGCTTCACCGTTGAGGTGCAGGGTCACCTTGTCGTTGAACGTCACCACGGGCAATGCGCCCTTTGGCCAGGCCGGGGTGGTGTCGTTGAAGAAGTGGTTGAACTGGTCGGTGGTCATCCGCTCGCGAATGTTGTCATGGGCTATGATGACGGCGCCTGCCTTGCCGATTTTTTCGTTACCGCCGACGTGGTCACCATGGTAGTGCGTATTGATCACGAAGCGGATTGGTTCGTCGCTGATCAGCCGGATGGCGGCGACCAGCTGATCGGTCAATGGCTCGAGCTGATCGTCGATAATGAAGACGCCGTCCTCACCCGCTGAAACGGCAATATTGCCACCGCGGCCCTTGATCATGGTGACGGTAGATGAAAGAAAGGTGGGCACGTACTCGACCTTGGTTTGCTGCGCTTCGATGGGGGTTGCGCAAGAGAAAACAAGGCCGGCTATGGCTGCGGCATGCGGAAACCGGAATGTGTGCATTTATAAGCTCCAGAAAAACGAGGAGCTTATTCTACCCGCTGATCGATCACCAACTCCACGGCTTCGTCCGAGTCCAGCGAAACGGACAATGGAGCGCTCTGCCAGTCACCCGTGTTGGCCGCCGGTGAGCCGGTCAGTGAAATCCTGGCCTGCAACTGCACGGTGGTTTCGGATGAAATCATCCGTTCTTTCATCATGCTGTCCTGGTCGCTGATCGTTATGTCCAGCGGCAAGGCGGGATCGATGATGCGGCGCACACCGATCGGCGGGCCCATGGCCGGGCCGGAAGAACGGATCATCACGTACAGCACACCGCCGGTCGGGATTCTGGACTGTGCTGCTTCGCCGGCGCGCACCGATACATCCACCCCCTGCCAGCTACCGTCATCTGCGGGTTCAGGTTCGGCGGGCGCCGCCATTTGGGGTTGAGCGCCGACCATTCCGGATTCGACTTTGAGCTGGTCAATCTGGCTCTGCACAGACTGGGCCACGGTGCTGCCGGGCTCGAGTTGCGTCAACAGGGTTTCCCAGTAGCCAATGGCGGCATTTGCATCCCCTCTCTGTGACGAGGCAATGCCCAGCAACCAGAGGGCTTTTTGCATGCCCGGGTTCATTTCCAGCGCCTGTTTCAGGGTTGCGAAATTTTCGTCGCTGATCCGTCCATTGGGCGCCAGGAAAATCTCTGTTTCAACCAGGTCAACAACGATCACAGGGTTGCCGGGGTCAAGCAGGCTTGCTTTTTCCAGTGCGGCGGCCGCCTCGGCGAAACGTTGCGTGGCCTTATACGAACGTGCCAGTAGCATCCAGCCGTCAAGGTCCTCCGGATTCTGCTCGAGCCGCGCCTGCAGTCCGGCAATCATCGCATCCATCTCCTGTGATTCAGGCGAGTGTGGCTGGTCCCCGGGTGGATTTTGCGCGGCGCCGGAAGCGGGAGGTTTACCAACTACGCTGACGCCTTCCGGCGTTCCTACGTGGGTGTACATCCATGCCGCCGTGGCGGGTACCACGAAAACCAGGGCCAGGGCCAGGGGTTTCCAGAGCGTTTTGGCGCGCAACAATGGCAAAAATGTGATCAGTGCTGCTACAAAAAGCAGCGCTGCGGCGAGTGTCCAGAACACGGGCTTTATCCTTGCTGCCGGTCAGCGGCGAGTCTTCGGTTACGGTTACGTACGGTGAAAAACACGGCGATGGCGCCGATACCCAGCAAGATGCCCGGCATCAGCCAGAGCAGCAGGGTATTACCACTCATCGCCGGGCGGTAGAGAACAAAGTCGCCGTAGCGTTCGACCATGAAGGTCTTGATCTGCCCGTCATCCTGACCGGCCATCATCATGTCGTAAATTTCCTTGCGCAGATCCTGGGCCAGGGGTGCATCGGAATCGGCCAGGTTCTGGTTCTGGCAGACCAGGCAGCGGAGTTCCAGTGTCAGATCGTTGTAGCGTTCTTCCATTGCAGGATCGTCGAACACCAGCGGATCAGCGGCATGAACCGCGGATACCGTCAACGCCAGCACCATTGCCAGCAGGATGTTTTTCAGCGTCATGGTCCTTTACTCCACTCCCGAACTCTTGGAACGATTTCTTCCTGGATGATTTCGGGAGTCACTGCGCCGATCTGCTTGAAGACGATCTTGCCTTCAGGATCTACCAGGAAAGATTCAGGTGCCGCGTACACGCCGAAATCAATCGCGGTGCGGCCGGTAATATCGGCGATATTGAGTTCATACGGGTTTCCGAAACGCGCCAGCCAGGCCTGGGCGTCGGCTTCTTCGTCCCGGTAGTTCAGTCCTACTACCCGGATCAGGCCGGAACGGGCCAGTTCCTCGATGACGGGGTGTTCCACCCGGCAAGTCACGCACCAGCTGGCCCAGACATTCAGCAGGAAGGGTGTGCCGATGAGCTCTTCGTGAGAAACCATTACCTTGGGCTGCCCCAGCACCGGTAAGTTGAACTCCGGCATGGGTTTGCCGATCAGCGGTGACGGGATTTCGGTCTTGCGGTCAGCAATTTTCAATCCGACGGCCAGCAGGACGCCGAGCGCCAGGAATATCGCGACCGGAATCAGCCTGCCTATCATGCCGGCGCCTCCGCCAATGAACCGTCTGCCGCCCTGGTTTCAGCGCGGGCGCCGATCGGGCGGCGGTAGCGCCGGTCGGTGGCCGCCAGGAAGCCTCCGGCCATCATCAGCAGCGCGCCCAGCCAGATGAACCGCACGAAGGGCTTGTGGTAGAGCCTGACGGCCCAGGCGGTGCCACGTTCATCCAGCGGCTCGCCGAGGCCGACATACAGATCACGGGTCAGGCCCGGGTCGAGCGCCGCCTCGGTCATCACCTGGCCGCTGGAGTAGCGTCTTTTCTGTGGATACAGGCTGGTGACGCGTTGGCCGTCCTTGTAAACGATGAATTCGCCTTCATCGGCCACATAATTGGGCCCGCGGACACCTCGCGTTCCCTCGAATACGAAGTTGTATCCGGCCAGTTCGAATGAATCTCCGGCCACCATGCGCAAGTGTTTTTCCGAGCTGACCGGGTTGGTCAGCGAGGCTCCGACCAGGAAAAGGCCGACGCCAAAGTGTGCAATGATCATGCCGGTTTCGCCGCGCCCCGGTCTGCGTCCGGGGGTTGAACTCATTCGTTGGCGGTAGTACCGCAAACAGCTGGCCATGATCCAGAAAGCCCCGGCAACGCCGGCAATTCCCCAGCCGCCGGCTTTGGGTAACAGGAAATAAGTGGCGACGCCGCCCACCAGGGCGAAGACTGCGGGCACCATGAGTGCACCCAGCACGCGCCTCAGGCTGTCCTGCTGCCACTTGGTATAAAAACCCAGCGGGAGCAGCACAGCGATGGGCACCAACAGCAGCGCGAACAGTGTGCCGAAGTATGGCGGGCCCACCGAAATCTTGCCGGCATCCAGGGCATCCAGCAGCAAGGGATACAGGGTTCCAGTCAGTACCATGGCAGCCATCACGACCAGCAACAGGTTGTTGATCAACACCAGGGTTTCACGAGACATGCCGGAGAAATTACTGCCCTGAACCATCGCAGGGGCGCGTATCGCGAACAGCAGCAGGGAGCCGCCAACCACCACCACCAGGTAGGCCAGGATGAATACGCCGCGAGTCGGGTCGGAAGCAAAGGCGTGCACCGAGGTCAGGACGCCGGAACGTACCAGGAACGTGCCCAGCAGGCACAGTGAGAAGGCCGTGATGGCCAGGATCAGCGTCCAGTTCCGAAACGTGCCGCGTTTCTCGGTCACTGCCTGCGAGTGAATCAGGGCTGTACCGACGATCCAGGGCATGAACGATGCATTTTCGACCGGATCCCAGAACCACCAGCCGCCCCAGCCAAGTTCGTAGTAAGCCCACCAGCTTCCCAGCGCGATGCCCAGCGTCAGGAATGCCCAGGCGACATGGGTCCAGGGGCGCGACCAGCGCACCCATTCGCGGGTGACCTGCTGGCCCAGCAGGGCTGCCACCGCGAAGGCAAAAGATACCGAAAATCCGACATAGCCCATGTACAGCATGGGTGGATGAATGATCAATCCCGGATCCTGCAGCAGTGGATTGAGGTCCAGTCCATCCACGGCCTGAGGAATCAGGCGGCCGAACGGGTTGGAGGTGAAGACCACGAACAGCAGGAAACCGACCGAAACCCAACCCAGCACGGCCAGCGTGCGGGCACGAAAATCGTCCGGCAGCTTCTTGCTGAAAATAGCCACGGCGAAGGTCCACAGGCACAGAATCAGCTCCCATAACAACAAGGAGCCTTCATGGGATCCCCACACCGCGGAAAACCGGTATTCCATCGGCAATTGCGAGTTGCTGTTTCTCGCCACGTATTCGACTGAGAAATCCTGGACGATGAATGCCCAGGTCAGGATGATGAAGGAGCAGGCGATCAGGAAAAACTGGGCAGCAGCCCCGGTCTGCCCGATTCTCATCAGCTGCTGGTTGCCGGTGGAGGCGCCGATCATCGGCAGGATGCCCATGGTCAGAGCGACCAGCAGGGCGCCGATAAGCGTAATTTGTCCGAGTTCAGGGAGCATCCTTATCCGCCTTCCTTACCTTCAGTCATTAAATGGCCGGATTCCTCCAGCGCATCTGCAACTTCCGGCGGCATGTAGTTTTCATCATGTTTCGCCAGCACTTCGGTCGCTGCAAACCTGCCCGAATCATCCAGTGCGCCACGGGCGATTACGCCCTGTCCTTCACGGAACAGGTCGGGCAGTGTGCCGACATATTCGACGGTAACTTCTTCGGGCCCGTCGGTCACCACGAAATGGGTGGTCAGGCTTTGACCTTGCCGCTCAACGCTTCCGGGTTTAACCAGTCCGCCCAGGCGGAATTGTCGGCCAGGCGGTATCGGTTGCTGGGCGAGTTCGCTGGGGCTCTGGAAATACAGCAGGTTCTGCTGCAACGAGTAAAACGCAATTGCGCTGGCCACGCCTACTCCGGCCAGGATCAGCAATACGGCAATTAATCTTCTCTTACGTGTTGGTGTCACGGGAACGTTCCTCGACTTGTACCAGGCGCCTGATGTCCCTGGTGATTGATTTCTTTCGCATAAGGGGCGCCACGGCGCACCAGAGGAGAACGACTGCGCCGATCGAATAGGCGCCTATGATAAAAGGGGTATGACTCATCCGTTTTTCTCCTTCAAAACTTCGCGAACCCACGCTTTACGAATATCCTGCTCCAGCAATTTGACACGTGCACGGGTCAACAGGTTCGCTCCGTAATAAAATTTGGTGGCCACGGCCATGATCAAAAGCGGCCAAAGCATGCTTGAATCGATGCTGCTGCCCCCCATCAGGCTGATACTGCTCCCCTGGTGCAGCGTGTTCCACCACTTCACCGAATAGTGGATGATCGGCAGGTTGACCGCGCCGACCAGCGCCAGGAGACAGGCAGCACGGGCGGCTTTGCGGGGTTCGTCGATCGCGTTGTAAAGACCGATGATGCCAAGGTATACGAACAGCAGGACCAGTTCAGAAGTCAGCCGTGCATCCCAAACCCAGTAGGTCCCCCAGGTGGGTCGGCCCCACAACGAGCCGGCAGTTAATGTAACGATGGTGAAGGCGGCGCCGATGGGCGCGCTGGTCATTGCCAGGATTTCGACGATCCTGATCCGCCAGACCAGGGCAATGAACGCCATGATCGCCATCGAAATGTAAATCAGCAGTGACATCCAGGCAGCGGGCACGTGGATGTACAGGATCCGGAAGCTTTCACCCTGCAGGTAATCAGCAGGCGCCTTGACCAGCCCCAGGTACAGCCCCCAGACCGTGAGCACAATAAAAATCGCCCAGAACCAGGGAATGAATTTGCCGGTAAAGTTATAGAACCAGGGAGGTGAGCCCATCTTGTGAATGAACATCACGAAGGCGTTCTTTCTGGGTTTGTTGGTTTTTGCAGTTTCTACATTCATGACAGACTGATTTTCAAAGCCGCCGCGGCAGCAAAAGGCGCGAGGGTCACCGATGTTATCAGGCCGGCTGTCAGCAGGCCCAGGAACTGGGTGTAAGGCAGACTGTCCGAGGCTGCCATAACCGCCGCGGTTGCGATGATCAAGATGGGGACATAAAGCGGAAATACCAGTAGTGAAAGCAGCTGGCCACCGCGTTTCAGGCTGATGGTCAGGCCCACGCCGATGGAACCGATAAGACTCAGGATCGGTGTGCCGATCGCCAGCGTCAGGATCATCACGCCGAGTGATTCGGTCGGCAGGTTCATCCACAAGGCCAGCAGCGGTGACAGCAGGACGATGGGCAGGCCGGCAACCAGCCAGTGCGCGAGGATTTTCGCCAGCGCGATCAGGGTGAGCGGGTGCCCGCTGATGACGAACTGCTCCATGGTGCCGTCTTCAAAGTCGGAACGGAACAGGGCGTCGAGAGATATTACCGTGGCCAGCAGGGCGGCAATCCAGATGACTCCAGGCGCTATTCGAGCCAGCAGTTGCGGCCCGGGGCCGATACCCAGCGGAAACAGGCTGACGACCACCATCAGGAAAATTACCGGAAACAGCAACTCGGTGCGACGCCGGAACGCCAGTAACAGGTCCCTGCGCAGCAGCGCGAAGAACGCCCGGGAAAGGCTGCCGCTGGCGACTTGCGCGCTCATGCTGCAGCCCCTGAAATGAGGTGATAGTCGACCGTGCCCGCCCACTGTGGGCGGTGCGCACCGTGTGTGGCCAGCACACAGGCGCCGCCGGCGCCCAGGTGACTGTCGAGCAGGCGATCCACCAGTTCGACGCCTTCCTGGTCCAGGTTGGAATAAGGCTCGTCCAGTAACCACAATTGCGCTTCGCTGACCAGCAGGCGGGCCAGTGCACAACGCTTGCGCTGGCCTGCGGAAAGGGTCCGTGCCTGTTGTTCTGCCACCCGGGTCAGCCCGACCTGGCGGATCAATTGGTCGAGGCTGGTGCCGGATGTTCCCAGGAAATCCCGCATGAAACGCAGGTTTTCCACGACGCTGAGATCGTCCTTGATGCCGAGATAGTGACCGACATATGCCATGCCCGCAGCGTTGAAATCCAGCTGACCGGAGGTTGGGTGAAGAATCCCGGCCAATACGCGGATCAGGGTGGTTTTACCGCAACCGTTGGCGCCTGTTACCAGCAGCAGTTCGCCGCTATTAAGGGCGAAGTTCACGGGTTCGAACACCGGTTCAAAATAGCGTTCGAAAACGATTTGCGAGGCAGATAGCATGAAGCTCCAGGTCACTTTTTTTACTTGTGGCGCCATGCTACGGAAACCACGGTACCAAGTCCAAGAGATTCTAGATACCTAAATGATTCAGATCAATACATCTTTTTCGAAATTTAAACCGTCAAACCACGGTCTGATAGGGTCAAGCGTTTCGAATGGAGAAAAGGTATAGTGCGCGTGCTTGCAGGAGAGTGATAAAAGTATGAGTCAGTATGATTTTGACCTGTTTGTGATCGGCGCGGGGTCCGGTGGTGTTCGTGCCGCCAGGATAGCGGCCGGACACGGTGCGCGCGTGGGAATTTGCGAGGAAAGCCGGGTGGGTGGCACCTGCGTGATCCGGGGCTGCGTACCCAAGAAATTGCTGGTCTATGCTTCTCACTTTGCAGAGGATTTTGAAGACGCTCGCGGATTTGGCTGGGAAACCGGTCCTGCCCGTTTCAGCTGGACGGACCTGATCCGCGCCAAGGACCGGGAAATTGACCGCCTGAATGGCGTTTACCTCAACTTGCTGGCCAATTCCGGTGTGGAATTGATCAATGGGCGCGGCTCGTTCACCGATGCCCATGCGGTGCGGGTCGGTGAGCGCACCGTTACCGCAGAGTACATATTGATCGCCACGGGTGGAACGCCATGGGTTCCTGACATTCCCGGAATCGAGCACGCAATCACGTCGAATGAAGCTTTCGATCTGCCCGATTTGCCGGGCCGTGTAGCCGTCGTCGGTGGCGGGTTTATTGCCTGCGAATTTGCCGGTATATTCAACGGTCTGGGCGCCGAAGTCACCCAGGTTTACCGAGGCGACGCGGTTCTCAGGGGATTCGACCAGGATGTGCGCCGGGTGGTCAGCGAAGAACTGGTTAAAAAAGGGATTGACCTGAGACTGGAATCGGATATTGCCGGTATCGAAAAAACGGACTCAGGCCTGGCCTTGTCGCTGCAGAACGGAGACTCGCTGGAGGTTGACCAGGTGATGTACGCCACCGGCCGTGTGCCCCTGGTGCGGGACCTTGGGTTGCGGGATATTGGCGTGGAGGTCCGGGCTGATGGCAGGATCGTCGTTGATGATTTCTCCCAGACCAATATCGAACATATCTATGCAGTTGGTGACGTCACCAGCAGGGTCAACCTCACACCGGTCGCCCTCTATGAAGGCCATTCCTTCGCCGATAGCGTCTTTGGCGGAAGAACGCGCCCGGTCAACCACGAGTACGTGCCTTCAGCCGTCTTTTCGCAACCCCCGGTGGGCACGGTAGGCTACAGCGAGGAAGACGCGCTGCACCACATCGGCCCGATCGACGTTTACCTGTCCGAATTCCGCCCGATGAAGCACACTCTGAGCGGTCGTGACGAGAAAACAATGATGAAACTCATCGTTGAACGCGAGAGCCGGAAAGTGGTCGGAATTCACATCGTTGGACTGGATGCCCCTGAAATTGTCCAAGGCTTCGCGGTCGCGGTAAAATCGGGCCTGACCAAGGAACGGTTTGACTGCACGATCGGAATACACCCGACCGCTGCGGAAGAACTGGTGACGATGCGCAGCCCCGCCAGGAGCCATGGATGACATTCAAGTTCTCTCGAAATTTTCTGATCGCATGCTTTGCCCTTTCCGGGCTGATCATGCTGTCGCCGGTGTTTGCCCGCGATGGCCAGTCGACGGATAAGGAAACCCGTCGTTATATCGTGGAACTGCAGGATCTCCCGCTGGCGGCCTACCGGGGCCAGGCGTTGTCGACACCGGCCCGCGACGGGCGCGGCGAACTACCCGCGACGGCACGAAAAGCCACGGGTAAGGCCAGGCTTTCGGTGCGTTCAGAGGCTGCAAAGCTCTACCTGGAATACATCGCAGACCGGCACCAGGAGTTCACGGCCGAAGCTTCGTTGCTGCTGGGCCGCGAGGTGTCTTTGGTTCATCGGTACCGCGTCACCAGCAACGGAATGGCGCTGGACCTCAATCCGGCCGAGGCGGAAATACTGGCGAATTCGCCGCTGGTGAAATCGATCAGCCCGGACACCATCAGCCGTCTGGACACCTTTGCGGGCCCAGAGTGGATTGGAGCAGAGGAACTCTGGACAGGCAGTGCCGGTCTCGAGGAGAAACGGGGTGAGGGCGTCATCGTCGGCGTCATTGATTCCGGTATCAACTGGGACCATCCCTCTTTCGCCAATACATCGATCGATGGCTATTCTCACATCAATCCACTGGGCGGCTACCTGGGACTTTGCAACGAATTCGAATCAGGTGCGCAATGCAACGACAAGCTGATCGGCGTTTATGATTTTGTCGAGGACGATCCTTCAACGGAAGACGTCGTCGAAGAAAATACCAATGGCAAGGACAATGACGGCCACGGCAGCCACACCGCGGGAATTGCAGTCGGTAACCCGGTCAACACTTTTTACAATGGATTCAACGTGACGCCATCGGGAGTTGCCCCGCGCGCCAACCTCATCACATACCGCGTTTGTTTCATCGGGGAGCCGGAAGACCCGGACAGCGGAGGTTGCGCGGGATCGGCGATTCTCGAAGCGATTGACCAGGCGGTCGCAGACGGTGTCGACGTCATCAATTACTCCATCGGCAGCGGAGCCAGTAACCCGTGGAGCAATGGCAGCATTTCGCGAGCGTTTCTCAACGCCCGCAACGCAGGTATTTTCGTTGCGACTTCAGCGGGTAATGACGGTCCCAATGAAGCTACGGTCGGCAGTCCGGCCAATGCGCCCTGGATCATTGCCGTGGGCAGTGCCACTCACAACGTGACATCAGGCAGCCTGGTCCAGGACCTGGCCGGCGGTGACTCGACGCCCCCCGGTGACCTGGTGGGCGCCAGCAATACGGATGGAATCGATCAGCGAAAAATCGTGCATGCGCGCGATTACGGCAATGCCCTGTGCGGCGTCGGCGAGGCGGAACTTCAGCCCGGCTGTGACGGCAACCAGGGTGAAAGCAATCCCTGGGACGGCCAGAAGCCGTTCAACGGGGAAATCGTGGTTTGTGACCGTGGAATTTATGGCCGTGTCGAAAAAGGAAAGAACCTGCTGCTGGCCGGTGCCGGTGGCTATATCCTGGCCAATACCGATGAACAGGGAGGTTCCGTGGTCGCGGACGATCACTGCCTGCCGGCGACCCACATCGGCAACGAGGACGGTGACAAGATGCGCAATTGGCTGGCCAGTGGAAGCGGTCATGAAGGGAGCCTGTCGGGTGCCGGCCTGATCGAAATAGACAGTTTCGGAGACCAGGTCAGTCCATCCAGTTCCAGGGGGCCGGGAGAGCCTCCGGTTGAGGACATTCTCAAACCCAACCTGATTGCTCCGGGTATCTCGATCCTTTCAGCTTGGGACATCGGGCAGTCTTTCATGAGCCTGTCAGGCACTTCGATGTCGTCACCTCATGTAGCAGGCGCGGCGGCATTACTGAAATCGATCCACCCGGACTGGTCAGTCAGCCAGTTGGCCTCGTCTATTGAATCCACTACTGACCCGGAACAGGCAACTGACCGCGGAATCGAGTCCGCTACCGCGCAGGTCCAGGGAGCCGGCCGCCCCCAGCTTGGAGACGCGGCAAATGCAGGCCTGTTCCTGGATGTAACCGGAGCGCAGTTCATCGCCGCCAACCCTTCAGGCGGTGGCGATCCGAGCGAGCTGAACATGACCGGACTGGTGGATGCAAATTGCCGCAGCCAATGCAGCTTCACGCGCACCGTGACCGACCAGAAAGGCGGTGGCAGCTGGACTGCGGCTGCGATCGGGTTCCCGGATGATGTCGTGGTGGATGTCAGCCCGGCAAACTTCACCGTCAGCAATGGGCAGAGCCGTTCACTGGGTGTCGATGTCGATCTCTCCGGTTCGGACATTGTGGGTGAGTGGATTTCCGGCAGGATCAGGCTCAGTTCTGCGGGCTCCCCCGACCAGTTCCTGACGGTAAGTGTTTTTTACGACGGCGGCGACCTCCCACAGGAAGTGACGATATCGACTGACCTCGATGGTGGCTGGCAGGAGACTATGCTTACTGACCTGGTGGCCATGCCGGATGCGACTTTCAGCAGTGGGGGGCTGGCCAAGCCCACGACGACAATGAACGTGCTGGACCAGGATCCCACCGATGATGATCCTTACGATGGCGGGGAAGGTTCGTTCACGGTCTGGCATCCATCGACAACCGGTATTTTATGGCTGTACGCAGAAACCCTTGCATCCACTTCTGTCGACCTGGACCTTTTCGTCGGCAGAGACGACAATGGCGATGGCTTTCCGCAGGAGTTCGAGGAGCTTTGCACCAGTACATCCCCTGACGAACTGGAGCTGTGCGAACTTTATGACCTTCCCCCCGGCGACTACTGGATCGTGGTCCAGAACTGGGAAGCCGGCCAGGAAGCAGGCGATCAAGCGACGCTTGTCCATGCGGCCATCGAACCGTCACCCGACGCCAACTTCGCCGCAACCGGGCCGGGCATCACGAGTGCTGGTGAAACCATTCCACTGCGGCTGAGCTGGAACAATGTCAATGCAATTCCCGGCGACCTTTACTTCGGCGCGGTCGGGATAGGAAGCAGCCGCGAAACGCCCAATAACATCGGCGTCATTCCAGTCAAGTTCAATCGCACCGGCATAGCCGGGCCGGAAACATTTCCGCTGATGGACGGTTCGATACATCAGCTGGCGCTGGCAGCAAACAGCACGCATGACCGGGTATTCATCGATGTTCCTCCGGGGACCAGCCAGCTTACCGTCGAGGCCGGAGGCGCCGACGGGGCACAGAATGACGGCCTGGTGCTGGAACTCAAGCGTCTCGATTTTTCAGCGGCGCTGGACCCGGCGCCCTTTGCCGCTTCTCCGGCACAGGCCCCCGTGCTGGTTTCAGCCCGGGGCACGGGGGGCGTGGGCCCATCCATCACAGTGGTCGGCGTCGATCCCGGGCGCTGGTATGCCTTACTGACGAACACCAACGGTTCGGACAGCAGTGTCAGGGTCAGGGCGACGGCGGAATTCCAGGGCACCCCGCTGGTCCCGCAACCCGGCCTCTGGTATCCGGGTTCACGGCCGGACGTCAGGCAGGGTTATGAGTACAATGCGGGCAGCGGCGCCGGCGGCAGCAGCCAGGCGCTGTTGTGGTATACCTATGACGAACTCGGCCGGCCCGCCTGGTATATTGCCGGGGCCCCTGCGAGTGAATCCAATATCTGGACTGCCGAGTTGTTGCGTTTTACCAACGACGGCGAGAAACAACAGCCGGTCAAGGCAGGTTATGTCTCGGTAACGAACCTGGGTGAAAAAGACCAGATGTTTTCTTACACCTTGTTTGGCAAGTCGGGGTCCGAGCGCATGCTTCCGATTTCGTCATTGTCCTGTCCGCAGGTTGACGGATCCGAGGCAAGCTACAGTGGTCTGTGGTATCCGGGTTTCGATGGTCTGGGTGGCGCCAGTGTCCTGGTAAATGCCGAGACCCAGTCCCAGATTCACTACCTGTTTGACGATACGGGCTCACCCCGCTGGCTGGCTGCGGCGGAACTGGAAATTTCGCCCGCCGCCACCGAGTTGCCCATGTTGCAGTTCAGCGGTTTCTGTGCCGTGTGTGAGGCCACGGATGTCACTTCCCAGCAGGTAGGCGTGCTGGATCGGAATTTCCTGTCTGAATCGGAAGGCAGCTGGACCCTGGATTACCTGCTTAAGGCGCCGTTGAGCGGCTCGGTTGAGCGAACCGATTCAATCTTCAAGCTTACCGACGAGATGGAATGTCTGTGACGGAGGCCCAATTCCCGATGGTTCGTAACAGCTCAAAGCAGTCTTCAAAGCTGTTGTAAAGCGGGACCGGGGCGACCCGGATCACGTCCGGTTCGCGCCAGTCAGTCAACACGCCCTGTGCCTCGAGGTACTCGAACAGGGCCCTGCCGTCGTTACGCCCCGACCGCACCCTGAGAGAAAGTTGCGAACCCCTGCGCTCAGGTTCCGTGGGCGTTAAAATTTCCAGCAGTTCGTGCAGGTGCGTGCGGATGCCCCGGATCAGGTAACGGGTCATGGCCACCGACTTGGTTCGAAGCGGCCCCGTACCGGCTTCTTCGAACAGTTCGAGCGAAGCCCGCAGCGGGGCCATCGACAGCAACAGGGGAGTGGAAATCTGCCACGCATCGGCGCCGCGCTCGGCTTCGAAGTCATGTGCCATCCTGAACCGGCTATGCTGCGCATTTCCCCACCAGCCGTTGAAGCGCGGCAGGTCTGTGTCCTTGTGATGCATTGCATGTACGAAGCCACCTGCCACCGCGCCAGGTCCGGCATTGAGATACTTGTAGTGGCACCAGGCGGCAAAGTCACAGCCGCTGTCATGCAGTTCCAGCGGCAGGTTACCGACGTGGTGGGCCAGGTCGAAGCCCACCTTTGCGCCGGCCCGGCGGGCCGCCTCGACGATACGCGGTAAATCGAAAGCCTGGCCGGTGATGTACTGGACGCCTGGCCATAAAACCAGCGCAATCTCGTCGCCGTGGGCCGCCAGGCAGTCTTCAACCGAGCTTTCTTCCAGCAGGTGCTCGCCTTCGCGCGGTGCGAGTTCGACCAGGTCCTGCTCCGGGTCAAGGCCGTGAAATTGCAACTGGGATTGCACCGCGTAACGATCGGACGGAAAGGCGTGGCTCTCGATCAGTATTTTGCGCCGCCTTTCCCGCGGCCTGAAAAAACTCACCATCAGCAGGTGCAGATTGACCGTGAGAGTATTCATCACGACGATTTCTTCGGGCCGGCTGCCCACCAGGCCGGAAAGTGATTCACAAAGCCTGCGATTAAATTCCATCCAGGGCAACGGGCCTTCAAAATGGCCCCGAACGGCTCGCTCGCGCCAGGCATCCAGTTCGTCCTGCACCACAGTCTGAACCGATTTTGCCTGCAGCCCCAGCGAATGACCGCAGAAATAGACCAGGTCGGTGCCGTCACTGTGCTTGGGAATGTGGAAACGCGCTCGGAATCCAGCCAGCTCATCCTGCCCGTCCAGTGAATTTGCCTCCGCTAACAGATTGTCCATCAGGCTCGCTCCGCGTTCGATGGATCATTATAATGCCGCGCATCTCTTTTGGTGACATGCCTTTGAAACTCAGCGATTTCCAGTTTGAACTTCCTCCGGAACTGATTGCCCAGCAGCCCCTGGAGAACCGGTCAGACAGCCGGCTTTTGCATGTTTCGCGGACAGGGCTCCCGCTCAGTGACGGGCATTTTCATGATTTGCCATCTTTGTTGCGCAGGGGAGATCTGCTGGTATTCAACAACACGCGTGTGATTCCCGCCCGTCTGTTTGGCCGCAAGGAAACCGGGGGGCGAGTGGAAATCATGCTGGAACGCATGATCGACGATTATGAATGCATCGCCCAGTTACGAGTCAGCAAAACCCCCAGGCAAGGCGCCAGGATAGTCCTCGAGGATCATTCCCTGATTGAAGTGACCGGCAGGGACGGCCCGTTTTTCCGCATGCGTATTCCCGGCGGCGGGCTGGGCAATAAACTGGAACGACTGGGGCACATGCCTTTGCCGCCCTATATCGAGCGCCAGGACACCCCGGAAG
>CAJIAU010000161.1_pt1 | contig 16463 bp, 16 predicted proteins | sample 9199171 | NCBI WGS metagenome assembly CAJIAU01 (sample SAMEA7708280, study PRJEB35096) | sediment metagenome | biome: marine neritic benthic zone biome [ENVO:01000025]; feature: sediment [ENVO:00002007]; material: shallow marine sediment [ENVO:03000034] sea grass bed [ENVO_01000059] ...
GCTTCCGACGCACCATATACAGTCCCGATGAGCTCACCGGTTGCCGGGTTGAATGATTCGATGGTGCCCTGGTCCTGCGTAGAGGACCATTCGCCGTTGCCAAAATAGGCGCCTGGATTGAAGTCTTTGATGCCTAGCGATTGCAGAAATTCCATGATGTTTCCGGACCTTTATTCATTGATGGATAGAGGGTAAAAAATCGATCACGGTATTATCGCATCCGCCCCGGATCGATGCACATGTTATCTAGGTCAAAAAAAATGTGACTTTCATGGAACTCCGCAGGCGGGGCCGTGTCATATCGCACAGTGGCAACATCGACCATGATATGCTCAGAGCAGGGAGCCGACACGTATGACGGCCGTATACAAATTACAAGCCGCTCAGACCGTGAGTGAGCCGGAGATCGATTCCCGGCCAGTGGTCCGGCGGCTGGGTCAGAACCTATCGGAGCATTCGCGGATGAGCGAAGCACAGGTCGATCAATTGCTGGTAGAGCGGGTGCAAAAAGGCGACACCAAGGCCTTCGACCTGCTTATCAATAAGTATCAGCACAGGATTGTGAGCCTGGTGGCGCGTTATGTTTCCGACCAGACGGAAGCCCAGGACGTAGCCCAGGAAGCATTCATCAAGGCATACCGTGCAATCGACAGGTTTCGCGGCGACAGCGCTTTTTACACCTGGCTGTACCGTATCGCAATCAACACGGCCAAAAACTGGCTGGTTGCACGCAAGAGACGTCCGCCCGCCAGCGATATCGATGCAGCGGACGCCGAGCAGTATGACATGGAGAGCCGGCTGAAAGAGCAGGGCACTCCGGAAAACGAAATGATGCGTGAAGAAATCAAGCGTACCGTTTTCAACACCATTGCGGAGCTGCCGGATGATTTACGCACGGCCATCATGCTTCGTGAAATGGAAGGCATGAGTTACGAAGATATCGCATTGACTATGGATTGCCCGATCGGCACGGTCCGTTCCCGGATCTTCCGGGCGCGGGAAGCCATCGATGAAAAACTGAAACCCCTGGTAGAAGGGCACTGAGACTACAAATTGGAACGACGATGAGTAAAGAAACTCGCGAACACCTTTCAGCACTGGTAGACGGCGAAATCAGTCCGGACACCAGCCGATTCCTGGTCAGGCGCCTGGGCAGTGATGTCGAATTGAGGGCGACCTGGGCACGATACCACCTGGTGAGAGACTGTCTTCGTCACCAGGAGGGTGAAATTGCTCATGATGATCTTTGTGACCGTATCAGCCAGGCCATCGAGAATGAACCGGTCGAAATACAGAAATCCCCGGCTTACCGGCGGTGGCTGAAACCGGTGGGCGGCATGGCCATTGCAGCTTCGGTGGCGTTGATGGCTATCTCAATGGTCGGTCCGGGTTCACCAGGAATTCCTTTTTCAGCCGGAGAAGTAGCTGAAGAGAGCCCTGTCGAGCAATTTACCAGCCCGCAAAGCCTGACCCGGGCGCCTGCTTCAAGCCAGGTCAGCCTGTCCAATGGACCCAACCAAAACGACCGGGCGATGGACGCGTACCTGCTGCGACATTACCAGGCCAGTGGCGCCACCGGCAGAAAAGGTTTCGTCACTTATGTCCCCATGGTGATCACTGCTTCAAAAAATCCCGAAGGATCTGAACAGAACGACGAAAAAGCTGAAGCACAATCCGACCAGGTAGAAGAATCCGGTAGAAAATGATTGTCCGGGCCGCCACATGCTTGCTGGTGGCTTTTCTGGTTTTTCCGGCCACAGGGCTGAGCGCCGGGGATTCAGATACTCCCCGCCAGCTGCTCGAACGAATGACTGCGGCCATGAGCCAGATGAGCTACCAGGGCACGTTTGTTTACGTTCAGGGCGATATCGTTGAAACGATAAGAATCACCCATGTTGCCGATGACAAAGGTGTCCGTGAACATCTTGTAGCCGTTTCCGGGCCGCCACGAGAAGTAATCCGTGACTCCAATGGCGTGCGCTGGGTGCTGGCCGATAGCCGGTCGGTGTTTGAAGACGCTGCATTCAACCGGTCTTTCTTTCCCGAACTGCCCGCCGACCGGCAGGATCAGACCGAAAACTCCTATTCGATGAAGCGGGGCGAGGCCGGAAGGATCGCAGGTCACCGCGTCACTAACCTGAAAATTTTGCCCCGGGACAAGTACCGTTACGGGTATTCCCTGTGGCTGGAACAACACTCGGGTCTGTTGCTGAAATGGGAATTGATCGATCACCGCAAAAACGTGCTGGCCCGGCTGATGTTCACCGATTTCCGACTTGGCTCGGAAGTCGATATGAGCGAGTTGAGACCGGCCTCCCAGCTGAAGAAATTCAAGACCGTGGAATCAGAGCTTCCCGCCGGCAGGGGAAAGTCAAAGACCGGACCAAGGTGGTTCCCGGACAGTCTGCCCCCCGGGTTCGAGCTTGCGGTGCACCGTTCCATAAAAGAACAGGGTGACGGGGTGTACGAACATCTTGTATACAGTGATGGGCTGGCGGCGGTTTCGGTTTACATTGAAAGCAACAAGGTGGCGCAGGCACAGCGGACAGGCCTGAAAAGACTGGGTACAACGCACGCTTTTTCCCGTTTTTCAGATGATGTGCTGATCACCGTCGTTGGTGACGTACCCGCCATTACCGTCAAGATGATCGGTAATGGCGTCAAAATCGGGTCCCCCTGAGGCCTGATCCATTGGGATGATCGAGCAGCAAGGCAGAATTGTAGCCGCAGCGGATGGGCGCGCCCGCGTCCGGCTAGGGGGCATGAGCGGATGTCCCAGCTGCGATCAAGGCAAGGGTTGTGGCGCCGGGATATTCGGGCGAATGCTCAGGCGTCATCCAGTGGAACTGGAGCTCGAAAACGGAATTGGCGCTTCGGACGGCCAGGGCGTCATGGTTGGGATTTCCGAGCGGATCTACCTGAGACTGGTTGCCAGGTTCTACCTGCTGCCCCTGCTGGCTGGGCTAACCGGGGCAGCTGTTGCATACTACCTGTCCCGGTTTCTGACGGTCAGCCAGGGAGGGTCTGACGTGGTATCCCTGGTGGGCGGAATCGCTTGTGCTGCAGCTGCGGTCATTCGTAACCGAAAAGTTTCCGCGGAATTTCCCGAAAGAATTATTGTCCACCTGTTGCGAGTTATTTGAATACAGAAAGCACTGAAAAATTACACGAGGAATTTGTTGTGACCAGAAAGTTTATTGTAGTTTCATTTATGTCACTGCTGATGTTGATGTCAGAAGCCGGCTTCGCCCGGGTTTCGGGACTTCCGGACTTCACCGAGTTGGTCGAAGAATCCGGCCCGGCGGTTGTCAATATCCGGGTAACGCAGTTCGGCGAAAGGGCGCTTGGCAGACCCGATGGAATGGACGGCTCGCAGGGTCAGCAGGAAATTCCCGAATTCTTCAGGCGTTTTTTTGACGTGCCCGGAAATCCCAACAATCCGGGCGGTTCTCGCCCAGACCGCCGGGGGGCGGGTTCTGGTTTCATTTTTGAATCCGACGGTTACATCATCACCAACCATCACGTTATCGACGGTGCTGACCAGATTATCGTCAGAATGGCCGACCGGCGTGAGTTTGAAGCTGAATTGATCGGATCCGACCCGCTCAGTGATATTGCCTTGCTGAAAATTGACGCAAAGAACCTGCCAACGTTGAAACTGGGTGAAAGCAAGGACCTAAGGCCAGGTGAGTGGGTGGTCGCCATCGGTTCGCCGTTCAACTTCGACCAGTCCGTAACAGCGGGCATCGTCAGCGCCAAGGGAAGAAGCACCAACCAGCAGCAGTACGTACCCTTTATCCAGTCGGACGTTGCGATCAATCGTGGCAACTCCGGTGGTCCGCTGCTGAATATGGATGGCGAAGTGGTCGGTATCAACTCGTGGATTCTGAGTTCGGGTGGCGGTTATATCGGGCTGTCGTTCTCGATCCCTATCGAAACCGCTAACGGCGCGGTCAAACAGCTACGCGAGACCGGCAAGGTTTCACGCGGATTGCTCGGTGTACAGGTGGGCGCGGTCAATCGTGAAATGGCCGAAGCTTTCGGCCTGGAGCGGCCAGTGGGCGCATTGGTTAATGACGTAACCCCTGGCAGCGCCGCAGAACGGGCGGGAATCGAGCCCGGCGATGTGATCCTGGCCTTCAACGATGAAGCCATCGAATCTTCCGGTGACCTGCCTCCGCTGGTCGGCATCAACCCTCCGGGAACCGAGGCTGAAGTGCTGGTGGTTCGCAATGGCGAAGAAAAGACATTCGTGGTCACACTCGATGCACTGGAATCAGACGATGAAGGAAACCTGAGGGCATCGACACAGGAGGACAGTTCCGGCAACGTGCTGGGAATCGTCGTCGAGCCGATCAATGAGAACCGCCGCAGGGCGCTTGGCAACCCGGAAGGCGGCGTCATTGTTTCCCACATCGATAGCGACGCGGCGTTTCGGGCGGGGCTCAGGAACGGCGACGTGATACTCACCATCAACAACCAGGCGGTTGAAGACGCCGATTCATTCAACGGCATTGTAGAATCGCTGCCTGAAGGAAAAGCCGTCGCATTGAGAGTCATGCGCGAGGGAATTACGCGCTATATCGCATATTCACCCGCAGTTGAAGATTAAGAGACTGCAGTTAAGTTATAATCAGGGGTTGCTAAGCAGGGCCATTCGTTTCAGCTGAAGCGGATGGCCCTTTAATTATTGTCAGGGATTAAACAGGCATTCAGGGAATGGACCAGAATCGCATTCGAAATTTTTCCATCATCGCGCACGTCGACCACGGCAAATCGACAATCGCAGACCGGTTTATCCAGATTTGTGGAGGGTTGACCGAGCGCGAAATGGAAAACCAGGTTCTCGATTCAATGGAACTGGAACGCGAGCGCGGAATCACCATAAAGGCGCAAAGCGTAACCCTGGACTACAAGGCATTCGACGGCAATGTCTATAAACTCAATTTCATCGATACACCCGGCCACGTCGATTTCTCCTACGAAGTGTCGCGGTCGCTTGCTGCCTGTGAGGGCGCTTTGCTGGTGGTGGATGCGGCCCAGGGGGTCGAGGCGCAAAGCGTAGCCAATTGCTACACGGCTGTTGAACTCGGCCTGGAAGTCATACCGGTGCTGAACAAGATCGATTTGCCTTCGGCCGAGCCGGAGCGGGTCAAACAGGAAGTCGAGGACATCATTGGCATCGAGGCGGCGGATGCGCTCTGTGTGAGCGCGAAAACGGGCGAGGGCATGGTAGAAGTGCTGGAATCCATGGTTAACGGTATTCCCAGTCCGGCCGGTGATCCTGATGCACCTTTCAAGGCTCTGATCGTTGACTCCTGGTTCGATAACTACCTGGGAATCGTTTCACTTGTGCGAGTGGTCGACGGTTCTGTCAAGAAAGGTCAGAAGATCAAAATCATGTCCAGCGGAAACCAGCACCAGGTTGAACAGGTGGGCGTGTTCACTCCCAAGCGGGAAGTCAGGCCAGAGATTTCCGCTGGCGAGGTCGGTTTTTTCGTTGCCGGCATCAAGGATGTGCACGGCGCGCCGGTCGGTGACACCATCACGCTGGCCAAAGACGGGGCGGAAGGGCCGCTACCCGGGTTCAAAATGATGCAGCCCCGGGTTTTTGCCGGGCTGTTTCCAACGGATGCGGAAGACTACCCGGATCTGCGCGAAGCGCTGGACCGGCTGCAATTGAATGATGCGGCGCTGCAGTTCGAGCCGGAAACCTCCGAGGCGCTCGGATTCGGGTTCCGCTGCGGGTTCCTGGGCCTGTTGCACATGGACATTGTGCAGGAACGGCTGGAGCGTGAGTACAACGTAGACCTGATTACCACCGCACCGACCGTCATTTACGAAGTTCAGCTGAACAGCGGTGAACTCATCAGCCTGGAAAATCCCGCGAAATTGCCGGAGACCAACAAGGTACTGGAAATCCGTGAGCCCATTATCGAGGCCAATATCCTGGTGCCGCAGGATTACGTCGGAGCCGTGATCGGTTTGTGTGAAGAAAAGCGGGGTGCGCAAAAAGCGTTGCAGTACGTGGGGGGGCAGGTTTCAATCCGTTACGAATTGCCATTATCCGAGGTCGTACTGGATTTTTTTGACCGGCTGAAATCGGTCAGCCGTGGCTATGCGTCCTTCGATTACCATTTCATCCGGTTCCAGACAGGGCCCTTTGTGCGGGTTGATGTGTTGATCAACGGCGAACGGGTTGATGCGCTATCCCTTATCGTTCACCGGGACCAGGCCCAGAGACGCGGCCGTGAACTCGCCGTGAAGATGAAGGAACTGATACCCAGGCAGATGTTCGACGTGGCGATCCAGTCAGCAATCGGATCCCAGGTCATTGCACGCACGACGGTCAAGGCATTGAGAAAAAACGTAACGGCCAAATGTTATGGCGGGGACGTTACAAGAAAACGCAAACTTCTGGAAAAACAGAAAGCAGGTAAAAAGCGTATGAAGCAGGTTGGCCGCGTGGAGATTCCGCAGGAAGCTTTTCTTGCCGTATTACAACAGGATAACAAGAGGTAAGATGAGTCGATGAAACCGGATTTTTCGTTGCTCCTGGTCGCACTGACCGGGCTGACAGGGCTGGTTTGGGTACTGGACAGCCTGTTTCTCAGGAGGAGGAGAATGGACCGTGCCGTGCAGAAAAGCATGGAGCGGCCCCGTGATCCGGTCATTATCGAATACTCCCGTTCCCTGTTTCCGGTGCTGTTGATCGTTTTGCTCTTCAGGTCGTTCCTGTTCGAGCCGTTCAAAATCCCTTCGGGGTCGATGATTCCAACCCTGTTGGTCGGCGATTTTATTGTCGTGAACAAGTACGCTTACGGTTTGCGGCTTCCCGTTTTGCATTCAAAAATTGTTCCCCTGGGAGAGCCGGAACGCGGGGACGTGGTCGTCTTCAGATATCCGGTCGACCCCAAAGTCAATTTCATCAAGCGACTGGTAGGTTTGCCGGGGGATACCATTGCTTATCGGGACAAGAATCTCTATGTCAACGGAGAGCTTGTCCAAGCGGATTTGCAGGGCCATTACAGCACCAACGAAGTAAAATGCGCGACTCCAAGATCGGACGCCATCAAGCTGACCGAATCGCTCGGAACGGTAACTCATGACATCCTCATTCACGAAGGCAGCGGGGACCGGGACGGCCAGTGGGAAGTGCCCGAGGGGCATTATTTCGTCATGGGTGACAACCGGGACCGCAGTAACGACAGCCGCGAATGGGGTTTCGTTCCGGAACAGAACCTGATGGGCAGAGCGGTTGGGATCTGGCTGAATTTTGACTATACGAAGGGCTGTGGAGACCTGTCGAGAATTGGTGACGGAATTCAATAAATTCTCGTAACATTTTTCTTTAACCCTATGGAAGCGTTATAGTATTCGTATCCACTCAACAAGGAAGAAGGTGAATTCAGATGAAAATTCGCAATGATAGTGGCCTGACGCTGATAGGATTTCTCATTGTACTGTCCGTTGCGTTGTTTTTTGCCTATGCGGGAATGCGTGTTGTGCCGATGTATCTCGAATACCACGCATTGGGAAATGCAATGGACCTGCTGGCCAATGATCCCAACTCGTCGAAACTGCCGCCATCGAAAATCAAGAACAAGATCCAGATGAGCCTCTGGGCAAGCTATGCGAGCAACAACATCAAGAACGAACACATGCGTATTTCCAAGAAGTCAGATGGTGTCAACGTTCGCGTGAAATATGAAGTTCGCAAGCCGTTCCTGGGTAATATCGACATCATAGGCAAATTCGACCGGACCGTCGTTCTGAGAAAATGAAGTGAAAAACTACGTGGCCGGAGTTGACTACCGGTTCACTGACCCGCAATTGCTCCACGAGGCGCTGACACATAAAAGTGCGGGTGCGAATCACAACGAACGCCTCGAGTTTCTCGGTGACAGTGTTCTCAGCCTGGTGATTTCTCACCGGCTGTTCGAGCTGAAGCCGGATGCCAGGGAAGGAGATCTCAGCAGGATGCGAGCCCGGTTGGTCAGGGGGGTAACACTGTCGGACCTGGCACTGGGAATGGGGCTTGGCAAGTATATCCAACTGGGTGAAGGGGAACTCAAATCGGGTGGATTCAGGCGCGCATCCATATTGGCCGATACCCTCGAAGCCCTGCTTGGCGCGATCTTTCTGGATGGCGGTTATAAAGCCTGTCAGCACGTGATAACGCAGTTGTTCGATCCGCTGATCCAGAATCTCCCTTCAGATGATGAACTCAAGGACGCGAAAACCCGGTTACAGGAGTGGTTGCAGGCACGGGCAAGACCGCTGCCTGTCTACACCCTGCAACGTGAAGAAGGTGTTGACCATGCGAAAACATTTTACGTCCAATGCCAATTGCCTGATGATTGCTTGGTGATAGAGGCGCGCGGCGACAGCAGAAGGAAGGCCGAACAGGCCGCAGCAAAAGGTTTGCTGGCCGAGTTGCAGGGTAACCAGGGCAAATGAGCCAGGAGTTTCATTGCGGCTATGTCGCCCTCGTGGGGCGCCCCAATGTCGGTAAATCGACACTGATGAACCGCATTCTCGGCCAGAAGCTGAGTATTGTGACGGCGAAGCCCCAGACTACCAGGCAACGAATCGCCGGAATCAAGACGACTGGCCAGGGCCAGATCATCTACATCGATACACCGGGTATCCACCTGGCAGCCAAAAAAGCCTTGAACCGCTATATGAACCGTATTGCGCAGGCTTCGTTTCACGAAGTGGACCTCATCCTGTTCCTTATCGAAGCTGGCCGGTGGACCAAGCAGGATGAAAATGTCGCCCGTTCGCTGGAGTCCGTGGGCGTTCCGGTGTTGCTGGTGGTCAACAAGATTGACCTTGTCCCGGAAAAATCCCAACTGCTGAGTTTCCTGGAAAGAGACGTAAAAACCGCACGTTTTGAAGAAGTGTTCCTGATAGCCGCCAGGTCGGGTGACGGTGTAGACCGGCTCGAGCAAAAAGTCCTGAAATCCCTGCCATTTTCCCGGCCCTATTATGATGAAGATCAGTGGACAGATCGCAGCGAACGGTTCCTGGCGGCCGAGCTAATCAGGGAGCAACTCATGCTTCGTCTGCATCAGGAATTGCCTTATGCGCTAACGGTGGAGATCGAGGAGTTCAAACGCGAGAAACGGCTGTTGCGGATTGGTGCGATCGTCTGGGTTGAGCGCAAGGGTCAGAAGCAGATCGTGATAGGGAAAGGCGGTGATGTGCTCAAGTTCGTGGGCAGCAGGGCCCGCAGTGCTTTGCAGGAACTGTTTGAAGAAAAAATTTATCTTCGTTTATGGGTGAAAGTCAGCCGGGACTGGTCCGATAACGAACGGGCGCTGCGTCAATTCGGATTCGACGAGCACTGAGTAATCCAGATGCGTGTTCAGCTCGAACCCTCGTATATTCTGCACAGCAGGCCATTTCGGGAGACCAGCCTGTTGCTGGAAGCTTTGAGTAACGATCATGGGCGTGTAGGGCTGGTGGCCCGTGGCGCCCGGGGTTCTCGTTCCCGTTGGAAAAACCTGCTGCAGCCGTTCAGACCGTTGTTGCTGAGCTGGAATCAAAAAGGTGAGCTGGGGACCCTGACCGGGGCAGACCAGGTAGCATCACCACCTGCTCTGGAGGGGGAGGCGTTGTTCTGTGGGCTTTACGCGAACGAACTCACGACCCGGTTCTTGCAACGCCAGGATCCACACCCCGGGTTTTTCGATATTTACCGCGAGTTGGTCGCCAGGCTGTCTGCCGGTGACTTGAGCCAGCCCCTGCTCAGAACTTTCGAGGCCAGATTGCTAAAGTCGGCGGGATTTGGGCTGCAACTGGAGCATGAACACGGCTCGTCCGAGGAGATTAGCGCAAATGCCTGGTATATCTATGAACCTGAAACCGGGCCAAGGCGGAAAGACTACCAGGAGAGCCGGGCCAAAGAGCTGGTTTCCGGCGAGGCCTTATTGGCGCTAAAATCCGGTGTCATCGAGGATCGGCACCTGCGGGAACTTAAAGCAATGATGCGCAAACTGATCCGCTATCACCTGGGAGACAAACCGCTGAATTCCCAGGCCCTGTTTTATTAATCAGCGAATGGAAAGGTGACTGGCATGGCTGTACTGCTTGGCGTTAATATCGATCACGTGGCAACCGTCCGTGAAGCACGGGGAACTCACTACCCCTCTGTGACGGAGGCCGCCGAGCTGGCGGAACGGTCCGGCGCAGATTCGATAACCGTTCACCTCAGAGAAGACCGGCGCCATATCCAGGACGAAGATGTCCGGATTCTGTGCGCAAACACCCGTACCAGGATCAATCTCGAGATGGCGGTAACTCCGGAAATGCTCGCCATTGCGCTGACACGAAAACCTGCAGATGTCTGCCTGGTTCCGGAAAAAAGGGAAGAGTTGACGACCGAGGGCGGATTGGACGTTGCAGCCAATCCGGAGCCTGTCGCAGAGGCTGTTGCCGAGTTGACGGCAGCGGGTATCAGGACATCCCTGTTTATCGACCCCGACAGGGAGCAATTGGATGCTGCCGTTCGGGCAGGCGCCCCGGTAGTGGAATTGCACACCGGTACCTACGCCGACGCCACTGAAGCAGAGCAGGCCGCTGAACTGCAAAGGCTGGAACAAGCCTGTGTATACGGAAATCAGCTGGGGCTACAGATTAACGCAGGGCACGGACTTCATCTGGGAAACGTGCTGCAGGTAACCCGGTTGCCACATATGAACGAATTGAATATCGGCCATTCGATCATCGCCAGGTCGATTTTCGTAGGCCTTGCGGAGGCTGTTCGGGAAATGAAAGAAGCGATTCTGTCAGCCTGACGCGGATACCTCCGCCTGGCGCAGAAAGGACCGTACCGCCTGGTGGGTTTCGTAGTAAGCACGCGCCAGTTCGGCCACCCCGGTTGGCTGACGCAGCAAGCGGTTGAGCAGGATAAAATTCTCTTCCAGTCTTTTTTCCCCGCTCATGGCGGCGGCGCCAATCAGTTTGTGCACCAGAAAGGCAGCCCGTTCCTTTTCATCCTGCAGAAGATGGTGTTCCAGTTGCGGAAGCTGTTGCTTGAGCTCCGTGATGAACATTTTCCTGAGTTCTGGTCTGATCGCCAGGGAACAGGACGGGGGATGAGACTGGCCCAGTAGATCCGAGGCCAGTTCCCTCAAAAACCTGCCCGAAACGGGTTTGATGACTGCATGCTGAATTTCCTGTGCATCCATTTCGTCCTGTCGGTGGCGGGAGTTTTCAGCAGACAGCAGGACAAATATTGCCGGGGGCGATGAAGGTGGCCAGAGGTCCCTGATTTGCCGGGCGATATCGAGGCCATCCGAGTCGGGCAGGTGAATGTCCATGAATATCAACCGGGGAAGCCACCGGATCGCGGTTCGCCGGGCGTCCAGGCCGGTGCCGGTACGCTTGATGTCGACATCCAGCCCGGAAAGTGCCCCGATCAGGTGGCGGCAGCTGGCTTCATGATCATCAACAACGAGTATCTTCGGCTGGCAGCCACCGTGATTCGTTTCCATGTAGCCCCCTTTTTCGGCATGATGGATGGATGAAGAAAAGCATAGCTGATCGGGCAAGGTTCGCAAGCAGCGCGTTCGTTATCGTTTTGCTGGGCCTGCTGGCTTTTGCTTCGACAGCACTTGCGGCCTTTCCCGATTTCAGGTTCACGGCGCAAAGCATCGAGTACGAAACGGTCCAGCTGCGCCAGGTTGATGTTCGACTCGATGCTGGTAACCGCTATGCAGTCAGCATTGGCCAGGCGGAACTGGGCGCACTGGATAGGTCCTTTGGCGATCTGTCGGTCACCGGGGTCTTGCAGACTTTTGAAAATGAAGAGGGCCGTTTACTGGTCCGCAGCAGCCTGCAGTCCGGGAAATTTGAAGCCGACCTGGAGCTGCTCGACGAGGCAGGGGATCTGTCAGCCGAGCTGGTCATTGCACGCCAGAGCCTGACCGGTTTTGGCGATATCGATTTTCTGCCTCCGGAGTTCGGCTGGTTGAGCGACGGGCACCTGGATCCCCGTGTGAGGGTGAGATTTCCACCCGATGGAGCGGGCGATCTGAAATTGCAGCTCGGGCTTCACCAGGTCGCCTTCGATTCGCCAGATGGCCGTTTTGCCGGGGATGCATTGGCAATTGACCTGGAAATTGCTGCTACCACTGACAATTGGTCATCACCCCGTGTCGCCGGCGCCATTCGCAGCGGTGAACTTCTGGTCGACGATTTCTACAGGAACTTTTCGGATGGATCGCTGAATTTTTCATTCCTGGCAAATGAGGGCAACAACCAGTGGCTGGTGCGCGAACTGCGGATCACCGATAACCAGGCGTTGGACATCGAAGGCAAGGCAACGGTAGACCTGGAAAATGATTTAAACATCTCGGGGATCGAAATCAATCGCCTGAGCATGGGATTTCCGGGCGCCTATTCACGTTACATTGAGCCAGTCCTGGCGCCGTTGACACTGGACGGACTACAGGTGACCGGAAAGCTCGATTGGAGCGGAGCCTGGGTTGATGGCGTATTTCAATCGGGCGACCTTGAAATTGAAGACCTGAGCGTTGTAGACATTGAACGGAACCGGTTCGCAATGACAGGCCTCCACGCCCGGATGCGTCCTGGTGACCATGGATTCGATTCGCGACTTGCATGGCGAGGATTGCTGGTCGGAAAAATCAACCTGGGCTCCGGGCAGGCTGCACTGGACTCCGAGCCGGGCGCTATCGCGATCACCGAGCCCTTGAGGCTGGATGTTCTCGGCGGCAATCTGGATCTACATGAATTGAAGGTTTTGCTGCCGGGCACCGGGTCCGAGGCCGCAAGCGAACCGGATATTCGGCTTCGCCTGGACATCAGGGATCTCGACATGGAGTTATTGACCCAGGCATTCGGTTGGCCGTCTTTTTCCGGCAGGCTCAGCGGCCACATTCCAGGTGTGAGGCTGGAAGACGGGGTTCTGGACCTGGAGGGAAGAATCCTGGTCAACGTATTTGACGGCATCGTTTCGCTGGATGACCTGCGGATTGAACGCCCGTTCGGTGTGTTGCCGAGCCTGGCGGCCAATGTCGAAGTGGAAGATCTTGACCTGCAATTGCTGACCGGCACATTTTCCTTCGGCCAGATTTCCGGCCGGATCGACGGCTATGTTCGGGAACTGCGAATGCTTGACTGGAGACCCGTGGCTTTCGATGCCTGGCTGGGAACGCCTGCAACGCAACGGGGCTCCAAGGGCATTTCCCGCCAGGCGGTCAACCACCTGACGACACTGGGTGGCGGCAGTGCAACCACGGCGCTGACCAGTCCATTGCTGAAGTTGTTCAACAATTTTTCATACCGGAGGCTGGGTTTCGGGTGCCGTATGCAGAACAATGTCTGTGAAGTGCGCGGAGTGAGTGAGGACGATGTCAGCGTGTTGATCATGGAGGGGGCCGGGGTGCCCAAGATTACCATCCGGGCCTATAACCGGACGGTCGATTGGCCACAGTTACTGGCCCATCTCGCTGCAGCCACGGAGGGAGAGGGCATCCAGGTTGGAGACTGAAGTGCGGATAAAATGAACGAGTCCCGTCGACCCGTGGTCTGATAAAATATGGTTCAGAGCCGCAAACCAAGGAGCACCCAGATGAAAAAACTCAACACTGTCCTGTTCCTGGGCCTGGTGTTCACGCTTGCGGCCTGCGTCACGATCAACGTGTACTTTCCGGCCGCAGCCGCGGAGCGCGCTGCCGAGAAGTTCGTGGGTGATGTGCTGGGGGAATCCAATGATGAAGGCTTCTTGCTCAATCCCCTGGAACCACCGTCAGGAGTGATGTTGATAGCAGCCGGTAACCTGTTGAACTTCCTGGTGGCCGATGCGCAGGCCCAGCAAGCCGAGATCGATATCAATACGCCGCAGATCAACGCGATCAAGGCCCGGATGGCCCAACGCCAGCGCCAGCACCTGGACTCATTGTTCGACGCGGGCGCGATTGGCTTCAGTTCCGACGGCCTGGTGACCGTGCGCGACCGGTCGGCTGTGGCGTTGAGTGAAAGGCGTACCATCGAGAGTATCGTTGCTGACGAGAACCGTGACCGGAAGGCAGTCTACCGCGAAATCGCCGTTGCCAACGGTCATCCCGAGTGGGAAAAAGACATCCAGGAAACTTTTGCCCGCGAGTGGGTCCGCAATGCCCGCAAAGACTGGTTCTACCAGGACTCCGGTGGAGCCTGGCGCCAGAAATAGGCGGAGTCATCACGATACGGCCGGGCGCAAATGCCCGGTCGTTTTTTTTTGAGAACAACTGACTTATGAGCCGCAGACGCAGAAGAAAACTGCCCAGAGAACCATTCGAGGCGTCCATCGAGGACCTGAGACACGATGGACGGGGTGTCACCACGCACCAGGACAAAAAGGTTTTTGTTCATGGCGCATTGCCCGGCGAGCGGGTGAGTGTCCGGTTGACTGACCGGAAAAGAAATTATGACGAAGGCGAGGCCCTGGATATCATCGAGCCATCAGCCGACCGAATCGAACCGCGTTGCCCGCATTTTGGCCAGTGTGGTGGCTGTTCATTGCAGCATCTCGATCCCGCCAAACAGATTCAGGCCAAGCATCATGCGCTTGTCCAGAACCTGGAAAGGACCGGAAAGGTCAAGCCTGGCGAATTTTGGGAGCCGCTGACCGGCCCCCTGTGGGGATACCGCCGCAAAGCCAGGCTTTCAGTGCGGTATGTGCACAAGAAGGAACGCGTGCTGGTGGGCTTCAGAGAACGGTATGGGCGGTTCGTTGCCGACATGCAGACCTGCTTTGTGCTGGATGAACGGATCGCTTCCCAGCTCGAAAATCTTTCCACCCTGGTTTTCTCGATGGACGCCCGGCGGTCCATCCCCCAGATAGAAGTTGCCTGCGGAGATGAAAGCTGCGCACTTGTTTTTCGTCACCTCGAGCCGCTGAGCGAAGCAGACCTGGAAAAGCTGCGCTTATTCGCCATGGATTCAGGGATCGCGGTACTGCTGCAGCCGTCCGGGCCCGCCAGCATCCACTGCCTGGAGCCCGCAGGCGTGGACCTGCACTTCAGTGTGCCGGAATTCGGAGTTCAGCTGGCATTTGGTCCGGCGGATTTTATCCAGGTCAACACGGTGATGAACCGCCAGATGATTCACAGGGTCATGGAATTGCTTGACCCGGCCGACAGTGACCGTGTGCTGGACCTGTTCTGCGGCCTCGGCAATTTCACCCTGCCGATTGCCGGGAAGGCGGGACGGGTCGTGGGTATCGAGGGTGATTCCGAGCTGGTCAGGCGCGCGGGTGAGAACGCGCGACGCAATGGATTGGATAACGTGATTTTTCACGCTGCGGACCTCAACCAGGACCCGGGTTCGGCGGCGTGGCTGAAGCAGCCTTACGACAAGGTCCTGGTGGATCCGCCACGATCAGGCGCTGAGTTCATCCTGCCTCACATCGCGGCCAGTGAAGCGAAGCGAGTGGTTTATGTCTCCTGTCATCCCGCGAGCCTGGCGCGTGATGCGGGCATCCTGGTGCACCAACATGGATTCAGATTGCTGGGTGCCGGCGTAATGGATATGTTTCCCCACACCGGGCACGTCGAATCCATCGCGCTTTTCGAACGGAACGCTTAGGATAGCGGTATGGCTCCAGGTCCCCTTTTGATTGGTCTTCCCGGCACACGGCTGGATGATCACAGTCGCGAACAACTGGCTCATCCGGCCGTTGGCGGCGTGGTGCTTTTTACCCGGAATTTTCACAGCAGGCCGCAACTGGAACAGCTGGTTCAGGAAATTCACGAGGCCCGCGATCCGCGCCTGCTGGTCTGCATCGACCAGGAAGGCGGAAGGGTTCAGCGGCTCACAGATCAAGGATTCACGCGATTGCCACCGTTGGGCATTCTGGGCGCGATCAGCCGTTCCGATCCGCAAAAAGCCATGGATATGGCATACCGGCATGGTCGTGTGATGGCTACCGAGATGCTGTCCTGCGGTATCGACCTCAGTTTCGCCCCGGTCCTCGACCTGGACCGGGGAAGTTGTGTCATTGGCGACCGTGCTTTTTCAGGCAAGCCGGATGAAGTGGTCAGCCTGGGGCGTGCGTACCTGGCAGGGATGCATGACTCGGGAATGAAAACCACCGGGAAACATTTTCCAGGTCACGGATCGATCACGGCTGATTCACATGTCGATGACGTTAGTGATCCGCGTACGTTTGATGAGATAACACGGACGGACCTGGTGCCATTCAGGGAGCTTGCTCCCGACCTGGACAGCCTGATGATTGCGCACGTGGTTTATCCGGACGTGGACGAAATGCCAGCGGGGTATTCAGAATACTGGTTGAAGAAGGTTCTGCGGGACGAGATGGGATATGGGGGGGTGGTTCTGTCCGATGACCTGGGCATGCATGCTGCAAAATCGGTCGGTGGCCTCAGAGAGCGCACGGCTCTGTGCCTGGACGCTGGATGCGACCTGGCGCTGATCTGTCACCCCGA
>CAJIAU010000305.1_pt1 | contig 16146 bp, 14 predicted proteins | sample 9199171 | NCBI WGS metagenome assembly CAJIAU01 (sample SAMEA7708280, study PRJEB35096) | sediment metagenome | biome: marine neritic benthic zone biome [ENVO:01000025]; feature: sediment [ENVO:00002007]; material: shallow marine sediment [ENVO:03000034] sea grass bed [ENVO_01000059] ...
AGGCGACCAGGTAGACGGCATTGGCAACCACCTTGTCTTTCCTCACCCCGAAATCGTGAAACACGACTCTCAGGCGATGAGCAGCATGCCATAAAGAGAGCGAAATTACGACGAACAGAATGAGTTTACCCAACCCGTTCGTCGCAAATTGGTGAATATTTTCGAACTGCAGGCCGTCCGGCACCTTGCCAAGGGCGATCAGCAGGAACAGGGCGATCAATGCGGGGAAGATAAATGCGGCGACCGTGCCGCCGGCGGCAAACAATCCCCAGACAACGGATTTTTTTGCAATGGTCATGTCAGATCACTCCCGCAAACCAGAAAACCACACCGGTCACGACGATCCAGGCAACGTAGTGGCCAATGATGATCACCAGGTCTGGTACTTTGTTCTCCCCCAACTGCACCGGCATGGCTTTGGGGGCCAGCTTGAACCAGTCGAAGGTCATGTAGATCAGGTAAAAAACCAGTGAAAAGGCATGGAATGCCACCCAACCGGGGCCCGTGAACTCGGCAATAAACTCGGCCCATCGTCCAGGGGAATCCGCCAGGGCGGCCAGGCCGACGATCGAGATAAAACAGTAAATGGCCACCAGCAGGCAGGTTACCTCCCGCAGCATGTATTTTTTGTAACGCCCGTTACGCATGTACCACGTGGTTTTTGAAACGGGCCGGACATAAGGCTGACGACTCATGACTTGCCTCCCGGTAATTTCTGTTTCCACCATTCGATGGCTCCATCCACTTTCATTTGCTGAATGGCCGCGGCGGGATCGACGCTTTTCGGACAGACTTCAGAGCACGCGCCTACGAATGAGCAATCCCACACGCCGTCATGATCGGCCAGGATGTCCAGCCGCTCGGATTTGCCCTGGTCCCTGGAGTCAACGTTATACCGGTGCGCCAGGGCCAGTACGGCCGGGCCGATGAAAGACGAGTCCAGTGCATACTGCGGGCAGGCCGCGTAACAGCACATGCAGTTAACGCACATGGTGTACTGCTTGAACTTGTGCAGTGCGCCGCGTGACTGGTTGAATTCCTCGTTTTCCGGTGGCGGGTCCTTGCGGATGATGTAGGGTTTGGCGCGCTGGAGTTTTTCCATGACGTCGTCGAGCACCACCACCAGGTCGCGTTCGATGGGAAAGTTTTCCAGCGGCTCGATTCGCACCTGGTCGGGCAGGTCACGGACAAAGGTCTTGCAGGTCAGGCTGGGCTCACCGTTGACCATCATGCCGCAGCTTCCGCAGACCATCATGTGGCAGGACCAGCGATAAGCCAGCGTCGTGTCCAGATTCTCCTTGACGTAATTGAGCGCATCCAGGATGGCCCAGTCTTCTTCGCAGGGGACGGAATATTCCTGGAACCGGGGTTCGCTGTCCTGCTCAGGATCGTAACGCAGTACCTCCAGTTCGATTTGCCTGGTGTTCATTTGTTTTCCCCCCCGGAGTAATCGCGTACCCCCGGCTTGGAGCGGGTAATGGTCACGTCCAGCCACTCAATTCGCGGCCTGTCTTCATCCTGCCGGTAAGCCAGCGAGTGCTTGAGGAAATGCTCGTCGTCGCGTTCGGTGTAGTCGAGGCGCTGGTGGGCACCCCGCGATTCGCGGCGCTCGAGTGAACCTTCGGCAACGGTTTCGGCGATGTCCAGCAGGTTGCGCAGTTCCAGCGCCTGCTGCAGATCGGTGTTGAACACGTTGCTCTTGTCGTGGACCTCGATGTTGCGGTATCTCTGCCGCAGGCCCGCGATGCGTTCGCAGGCATCCCGGGCGCCATCTTCATCCCGGTAAATTCCGGCGCCTTCTTCCAGCGTGGTTTTCATGTCCCGCCGGATGCCGGCAATGGACTCGTCACTACCGCTTTGCTGCAGCAATTCCCGCACCCAGGTGATTACGGCTTCAGACTGTTCGGCCAGGGCCGGGTCATCTTCACCCCTGCCCGCCTCCCTGGCATAAACTGCTGCGCGATCCGCCGACCGCTTGCCGGAAACCAGCAGGTCGGTAAGGGAGTTGGAGCCCAGGCGGTTGGCGCCATGCAGTCCGGAGCAGGCGGTTTCACCGATGGCGAACAAGCCGGGCATCGGGGTTTCACCATTGATGTTGCTGTCGATGCCGCCCATCATGAAATGGATCACCGGCCTGACGGGTACCGGATCTGTGACCGGGTCGTGCCCCACGTAGGATGAGGCCAGTTCACGCACCAGCGGCAGGCGTTCGTTGATTTTCTTCTCGCCCAGGTGGCGCATGTCCAGCAACACGCAGTCGCCCCAGGGGGTTTCAACCGTGTTGCCCTTTTTCTGTTCATGCCAGAATGCCTGGCTGAGGCGGTCGCGTGGACCCAGTTCCATGGTTTTCAACACCGGTTCTCCGATCGGGGTTTCAGGCCCCATACCGTAGTCCTGCAGATAGCGGTAACCGTCCTTGTTGACCAGAATGCCGCCTTCTCCGCGGCAGCCCTCTGTCAGCAGGATACCGGTGCCGGGTAAGCCGGTCGGGTGGTACTGGACGAACTCCATGTCTTTCAGCGGAACGCCGGCCCGGTAGGCCATGGCCATGCCATCGCCGGTCTTGATGGCCCCGTTGGTGGTGAATGGAAACACCTGTCCGCCGCCGCCGGTGGCCATGATCACCACGGGCGCCTGGAACGAGAAGAATCTTCCACTGCGCATTTCCATCGCTACCACGCCGCGGCATTTGCCGTCTTTGTGCAGCAGGTCAATGGCAAAATATTCATCGTATCGCTGAATGGTTGGAAACTGCAGCGAAGTCTGGAACAGGGTGTGCAGGATGTGGAAACCGCTCTTGTCGGCGGCGTACCACGTACGCTTTTTCTTCATGCCGCCGAAGGGCCGCACAGCGACAGAGCCGTCGTCTTCCCGGCTCCAGGGGCAACCCCAGTGTTCGAGCTGGACAAGCTCAATCGGAGCCTGGCTGACAAAATACTCAACGACCTCCTGGTCACACAGCCAGTCACCGCCACTGACGGTGTCGTTGAAGTGCATGTCGAGCGAATCTTCGGCCGTTTTTACACCGGCTGCCCCGCCTTCGGCCGCGCAGGTGTGGCTGCGCATCGGATAAACTTTTGAAACCAGCGCAACTTCGAGTTCAGGATGGTTCTCGGCGATGGCAATCGATGCGCGCAGCCCCGCACCCCCGGCGCCGACAATGACGATATCCGCTCTTATTGTTTCCATTGGTACTCCGGTCAGAAAAGATACTTCCAGGACGCAGAAATCAACCAGAGATCATAGTCCTGTGTGGGTTGTCCGAGGGACAGTATATTGGTCATCGTGTCCTGCGTTACATGATCCAGGGCAAAGTCGTCGACGGTAAGTTTTCCGCTTTCAGCCCGCAGGGTCACCGCAGAACGGTCGTTGATGTCCATCTGGCCGTAGACGACCCAGGTTCTGAGTTTATTTTTCAGCGCCGGTAGCGGTGCGGTCTCGATAAAATCCCCGCCAGTTACGTTGATCACGCTTTTGACGTAGGAGTACGTATAGTCGAAGCCGAAAGTAAGGTTTTCCTGTGCTCCCAGATCTTCAAAGCCGGCATGGAAATTGAACGTGTCCACTTCATCTTCCGAGTCTGCGAACCAGTCGCGGTCTTCACGCAACAGGGTATCCGGATCGAAACTGAATATCTGCCGGTTTGACTGGCGTGTATCCCAGTTCTCGTGCGTGAAAAACAGGCTCAGGAAGACTCTCTCGGCCGGCCGGTAGCCGAAATCCAGCGACCAGGAATAGGCCTCGGCCTCGTTCAGGCCGAAATGCCCCTCGCCGTAGTCATCCTTCCAGTTGCTGCCGGTTACGCCGATATTGAATTCCCTGGTGGGGAACCAGTCCACCCGCAGCCGGAATTCGTCGCGTTCCCGGTCGGTCAGGTTGTATTTGCGTTGCAATGGATGGTTTTGAAATGCATCCGCGGGCAGCACGCCGGGCAGGTAGGATTCCTGAAACGGGAGGTTACCGATGTACTCATCGACATCGCGGTCCGAGTGGCGGTAGTCGAGACTGGCGGAGAGGTTTTCCCATGACGCCAGGCGGGCGCCGGCCAGCCAGGCCCATTCGTTGGAGTCCTCGACCTCAGAATAGTCGCGGGAGTAGTCATTCCATTCCACGCCGCCCTTGAGGCTGAACCCACGGGCTATGCTCCAGTTCAGCAGCGCGTCCGCCTTGTGCCTGGTGTAGCTGTAGGGCAGGTTGATCCGGGATTCGATAGTGGGTTTCTGGTCTTCCGAATCCCCACCGATGTAGCGGTAAGCTTCCCTCGGGGTCTTGTTGTCCCGGTCGTCATAGCGGTAGTTGGCGACCAGGTTCAGGCGGTTGGTCAGACGGCTGGTCAGGCGGGTGTTGAAAAACAGCGTATCGATTTTTGCATCGGCGTCCAAACGCGGCAGGTCTTCACGAACACGCAGTGCAGGGTTGATGGTGTAGGGCAAAAACGCATCGTCCTGTTTCATCGTTCCCCAGGAAAGATCGGCAGTCAGCCGGGTTCTTGCGTTGAAGATGAAGCCGCCGTAGGCCTTGAACTGGAGATAGCTGTTTTCCGGCTCCAGCGCCATCTGGCCAAAGCCGTCGGGATAAGCAACACCATTTTCCCAGTTACCGACTTTGCCGAAAGCGTTCTGGAACTGCAGAGCGGTGTCGTCATTATTGAAGAATGAGGCATACATGCCGATCCCGAAGCGGGCGCGGCCGTTGGAATAGTTGAACATCAGGTTCAGGTTGTCGGTTTGCCAGTTAACCGGCGCGATCAGCTCGGCCGAGCGCGTGCTCGTCAGGCTATGTCCGAAAATTCCATACGTGTTCCGTACACCATCCCTGTTGTCGTGCCGGAAACCGATCGCCATGTCCCAGCTTTCGCTGATTTTCAGGTCATAGTTCAGGGTAATGGATTTGCGGTTCGTCTTGATCTCATAGGGCCGAAGGTAGTCGTCCAGGTTGATGAATCCGCGCGTGTTGTTGCTGCCATCGGCGATTTCCCAGCCCACCGGCATGCGCAACTCGTCGCCACCGAGGCCCATGTAGGGGGTCAGGCCGTTGCTGAAACGGTTATTTGGGATTTGCCGGTAATCGAACCGGAACCGTTGTTTGCCCTGTTGGCTGAAATCGAAAACGAACCGCCTCGAGTTGAGTCCCAGTCGCCAACCCTGGAAGCGCCAGCGGGTCAGGTCCCCGCTGTTCCATGCAGGGCGTTTTTCCAGTTTGAAGTCGACCAGGGCATAAACGCCTTCATCCGTCAGCCCCGAATACTTGCCATAGCGGAAGGAATCGTCGCTAAGGTAATACAGGCCCAGTTCGGCCTGGTTATCGACCACGGATTCCTTCTTTTCTTCCTTCTTGTCCGCATCTTTATCCGCGTCATCCGCTTTTTCCTGCCCCGGGGAGGCCGGTGGGAAAACCAGGAACGCCAGTGCGATCACGCTCAGAATGGTGTTGTTTCGGTTCGCCATCGTCATCTCCTCACCGCGTAAAACCGGGGCCGGACGGATGATTGGATCCGTGGACCTGGCTGTGGCAGTTCAGGCACTGGCTGGAAAGTACCTGGGGTGAGGCCCCTTGCGGTGGAATTCCTGTGCCGCTGTAAGCCATGCTGGGGTGGTTCCAGGCGTTGTGGCACTGCTGGCAGAGCCAGGGACCGCGGCCGTTGAGCAGGGGTGCGTAATTGGAACCGTGCGACTGGTGACAGGTGCTGCAGTCTTCGCGAACCGGTTGATGCTCGAACACGAAGGGCCCGCGCTTTTCTGCATGGCATTCGTAACAGGTTTCGTTGATGGTGTTCTGCACCAGGCTGGCTTCCCCTGCGGAACCATGAGGTTTATGGCAATCAGTGCAGGTCATCAGGCCAATGTGCGAGGTCGCCTCGCTGGCGGCCTGTACCGGGTGCCGTGACTGACGCAAAAACTGTGATCGTTGCTCGGCGTGGCAGGTGTAGCAAACTTCCGGCTGGCTCTCCACCGCCAGTACCGGGTCGTTCTCAACGTGCAGGTCGTGGCAGTCGACACAGGCGGTCTGCTGGATATCGTGCATGCTGCCCATCCAGTGGAAACGTGACCCGTTGTCGTGACAGGTCAGGCACTGGCTGTTTTTCAGTTCAGCCGGCTCATCCTGGCTGAAAGCGACAGCCGGGCCGGGGCGGGTCCCGTCCTTGGCTCTGCGGGTGTGTGCTTTGCTGGGGCCATGGCAGGATTCACAGCCATGGTTTTCATCCGACATGGGAGTTGCAGGGTCCGCGGTGACCGCCATTCGGGACAGGAGGATTTCATGCGCGGCCTGGGCTCGTCCTTCGCCGTGGCAGGCCAGGCACATCCTGGAGCCACGGGAGTACTCGGCTTCGGTATCTGTGGCTTCGTCCTCTGCTGCAAGTGCTGTTTCGCCGGCAAGGAAAAGAAATGAAAGGGCCAGCAAAACCAGCCTGGTCCGGATAGTCGAAAGACAGGATGGATGTACGATCATGCTACCGCTCTCTCCATATCGGTGCGCCTTTTCCCGCCCGGCTCAGGCCAGGCGACAGGCCATTGTTTGTCAGTTGGTTGTTTAGTTGTTCTTGGCGCCCTGGTCGATCCAGAGTCTTATGGTTTTTATGTCTTTACTTGCAACTTTGTCCATCGAACCGTGTGGCATGCTGATGGATGGATCAGCCCGGCCTTCCATCAGGACCACCAGGTTACTGCCCTCGCTGTCGCCGCCGATGACCATTGCACCGAACTTTGTACCTTTCATCAGGTCATCGTAACTGACCATGCTGAAGCCACTGGCTTCGAATCCTTTTGCACCCTCCTGGTGGCAGGAGAGACAGTTCTGATCGAGGATAGGCTTGACGTCCTGTGCAAAACTCACGGCTTCTTCACGCGCGCATCCGGATAACGCGGACAGCAAAGCGATGGGGGCCAGGCTGGTGATGAGCCATTTGCCTGCAGTTCCGGTCTTAATCATCGTTCATTCTCCAGAGTCCTAATTCAGATTAAAAAACTACGCTCGTGCCAGAAGATTACTTATGATACATGTCAACTAAACGGAATTATTGAATGCCCATATTCAAAAAAGGTTAATATTTTGAATCAATATTATCATTGGCGGATGCGCATGTGAAAACGGCAATCGTGGGGGCCGGAATTTCCGGGTTGGCTACCGGACAGGCAATTCTCGCCAGGGATTCAAAGACTGAAGTCGTAATTTTCGAATCCGGCCCACACACGGGCGGCAAAGTCCTGTCTGAGATGACCCCGGAAGGATACCTTTGCGAGTGGGGGGTCAACGCGTTTCTCGATAAGAGCCCCCGGACCCTGGAACTCTGCGAGGAAATCGGCCTGAAGCCTGTTTCCGGTGATGTTGCTGCAAAGAAGCGATACGTTTTCAGTGAAGGCCGGCTGCACAAACTGCCGGAAAAGCCTCCCGAATTCCTGGTATCGAAGCTGCTGAGCTTTCCCTCGCGCCTGCGAGTCATTGGCGAGGTATTTTCAGGTAGAACAAAAATTCCCGATGAGACCCTGGAGCAGTTCGGCACCCGGCATCTCGGTAGCGAGGCTTTTCAGAAACTGATCGATCCGATGGCTTCGGGTGTGTTTGCGGGCAATGCATCGGAAATGAGCCTGAAAAGTTGTTTTCCGCGCATTCACGAGGTTGAATCAGAATTCGGGAGCTTGATCCGGGGGCTGATCAAATTGCAGAAAAAAGCCCGACAACAGGGAAAGAAAGATACGCCAGGCCCCGGGCCCGGGGGGAACCTGACGTCATTCAGGGCGGGTATGAGCGTGATGACCGATGCGCTAACCTTTAAAATGGGATCACGGGTGCGGGTTAATTCGCCGGTCAGCGGTATCACACGCAGCAGCGGTCAATACACGGTTCACCTGGCAGACGGCGGCAGCGAGGATTTCGACGTGGTCATCCTGGCGGCGCCCGCATGGGCGCAGGCGGGTATCCTGCGGCATCTTGCACCGGCCATCTCCGGCATGCTGGAAGAGATCGTATATCCTCCGTTGTCCGTGGTATGCCTGGGCTACCGGGAGCAGGACACGGCAGGCTGCATGGACGGTTTCGGATTCCTGGTTCCGTCCCGGGAGAAGAGGAGCATACTGGGCACGGTAGCGGATTCGAACGTGTTTCCCGGTCGTGCACCGGAAGGAAGTGTTCTTTACCGCACCATGGTCGGCGGGGCCCGGCATCCTCACCTCGCGGAATTGCCCGACCAGCAGTTACTGGATCGGGTCCAGTCAGATCTACGGGATATAATGGGGCTGACCGCAGACCCCGGGTTCGTGAAAATCTATCGCCATGAAAGGGCCATCCCGCAGTACCTGGTTGGCCATGCCGCCAGGCTGGAAGCCATCGAGGAGCAACTGAAATCACTACCCGGGTTGATACTGACGGGAAACGCTTTCCGTGGCGTCAGTCTGAACGATTGCGTTCTCAATGCCGAGAAAACAGCGCAAAATATGGTTGCGGCATTTCGCCAGCCGGGAACTGAGTCGAGATGATACGAAACAGCCTGAAGGTCAAGGTGGGAATTTACCTGGTCAGCGCACTGACTATGGCGGTGTTCCTGTTCACTTTCATGGTGGTACGCAACAACCGAGAAGAATTACAGCAACAGGCGATCAGCCATGCAGCGCAATTGTCGGAAGTCATCACCAGCAGCACGCGTTTTGCGATGATGCAAAACCAGCCTTCCCATGTCGACGAAATCATCCGGGATGTTGGCGCCCAGGATGACATTGACCGGGTCAGGATTCTCAGCAAAAACGGCACCGTCATTCATTCTTCGGTACCAGAGGAGATTGGCGAACTGGTGGACCAGGAGGCGGAATCCTGCCTGGCCTGCCACCTGGATGAAAAATCGATGCAGGAGAGTCCAATGATCGGCAGGCCCCGGTTTTTCAACAATCGGGAAGGACAGCGCATGCTGGGCAGCACTGCCGTCATAAGAAATGAACCCAGTTGTTCGAGCGTAGGTTGCCATGCCAACACCGCGGACCAGGCCGTTTTGGGTGTGCTCGACATTGTGTCTCCCATGGAACAGATCGATGAAACGATTCGTGTCACGACAGTCAAGATCGTTTTTCTGGCGTTGGGTTTTGTCATCCTGGCTGCGGTGCTGGTCAGCCTTCTGGTTCAGCGAATCGTTTACCGGCCACTGGCAGACCTGAAAGAAGGTTCGGAAAGACTGGCTGAAGGTGATCTTGAGCACCCGATTCCCGTTCGGAGTGATGACGAACTCGGGCAATTGGCCGAATCCTTCAACAGCATGACCGGGCGCCTGCGTAAGTCGCGGGCAGAGTTGCAGGACTGGGGGCGCACACTCGAGCAAAAAGTCGAAGAGGCGACCCATGACCTGCAGATCGCACAGGCGGAGGCGGCAAGGGGAGAAAAGCTGGCGTCGGTTGGCTTGCTCGCGGCCGGGATTGCCCACGAACTGAACAATCCGCTGACAGGCGTGCTCACATTCTCTCATCTGGTCCGGAAACAGATGCCGGACGACAGTCCCGAAGCTGAAGACCTGGACCTGGTGATCCAGGAAACCAAGAGATGCGCCACGATCATTCGCAGGCTTTTGGATTTTGCCCGTGAAAAAGCACCTGAAAAGGGGTACGCAGATCTCAACCGACTGATCGAAGACACCTCACGCCTCATTAGCCAGTCGGCCCAGGTCGCGGATATTGATATCATTCTGGACCTTGATGAGTCACTACCGGCGGTCTGGATCGATGAAGACCTCGTCAAGCAAGTGATCATGAATGTGCTGGTTAACGCCCAGCATGCAATTGATGGCGGGGGCAGGATAACGGTGCGTACTTCAATCTGGCAGGACAGGGACGATAACGAAGACGGTGAATCGAAACCCATGGCAAAAATATCCATTACGGACACCGGTTGCGGAATCTCCGAAGACAACCTGCAACGCATATTCGATCCTTTCTTCACGACAAAGGGGGTAGGCAAGGGCACCGGGCTGGGATTATCGGTGAGTCACGGCACCATTACAGCACACGGCGGATTTGTGGAAGTTGAGAGTAAAGTGGGCGTTGGAACTGAATTTCGCATATACCTTCCGCTGGGAAGAAATGGCAACAGTGAATCCGGAGGTGCCGCGTGAGTGGTCATATTCTCCTGGTCGATGACGAGGAAATTGTCATCCGCAGCTGCCAGCGGATTCTTCGTGACGGAGATTATAAGATCGAGGTCGCCAGGGACGGCCTGGCAGCGTTGGAAAAGGTCAATGAGAACGACTTCGATGTGATCATTCTCGACATCATGATGCCCAGGATGGATGGCATCGAGGTGTTGCGAAGGGTCAAGGAAGCTCGGCCGGAGATCGACGTGATCATGATTACCGGTCTGCATGATGTCGAGACGGCGGTAAAAGCCATGAAGTTCGGTGCGCTGGACTATCTGCCCAAGCCCTTTGAGCCGGAAGATCTGCAAATGCTGGTATCAAGGGCCTTTGACCGTCGCGCCAGGCTGCAGGGTAAACCGGGGCCGGAACACAAGTCCGCTAAAAGCTATCACTTCGAGAACATCATCGGGTCCAGTGCGCCGATGCAGAGGGTTTACCGCCTGGTTGCACATTGCGCCCCGACCAACAGCACGGTGATGCTCCGGGGTGAAAGCGGTACCGGCAAGGAACTGATTGCCCGGGCGATCCATTACAACAGCCTGCGCAAGGATCAGCCCTTCGTGCCGGTGGATTGTACATCCCTGAGCGAGAACCTGCTGGAAAGTGAACTGTTCGGTCACGTCAAGGGTTCGTTTACCGGTGCGGTATCGAACAAGAAGGGCCTGTTTGAAACCGCCGATGGCGGCACCTTATTCCTCGACGAGATTGGAAATATCTCTCTTTCCACCCAGGCCAAACTGCTCCGGTTCATCGAGGAGCGGGAATTCAAGGCGGTCGGTGACACCCGGGTTCAGAAAGTGGATATTCGCCTGGTGACAGCAACCAACAAAGATCTCGAAGGCATGGTGGCTGATGGCGACTTCCGTGATGACCTGTATTACCGCATCAACATATTCCCGATCGAGATACCTCCGTTACGTGAGCGGCGGGATGATATTCCCGCGCTGGCCACGCATTTTCTCACCCGCTTCAACGAGGAGATGAAGCACAAGGCCCAGGAGTTTTCAGCCGGCGCCATGAACCTGCTGATGAACCATGACTGGCCTGGAAACGTGCGCGAGTTGGAAAATGTCGTGCAGCGTGCGGTCATCCTGGCCAGTGGGGACGTCATTCGCCAGGGCCACCTGGTGAACATCATTGACATGTTACCCCGTGTCGACCTGGATGTTCCCAGGACCAGCGAAGAGCTTAAGCGGATCAAGAAAGTAGCCAGGCAGAAGTCGGTAGAAAACGTCGAAAAGCACTTCGTGCTGAGTGCACTGAAGCGGAACGGCTGGAACGTCACTCGCGCCGCCGAGGAAACCGGGATGCAGCGCAGTAACCTGCAGGCGCTGATGAAAAAATACGACATCCGCGTTCGCGGAATCGAACCGGGCTACGACGACGAGGGCTCAGAATAACCCGAAGCAGGGAAGCGAAACTCTAATCATGCGGCTCTTCCCAGCCGGTGAACATTTCCTTGTAGTGTGATGAGGGCTTCGGCCCGAGCATTCCCATGTAGGCGTGCAGGAAGATGAAGAACACGAACAGGATGAACATGATGACGTGAATGGTATTGACCACGCGAATGCCGCCCACCATGCTAATCAGGCCTTGAAAACGAGCCACGTCCCACATCATCAGTCCGGTAAAGAAAGTAATCGGCGCTGTAATGAACATCACGAACTGGTAAGTCAGTTTTTGCATGGGATTGAACTTGTCGTGCGGGTGCACGTCATGCGGCCGCTCAGCACCTGTGAAAATTCCATGGCTGTAATACTGCACCTGGTCAAAATACCGTTTGAAAAAGTTGGGTGCGTTGAGGTCAGGGTGATAATTGGTGATCTTGTCCGAGCTGATGTAGTAAAAGAACCACAGGAACCAGTTGGCGATCACGACAAACCCGACCCAGTTGTGCAGATGCACCGCTGTTTCGAATGACATCAGGCTGAACAGGTCAACGTAGCGGATCTGAAAACCGGTCAGGATCAACACCAGGAAGCCCAGTGCGTTCGCCCAATGCCAGATTCTCACCGGCGCCGCGTGCAGGTATACCCGTTCGGTCGCCTGGCCGTGTGACTGTTGGGTGGGTTCCGATGTGGTCATCTTTCAACTCCGTTAGATAGATCGTGTCTTGTTTACCGGTTTACTTTTTGCCGCGCAGAATTTTGCCGAGCGTAATATGCACGACCGGCACGGCCAGGCCGCCCAATATGGCGAGCACCAGCAGGCCATCGAGCAACTTGATCCGGGTTCCTCCCGGTGCGTAGAATCCACCGACGGAGTCCACCGACATGGCGGAGGCCAGGACTCTTCGGTCGGCTTTGAAGCTTTCTTTCCGGCCATCCTTCCTGCTCATCGAAACCGTGACGTTCTGGAAGGGCTCGGCGTCACTTCTGTGACAATTCTCGCACGAGCGGACCGCCTCGGTGCTGGCCGCCAGGCGATGTGCATCCACGCTGTTGGTGACTTCAAGGCGACCGAGCAGGGTGATATCGCTGGCCTCTTCCTGGTCGTTTATCTGTCGAACCAGCTTCCATAGTTCAACCGGATCCAGGCCGTCGCCGTTGGTGTCAATCGCGGCCAGGGTTTCCTGCACGGTGCCATTGCTTTCATTCTGCCTTACCGGGGCCTGCCGGAGACGGTCATACAGCTGCAAATCGACGCGCAGTTCCGCTTGTGGTGAATGGCACGCGGCGCAGCCTACGGATTTCAGGTGCATCCCAGCGTTCGGCAGCCACTGTTCGTGCGCCAGTTCAGCGACTTCGTGACAGCTGATGCAGGTCGGCACCAGGTAGTCCGTGTCGGTGACCGCTGAAATGTCATGCGCGTTGTGGCAACCCGTGCAACTCGGGGCAAGGACGTGGTCTCCCCGGATCAGGTTACCCTCGCTGCGAGCCAGGCCGTGTATGCTTTGTGCGAAGGCTTCATTGATCTCCGCATGGCAGCGGCTGCACGGTTCGCCGTCAACGGGTTCATACGCGACGCGCGACTGGATGGCATGAGCACTGTGGCAGTCCGAGCACAGCGGTGCGCTGTCGTCCCCGTGCTCCGCCATGCTGGCGTGCACACTTCCTATATAACTTTCGTGCGCGGCTTCGTGGCATTGGGAACAGGTCTGGTTATGTTTGAGTGAATAGGCCCGTTGGCTGGCGATCGGTTGTTTCGATGGGTGCTTGCCTTTCGCAACATCCCGGTGGCAACCGGTGCATCCGATCACTTTGTGCACGGATGATCCGAATTCCTCGACTTCAATCCGGAGCGACATTTTTTCGCCGTCCTCCAGTTTTTTCTTGAGGTTCTTGCTATGGCACTTCAAACACTTCAGGTCAGGCTTTGACACTTCTTCATGATGGTCGGCCATACCGATTGCCGGCGCCATGCCCAGCAGGGCGATGGCGAGCAGCAATATGCCTGTTGTTATCCCGATCTTCATGTTGTTTTTCCTATTATCCTGAAGCCCGGGCTGCGCGCAATCAGCTGACTGCGCGCTTTTTCTTCCAGGCTTCAATGGCCAGTTTCGAGAAAGTGTAAAAGCCAACGATCGGCAGCGCGATGACATAGCTCAGGGCGATGAAGGGTGCCGCCAGGAACATCAAGATGTTGCTGATGACACGAAGCACCTTTCTCCAGCCTTTGAGTTCGCTGACAGGAGTCTTGGCAGGTACCGTGTCTTCATTGGCGGCTTCCTTAGCATCCACCGGAACCTCGAGGGCTTTCAGCGTCACGCTCTCGATCATTTCCGGAGTGAGGGGTTTGCGGACAAATCCGCTGACGCCCAGTACCGATGCCTTGGCCTCGTTTTCCGTCGTGCCATAGCCGGTGATCACGACTACAGGCGTCCAGGGGCACCGGGCCTTGATGCGCTCGGCCACTTCAATGCCGTTCATTCCAGGCATCTTGATATCGGTGAAAACGACATCATACTCGGTGTTCTCCATGTCTTTCAGCGCTTCCTCTCCACTCAGAGCCGTACTGACTTCATAACCCTTGTCTGAGAGGACCCGGTCAAAACTGCGACCGATCACTGCATCATCATCGATTACTAGTACTTGTGGTTTGGTGTTCATAATATTGCTCCTGGTCTAACTTAAATGTGTAACTGGTTAAGCGCTGCGCAAAGCCCAGCGTTTTTGTGTCATGGCTTCATTGGCGGCCTTGATGACGTCATCGGGTCCAACCGGTTTGGCAATGTAATTCTGTGCGCCAAGCCGGACTGCCTCTTTGGCGGTTTCTATGGATGGGTAACCCGTGATAACGACAACTTCGCTGTCAGGCCAACGTTCCTTGATGGTTTTCAGGACATCCATTCCATCCAGCCCCGGCATGCTAAGGTCCAGCAATACTACGTCGAAGGGGTGCTGCTCCATGACCTGGAGTGCCTTGTTTCCATCTTCAGCCGCCTCGGTATGACATCCCGTGTCTGCCAGACTTCTGAGATGGCTGCGTCGTACAACTTCTTCATCGTCTACGATGAGGATGCTGGCTTTGTCGTTCATCTTCCACCTCGCAAATGTGTTCTAACTAAGGAGATGCAATAGCCGTGCCAACTTCTGTAGATACAGCCTGGTCTGTAAAATATTAAATAAATACAATTAGATATATTCTTTGCGGGTATTGTGCTTCAGAGGATGATGTCTTCTTCTTTATGCGTGAAGTATCTTTTTTTTGTACTGATTTTTAAGTTGAAGGATGAAAAAGCCATTAATTCAGTCACTTATCAATTGTCGCTTATGTATGTTTTTTCTATACACTTGTTCAAGAAAAATATTTGGACTTGCAACTTTCTGAAAAATAACAAAAAAGCCCCGCCTGGGCGGGGCTCTTCTACCGCCTGCCGGCGGATTTACAGTATCACTTGGTTGGCGTTTCCTCGTGACAGTCGGTGCAGTCCACCTCCATGTCGGCCACTTCCTCTGCATGCGGGATTTCAGTGATGTAACCGTGGCAGTCAACACAGGACCACATGTCGTGGTCTTCCACGAAGAATCCGCCTGCCGGATTATGCACCTGGGGTCTGTCGGGATTGCTCGGTGGAGCCCGATCTGCATCTTCATGACATTCCATGCAGGTTTCGTTGTCACTCAGATCTTCGGCAAAGGCGGGTGCTCCAAACCCCAGCGCCAACAGGGAAATGAAGGTCACGGCTGAAGCAGTTGCTAAGAATTTTCCTGCGAATGTCATGGTAAGTCCTCTTCGTTCTCGGTCAGGTTTTTCCGGATCAGAATAAAGCGTCCGTTGGGATTCAATCCTGATCTGGGTCATAATTGACGTCGTCCCCTTCTAAATGGTCGCTTATAGGGTATATTGCCTGTTTTCCGGAAAATTTTATACTGTAGGCAGTTTGAAGTCCGAATCAGCACAAATAACAAAGGATGCCTGATGACCCTGGTGAGCAGGTCAATTAAAGTACTTCCAATTATTTGTTTGGTTTTGTTTGCTCTGCTTTTTGCAGGTCCCGTCCCGGCAGAACCTTCCGATCCCAAGCTCAGTAACGATCGTTGCCTGCGTTGTCATGGCAGGGAAGGGTTTTCCAGGGACGACGTTTACGGAAACGAGAGGGATTTGCATGTCACCGCCGCCGCTTTCGGGAACAGCGTCCATGGCGAACAGGATTGCGTGGGCTGTCACCAGGATATTACCAAGGCGCCTCACCGCAAGGGGATTGAACGCAAGGTAAGCTGCGTGACCTGTCACGTGGACCTGTGGAACGAAGCGCAGGAAGACGGAACGGTCGAGGAGCACGCCAGGCTGGGTGTCGTGGTCGAACAGATCGAAAGTTACATGGATTCGATGCACGCCCGGCCGAGCAGCGAGGACCAGTCCCGCACCAACGCCACCTGCTACGATTGCCACGATGCGCACTACATGAAGCCGTTTGACAGCGAGAATCAGCGGCAACACAAGCTTGAAAACCCCGCAATGTGCGGTAGCTGTCACAGCGATGTGTTGAAAGCGTACGAAACTTCAGTGCACGGCACCCTGGTCAGTCAGGGAAACATGAGCGCCGCGGTCTGCAGTGACTGCCATTCCCAACACGGGGTCAATGAGACCGG
>CAJIAU010000178.1_pt1 | contig 16032 bp, 11 predicted proteins | sample 9199171 | NCBI WGS metagenome assembly CAJIAU01 (sample SAMEA7708280, study PRJEB35096) | sediment metagenome | biome: marine neritic benthic zone biome [ENVO:01000025]; feature: sediment [ENVO:00002007]; material: shallow marine sediment [ENVO:03000034] sea grass bed [ENVO_01000059] ...
CGATCTGGTCAAACGCCTTCACTTCACCGCCGCGCGCTTCAGCACAGACTTTCGTCATCGCCGCCGTCAGCGTCGTCTTGCCGTGATCCACGTGACCAATCGTGCCCACGTTCACGTGGGGCTTTGTACGTTCGAACTTTTCTTTTGACATCGCTCGATCCTCTTCAATCTATCTAATCGTTATGCCCAACGGATCAGGCAGTTTTCTTGACAATTTCTTCAGCGACACTGGCCGGCGCTTCGGCGTAGTGGTCGAATTCCATCGTGTAGGTTGCGCGGCCCTGGGTCTGTGACCGCAAGTCGGTCGCATAACCGAACATTTCGGACAGCGGCACGTGCGCATTGATCACCTTGCCTGCCGGGCCATCTTCCATGCCCTGGACGATTCCGCGGCGGCGGTTAAGGTCACCCATGACATCGCCCATGTAATCTTCGGGCGTTACCACTTCGACCTTCATCAGCGGCTCAAGCAAAACCGGGTTGGCGATCATGGCTGCATTCTTGAACGCAATCGAACCGGCGACCTTGAAGGCCATCTCGTTTGAGTCAACCTCGTGGTAGGAACCGTCGTACAGCGTCACCTTGACGTCGACAACCGGATAACCGGCGATCACACCGTTCCCGATCTGCTCCTGGATACCCTTGTCAACCGAACCGATGTATTCGCGTGGCACAACACCACCCACGATGGCGTTTTCGAATTCGTAACCACCACCCTGCTCCATCGGTTCCAGTTTGATCTTGACGTGGCCGTACTGGCCGCGACCGCCCGACTGCTTGACGAATTTGCCTTCGGCTTCGACGGCCTTGCGGATGGTTTCGCGGTAAGCCACTTGCGGACGGCCCACGTTGGCCTCGACCTTGAATTCGCGCTTCATGCGGTCAACGATGATGTCCAGGTGTAGTTCACCCATACCGGAAATAATGGTCTGACCAGACTCTTCGTCGGTGTGAACACGGAAGGACGGATCTTCCTGGGCCAGTTTGCCCAGAGCAACACCCATCTTTTCCTGGTCAGCCTTGGTCTTGGGCTCAACGGCGACGGAAATCACCGGATCCGGAAACTCCATGCGCTCCAGGGCGATGACACTGTTCAAATCACACAGCGTGTCACCCGTGGTCATGTTCTTCAGACCAACCGCAGCGGCGATGTCGCCGGCGCGCACTTCCTTGATCTCCTCTCGGGAGTTGGAGTGCATCTGCAGGATACGGCCGACACGCTCTTTCTTGCCTTTGACCGGGTTGAATACCGTGTCACCGGAATGCAACACCCCGGAGTAAACGCGGAAAAAGGTCAGCGTGCCAACATAGGGATCGGTGGCAATCTTGAAGGCCAGGGCCGCAAACGGCTCATCGTCAGAACTGTTGCGCACACCTTCAGACTCGTCTTCGTTGATACCGGTGATTGCAGGAACGTCTATCGGCGACGGCATCAGTTCCACGACCTTGTCCAGCAGGGCCTGGACGCCCTTGTTCTTGAACGCGGTTCCACATACGCAGGGAACGATATCGTTGGTGAGGGTGCCGGCGCGCAGACCCTCGATGATCTGGGCTTCGCTCAGCTCACCCTCTTCAAGATAAGCCTCCATCAGTTCTTCGTTGGCCTCGGCCGCACACTCGACCATGTACTCGCGGGCCGCGTCTGCTTCAGCCTGCAAGTGGTCGGGAATTTCGCGCGCTTCGTAAGTCGTGCCCTGGTCGGCGGACTTCCAGTAAATGGCTTTCATCCGAACCAGGTCAACAATGCCTTCGAAATCTTCTTCGGCGCCGATCGGCAACTGGATCGGAACCGCACGGGCGCTAAGGCGCTCTTTGATCTGCTCGACGACGCGCATGAAGTCGGCGCCGGTACGGTCCATCTTGTTGACGAATGCCATGCGCGGGACGTTGTAACGGGTGGCCTGGCGCCAAACCGTCTCAGACTGGGGCTGAACGCCGCCTACTGCGCAGAACACGGCAACCGTGCCATCCAGCACTCGCAGAGAGCGCTCAACTTCAATCGTGAAATCGACGTGCCCCGGGGTGTCAATGATGTTGATCCGGTGTTCCTTGAACTGCTGGTCCATGCCGTTCCAGAAACAGGTGGTCGCAGCAGAAGTAATGGTGATACCACGCTCCTGTTCCTGCTCCATCCAGTCCATGGTGGCATTACCGTCATGTACTTCACCAATCTTGTGTGAAACACCGGTGTAGAACAGGATGCGCTCTGTAGTCGTCGTCTTGCCGGCATCGATGTGAGCCATGATGCCGATGTTGCGATAACGCTCAATGGGTGTAGTACGGGGCACTGTCTTAACCTCGATAAATTCTGTTGATGTCCGCGCTTACCAACGGTAATGCGCGAACGCCTTGTTGGCTTCAGCCATGCGGTGCGTGTCTTCGCGTTTCTTGACAGCGGTTCCACGCTGCTCGACGGCATCCAGTAACTCGCCGGCGAGGCGGTTGGGCATGCTCTTTTCGCCGCGCTTGCGCGCTGCTTCGATAATCCAGCGCATGGCCAGTGTCTGGCGACGCTTGGGACGCACTTCTACCGGCACCTGGTAGGTGGCGCCACCCACTCTGCGTGACTTCACCTCGACCATCGGGCTGACGTGCTCCAGGGCCTTTTCGACCAACTCGACCGCATCAGCAGTCTTGTTTTTCTCGCTGATCGTATCGATGGCGCCGTAGACAATTTTCTCAGCCACGGACTTCTTGCCGCTGACCATGACCATGTTGACAAAACGAGTGATCATTTCGCTGTGGAACTTGGGATCCGGCAGAATCTCTCTTGAGAAATTGGAGTGCTTTCTGGACATTTTCGCTTTCCGTTAGTTTGCTTTGTCAGTAAAGGTTAATTTTTGGGCCGCTTGGCGCCGTACTTCGAACGACCTTGCCGGCGATCGCTTACGCCAGCTGTGTCGAGGCTTCCACGCACCGTGTGATAACGCACACCGGGCAGATCCTTGACACGACCACCCCTGATCAGAACCACGCTGTGCTCCTGCAGGTTGTGGCCTTCACCGCCGATGTAGCTGGTCACTTCAAAGCCATTCGTCAAACGCACACGAGCCACTTTGCGAAGAGCCGAGTTCGGTTTCTTCGGGGTGGTCGTGTAAACACGGGTGCAAACGCCACGCTTCTGCGGGCAACCTTCCAGCGCAGGCACATTGCTCTTGTAAGCCTTGTCCTTCCGCGGTTTGCGTACGAGTTGGTTGATCGTCGCCATAATTTCCTTAGTCCTGACAAATTAAAAGGCAGACGGGAAAATCCCGGCTACCAGGTTTGGTGTTAAAAAAAACACCTGATTCAGATAATGCCAAACGCCCAACCCCTTTTGGTAATTCGGGATTGGGCGCCGTTGAGTCCGGCCCACGCGCCGGCGACATCGGCTCTCCGTAACGGTCTTGATTACCGCACGGCCCTCCTTTTTGGAGGGGTTGCATCTGTTAGCCGGACAATGATGCCAGAGCTCTTCGAAGAATGCAAGACTCTATTATAGGAATCCGTAAAAAATCTCGCCGAGCACGGGCTTTCTGAGCGCGGTGCAAATACAGGGTCTTTTATACAACCCCGTAAAAAACCCCGCCGAGCACTTCTTTTCCTGCGGAAAAACCGCTCTCGTCGGTTTTTTTTACTACCAGGGCAGAGAGCCGCAGAAAAAGGGGGTCAAAAAAGGGGTCAGGTTAACTTATTGGGGACCCTCATTTGTCGGGAACAAATGAGGAGCGAACAGGGACGTCTCGAGCGTGTCCCAAATAAGTTAACCTGACCCCTTTTTTGACCCCCTTTTTCCCTAGCCGTCTTTTTCGGAAGCCGATTCGAGGCTGGCGAATTCTTCTGCTGCGATGGCAGTTGCCAGGGCGGCGAGATCGATTTCTGCCTCTTCCTCTGTCTCGGTCTTACGCGAATTGTGGTACGCCATGCCGGTTCCGGCGGGGATCAGGCGACCCACAATTACGTTTTCCTTCAGGCCTCGCAGGTGGTCCGTCGTGCCGCGCACAGCGGCTTCGGTCAGCACCCGGGTGGTTTCCTGGAAAGATGCAGCTGAAATAAACGATTCGGTCGCCAGGGAAGCCTTGGTGATGCCCAGCAGTACCCGCTGGTACTCGGCCGGCCGTACCTTGTCTTTCTTGGCGGTCGCGTTTTCTTCAAGCACGCGCGCAACGTCAAGCTGCTCACCACGCAGCAGGCGGGTTTCCCCGCCATCCATGATTTCAGCCTTGCGCAGCATCTGCCGCACGATGACTTCGATGTGCTTGTCGTTGATCTTCACACCCTGCAGGCGGTAAACATCCTGGATTTCCTTGACCAGGTATTCATCCAGCGCTTCCACGCCCAGCAGGCGCAGGATATCGTGCGGATTCGGCTCTCCATCGACGATGGTTTCGCCCTTCTCCACGCGCTCGCCTTCGAACACGATCACGTGACGCCATTTCGGAATCAGTTCCTCGTAGGTTTCACCGTCGTCCATGGTGATCACCAATCGCTGCTTGCCCTTGGTGTCCTTGCCAAAGCTGACGATACCCGAGACTTCCGCCAGGATTGACGGCTCTTTTGGCTTACGCGCTTCGAACAGGTCGGCGACCCGGGGCAGACCACCCGTGATATCACGGGTTTTTGATGATTCCTGCGGGATACGGGCCAGTACGTCACCCACGTTCACATCCTGCCCGTCCTGCATCTGCACGATGGAACCTGCCTGCAGGAAGTAATGCGCCGGAATTTCCGTTCCGGCCAGGCACAGTTCCTTACCCTTGGTATCGGTCAGGTTGATCATCGGACGCAGATCCTTGCCCGCGCTGCCGCGCTGCTTGGGATCGGTCACGATCAGGCTGGTCAGACCGGTAATGTCATCCATGTGCTCGTTGACGGTAACGCCGTCGATGAACTCGTGGAAACCGACTTTACCCTTCACTTCGGTCACGATCGGATGGGTGTGCGGATCCCAGGTGGCGGTCACATCACCCGCGGTTACAGCTTCCTCGTCGCGAACCGAAATAATGGCGCCGTAAGGCACTTTATACCGCTCACGTTCACGGCCGTGATCGTCAATGACTGACAACTCACCCGAACGGGAAACGGCAACCAGTTTCTTGTCGACGTTTTCTACCGTTTTCATGTTGTGCAGGCGAACGGAACCACTGGATTTGACCTGGATATGATCCACGGCCGCGGCCCTTGACGCTGCACCACCAATGTGGAAGGTACGCATCGTCAGCTGCGTTCCCGGCTCGCCGATGGACTGCGCGGCGATGACGCCAACCGCCTCGCCGATGTTGACGATGTGTCCGCGCGCCAGGTCACGGCCATAGCAGGATGCGCAGACACCGTGACGGGTTTCGCAGGTAATGGTGGAGCGCACGTGAATCCGGTCGACACCGTTTTCTTCGAGCGTTTCAACCAGTTGCTCATCGAGCAGCGTGTTGCGCGGGCAGATCACTTCGTCGGTTCCCGGTTTCACCACGTCTTCAGCCACCATCCGGCCGAGTACGCGCTCACTCAAGGGTTCAACCACGTCGCCGCCTTCAACAATCGGCTGCATGGTCACACCTTTGTCGGTTTTGCAGTCTACTTCGGTAATGACCAGGTCCTGGGCGACGTCCACCAGGCGACGAGTCAGGTAACCCGAGTTCGCGGTTTTCAGGGCGGTATCGGCCAGACCTTTCCGGGCGCCGTGGGTAGAAATAAAGTACTGCAGAACGTCCAGCCCTTCCCGGAAGTTGGCCGTAATCGGCGTCTCGATGATCGATCCGTCGGGTTTGGCCATCAGGCCTCGCATACCCGCCAGCTGCCTGATCTGCGCCGCGGAGCCACGAGCGCCCGAATCGGCCATGATAAAGATCGAGTTCATTGAATCCTGCTCGATATCTTCACCTGCCGCATTCTTGACGATGCTCTTACCCATGCGCTTCATCATCGCGCGGGCAACCTGCTCGTTGGTGCGGGACCAGATATCAACAACCTTGTTGTAGCGTTCACCGGAAGTCACCAGGCCGGAAACATACTGGTTCTGGATTTCAACGACTTCCGCCTCTGCATCGTCGAGGATTCCTTTCTTCTCGTCGGGCACCATCAGGTCATCGATACCGATCGAGACACCTGCCTGGGTTGCATAATGGAAACCGGTGTACATCAGTTTATCGGCAAACACGACTGACTTTTTCAGGCCGAGGCGGCGATAGCACGAGTTGATCAGGGCGGAAATCTGCTTTTTCTTAAGCGTCTCATTCAGCAGCCTGAACGGCATGCCGGACGGGCGGATTTCGGCCAGCAGGGCACGCCCAACGGTGGTATCGACCAGGTTGGTTTCGTGGCGTTCCTCGCCGTGCTCGGAAATGATGGTTTCATCAATCCGGACCTTGATGCGGGCATGAAGGTCAATCTTCTTGTTCTCGAATGCCCGGTGTACTTCTTCGATATCGCTGAAGTACATACCCTGCCCCCTGGCGCCTTCGAGATGACGGGTCATGTAATACAGACCCAGCACCACGTCCTGCGTGGGAACGATGATCGGTTCGCCGTTGGCCGGTGACAGGATGTTGTTGGTAGACATCATCAGCGCACGGGCTTCCAGCTGCGCCTCAACGGACAGCGGCACATGCACGGCCATCTGGTCGCCGTCGAAGTCAGCGTTGAAGGCGGTACACACCAGCGGGTGAAGCTGAATGGCCTTACCTTCAATCAGTACCGGCTCGAAAGCCTGGATACCGAGACGGTGCAGTGTTGGTGCGCGGTTTAGCAGCACCGGATGTTCACGAATGACCTCCGAGAGGATATCCCAGACTTCTGCGCGCTCGGCTTCCACCAGCTTCTTGGCGGCCTTGATGGTGGCAGCCATTCCACGGCGTTGCAGCTTGCTGAAGATAAACGGCTTGAACAGCTCCAGGGCCATTTTTTTCGGCAGGCCGCATTCATGCAGCTTGAGCTTCGGGCCGACCACGATAACCGAACGGCCGGAGTAGTCGACTCGCTTGCCGAGCAGGTTCTGTCGGAAACGGCCCTGTTTGCCCTTGATCATGTCCGCCAGCGACTTCAGCGGGCGCTTGTTGGTTCCCGTGATGGCGCGGCCGCGACGACCGTTATCCAGCAGTGCATCAACGGCTTCCTGCAGCATGCGTTTTTCATTGCGCACGATGATGTCTGGCGCATTGAGCTCCAGCAGGCGCTTCAGGCGGTTGTTACGGTTGATGGTGCGCCGATACAGGTCGTTCAGATCTGAGGTCGCAAACCGGCCACCGTCAAGCGGCACCAGGGGTCGGAGATCCGGCGGCAGCACGGGCAGCACCGTCATGATCATGAATTCGGGGCGGTTGCCGGAATCGATGAAAGCCTCAACCAGCTTCACCCGTTTTGAAAGGCGTTTCAGCTTGGTCACTGAACGGGTTGCGCCGATGTCTTCGCGCAGCCTGGCTTCCTCTTCCTTCAGATCGATGTTGCGCAACAGGTAGTAAATGGCTTCGGCGCCCATCTTGGCTTCGAATTCATCACCCCACTGCTCCATCGTGTCGAGGTACTGCTCATCCGTCAGCAACTGGCCGCGTTCGAGATCAGTCAGGCCCGGGTCCAGCACTACATAAGATTCAAAATACAGAATCCGCTCGATATCCCGCAGCGTCATGTCCAGCATCAGGCCAATGCGCGAGGGCAATGACTTGAGGAACCAGATGTGCGCAACCGGGCTGGCCAGCTCGATGTGCGCCATGCGCTCGCGACGAACCTTGGTCAGCGTGACCTCGGTTCCGCATTTTTCACAAACCACACCACGGTGTTTCATGCGCTTGTACTTGCCGCACAAGCACTCGTAGTCTTTCACCGGCCCGAAAATTGCGGCACAAAACAGGCCGTCACGTTCCGGCTTGAAGGTCCGATAGTTGATCGTTTCGGGCTTTTTGACCTCTCCGTAAGACCAGGAGCGAATCAAATCGGGTGGCGCCAGGCCAATCCGAATTGCGTCAAAATCCAGCGGCTGCCGCTGTCTTCCATAGAGATTGAGTAAGTCTCTCACTGCTGATCTCCTATCAAGATTCTTCGAGTTCGATGTTGATACCCAGTGAACGGATTTCCTTCACGAGAACGTTGAAGGATTCAGGCATGCCTGCCGCCATCTGGTGATTACCATCGACAATGTTTTTGTACATCTGGTTACGGCCGCTGACGTCATCCGATTTAACCGTCAACATTTCCTGCAGCGTGTACGCCGCGCCGTACGCTTCGAGCGCCCAGACCTCCATTTCCCCGAACCGCTGGCCGCCGAACTGGGCTTTACCGCCAAGCGGCTGCTGAGTAACGAGGCTATACGGGCCGGTAGAGCGTGCATGCATCTTGTCATCAACCAGGTGGTTGAGCTTCAGCATGTACATGTAACCCACTGTGACCGGGCGTTCGAACGGATCGCCGGTGCGTCCGTCATACAGCGTGCACTGGCCGCTCTTGGGCAGATTGGCGAGCTCAAGCAAGTGCTTGATCTCTTTTTCGTCTGCTCCATCGAATACCGGTGTCGCCATCGGCACGCCCGCTTCCAGGTTGCCGGCCATGGTCATGATCTCCTCGTCGGAGAATTCCTTGACATCGACACGGCCCTTGCGGTCACTGTTGTAGATCTCACCGAGGTATTTGCGGATTTCAGTGGTCTTGGCCTTGCGCTCGAGCATTTCACCGATGCGCTGACCCAGACCTTTTGCCGCCCAGCCAAGGTGTGTTTCAAGGACTTGCCCGATGTTCATTCGGGAAGGCACACCCAATGGGTTGAGAACAATATCGACAGGGGTGCCATCTTCCATGTATGGCATGTCTTCGGTCGGTACGATCATTGAGATCACACCCTTGTTACCGTGACGGCCAGCCATCTTGTCGCCTGGCTGAATACGACGTTTGACGGCCATGTAAACCTTGACCATCTTGAGCACGCCAGGCGCCAGGTCATCACCCTGGGTGATCTTGCCTCTCTTCTCTTCAAACCGGGCGTCGAATCCCTTGCGCTGCTCTTTGAGCTGGTCGGCCATCTGCTCCAGCAGCTCGTTCAGCTGATCGGAACTCATGCGAAGCTTGAACCAGTCTTCATGGTCCAGGTCGGCCAGGTACGCCGAGGTCACCTTGCTGCCTTTCTTCAGCCCGGCTGGGCCCTTTGCGGCGACCTTGCCCTTCAGCGCGTTTTCCAATCGCTGGAAAATGGCGTTTTCCACGATCCGGAGCTGATCGTCCAGGTCCTTTCGAACCTGGCGCAACTGTTCCTTTTCGATGGAAATGGCGCGTTCATCCTTTTCGACACCGTCACGCGTGAATACCTGCACGTCAATCACGGTCCCGTCCATGCCACTGGGAACACGCAGAGAGGTGTCCTTAACATCAGAGGCTTTTTCACCGAAAATGGCGCGCAGCAGTTTTTCTTCCGGCGTCAGCTGAGTCTCGCCCTTCGGCGTAACTTTACCGACCAGGATATCGCCCGCGCCAACTTCAGCACCGATGTAGACAATACCGGCCTGGTCGAGCTTGTTCAGATTATGCTCGCCCACGTTCGGGATATCGGCAGTTATTTCCTCTGAGCCCAGCTTCGTATCCCGGGCCACGCAGGTCAGCTCTTCGATGTGGATCGTGGTGTAGCGATCTTCCTGCACCACGCGCTCGGAGATCAGGATGGAGTCCTCGAAGTTGTAGCCATTCCACGGCATGAACGCGACCAGCATATTCTGGCCAAGCGCCAACTCACCCAGGTCGGTTGACGGGCCGTCTGCCAGCACGTCGCCACCGGATACGATGTCGCCGACTCGAACCAGCGGACGCTGATTCATGCAGGTGTTCTGGTTGGAACGCTGGTACTTGGTGAGGTTGTAGATATCCACACCGGGGTCGCCCACCGGCACTTCTTCCTCGTTGGCCCGAACCACGATACGGCCGGCATCCACCTGGTCAACGATACCACCCCGGCGCGCGACAGCAGTCACGCCCGAGTCGGTTGCCACGCTGCGTTCCATGCCGGTTCCCACCAGGGGCTTCTCAGCCTTGAGCGTCGGAACGGCCTGGCGCTGCATGTTGGAACCCATCAGGGCGCGGTTGGCGTCGTCGTGCTCCAGGAAGGGAACCAGCGATGCCGCCACCGAAACAATCTGCTTCGGCGAAACGTCCATGTAGGAAATATCCGAAGGCTCCTTCAGCGTGAATTCGCCCAGGTGGCGGCAGGGAATGAAGTCGTCAACGAATTTGCCCGACTTGTCCAGTTCAGCATTCGCCTGGGCAATGACGTATTCGCCCTCCTCGATGGCTGACAGGTACTCGACCTCAGCCGTCACCTTGCCGTTGCTCACCTTTCGGTAGGGCGTTTCCAGGAACCCATAATCGTTGGTCCTGGCATACACCGCCAGTGAGTTGATCAGGCCGATGTTCGGACCTTCAGGGGTTTCGATCGGGCATACCCGGCCGTAATGGGTAGGATGCACGTCACGGACTTCGAAGCCAGCACGCTCGCGTGTGAGGCCTCCCGGGCCAAGCGCCGAAACACGGCGTTTATGGGTAACTTCTGACAGTGGATTGTTCTGATCCATGAACTGGCTGAGCTGCGAAGATCCGAAAAACTCTTTCACTGCTGCCGCCACCGGTTTGGCATTGATCAACTCCTGCGGAGACAGACCTTCGCTCTCGGCTACGGACAGACGTTCGCGAACAGCGCGTTCTACCCGCACAAGCCCCACCCGGAATACGTTTTCAGCCATTTCGCCCACGCTGCGGACGCGACGGTTGCCGAGATGGTCGATATCGTCGACGCTGCCTTTACCATTGCGGATATCAATCAGCACACGCAGCACATCCAGGATATCCTGGCGGTCCAGCACGCCGGGACCTTCCACTTCACCACGGCCGACCCGGCGGTTGAATTTCATCCGGCCTACCGCTGACAGGTCGTAACGCTCTTCGGCGAAGAACAGGTTTTTGAACAGGTTCTGGGCAGCATCCTTGGTTGGCGGCTCGCCCGGGCGCATCATCCGGTATATTTCGACCAGCGCCTCAAGTTCGTTCTTGGTCGGGTCGATGTTCAGGGTGCTGGAAATATAGGGTCCCTGGTCCAGGTCGTTGACATAAAGAACGTTCAGCTTCTTGGCGCCCGCTTCGCGCAGGGCCTCGAGCAGTTCTTCCGTCATCTCGGCATTGGCTTCCGCCAGTACCTCTCCGGACTCCTTGTCGATGACTGCATTTGCGATCATTTTCCCGATCAGGTACTCATCGGGAACTTCCAGCGCCTTGACGCCTGATTCCTCGATCAGTTTCACGTGGCGGGCAGTAATGCGCTTGCCATTGGGCACCAGTACTTTGCCGGTCTTGCTTCGAATATCGAAAAATGCCGTTTCTCCACGAAGGCGTTCAGGAACCAGTTCGAGCTTGGCGCCGGATTTCTTCAGCGTAATCGCGCTGGTCTCAAAGAACGTCTCGAGAATTTCCTCGTTGCTCATACCCAGTGCGCGCAGCAGGATGGTGACCGGTAGCTTCCGGCGGCGATCGATGCGTGTGAAGATGCAGTCCTTCGGATCGAATTCAAAATCCAGCCAGGAACCACGGTAAGGAATGACACGCGCGGAAAACAGCAACTTACCGCTGGAATGCGTCTTACCACGGTCGTGGTCGTAAAATACGCCCGGCGAACGGTGCAACTGGGAGACGATCACTCGCTCGGTGCCGTTCACAATGAATGTACCGGTATCCGTCATCAGCGGCAGGTCGCCCATGTAGACTTCCTGCTCCTTGACATACTTCACCGGCTTCACTTTCGCGGAACTTTCTTTGTCATAAATGACCAGGCGGACTTTAACGCGCAGGGGCGCACCGTAGGACATACCGCGCAGTTTGCATTCTTTTACGTCGAAAACCGGGTCACCCAGTTTATAGCTGACGTATTCGAGTGCCGCGTTGCCCGAATAGGCGACGATGGGGAATACAGACTGCAATGCGCCATGCAGTCCCCGCTCACGCCGGTCGTCCGGTGCGATTTCGGTTTGCAAAAACTCCTGGTAAGAGCGAATTTGCGTCTGCAGAAGGTATGGCACATCCAGGATGGACTTCCGTTTTCCGAAATCCTTGCGGATGCGCTTTTTTTCCGTGAAAGAATAACTCATGTTCAAGTACCGCCCGTGCGATCATTCATACGAAATACAAGCAGAAACAGGCCGGAGACAAATGTCCCCAGCCAGTTTCAGTTTCAGCCCCGATAATCAGGGAAGAAGATTTACTTAACCTCGACAGAAGCGCCAGCTTCTTCGAGCTTCTTCACGATATCGTCAGCTTCGTCTTTGGCGATGCCTTCCTTAACGGCGGCAGGTACGCCTTCGACCAGATCTTTGGCTTCTTTCAGGCCCAGGCCCGTGATCTCGCGTACAGTCTTGATCACCGGAACCTTCTGTGAACCGAAGGAAGTCATGACTACGTCAAATTCAGTCTTCTCTTCAGCAGCAGCGGCTTCGCCACCGGCAGCAGGGCCGGCAGCAACAGCAACCGGAGCTGCGGCAGATACACCAAATTTTTCTTCCATTGCGCTGATGAGGTCTACGACGTCCATCACGCTCATGTTGGAAATTGTTTCCAGAATGTCTTCTTTTGAAACGGCCATTGTCGTCTCCGTAATAGTTATAAGTTAAATAGAATCAAGCAGCTTGCTTAGAGTCACGCACAGCGGCTACGGTCCGAACCATCTTCGTATGTGGTTCGACAAGGGTACGAACGAATTTCTCGATCGGCGCCTTCATCACACCCATCAGGATTGCGATAGCCTGGTCGTACGTCGGCAGATTCGACAGACGTTCCAATTCGGACGCGTCATACAAATCGCCACCTACGGCAACCAGTTTCGCAACCAGCTTCTCGTGGTCTTTGGAATAATCCTTGACCAGGCGTGCGGCAGCACCGGGATCGTCCATGCTGAACGCGAACAGGAGAGGTCCTGTCAGCGAATCCTGCATGCACTCGTACTCGGTACCCTCAACAGCTCTGCGCACCAGAGTATTCTTGGCGACTTTGAGAATCACGCCTCCCTCGCGAGCCTTGGCACGCAGGTCAGTCATTTCCTCAACCGTCAGGCCACGATACTCTGCAGCGACAGCGGCAAGCGCCTTGTTGGCCGCATCGGCCACTTCGGCAACTACTGCCTTCTTTTGCTCAAAATTGAGCGCCATTGATTACCTCCTGGAGTCTATTGACCGGTTGCCCGGCTTTTGACTCGTCTTCAGTGGTGACCCCGCTACGGGATTGAACGCTGTTCGGATTGAATCCGGCATTCAATCCAGTAGCGGGGCTGCCACCATCTGCGCAGGCTGCCGCCGGTTACCCGGCCTGCCCTTAAACGGCCCTCCTCCAATCTTCCGGAGGATCACCGCACCTGCGGTCTCTGACGGTCTATCCCGGCCGGTAAAGCACCGGAGCAGCCCGTCCATCCATCACCCGCCATGCTGGCCGAGTGAAAAATTCCTTCATGTTTGCAGTTGGCGCGAAGCGTCAGCAGCAAACTCCTAAAATCCATCTCATGAGTGCGGTTTACATCGCGGAGCGATGAAAGAAGCGCTCATGAGATTCCTAAATATCCAGGGTTGCCTTGTCGATCTGGATACCCGGGCCCATCGTGGTCGAAACGGCTACCTTCTGCAGGAAAGTTCCCTTTGAAGAAGCAGGCTTCAGCTTGACCAGGTCCTTCAGCAGGGCGTCGAGATTGCCCTTAAGCGCATCCGGCTCGAAGTCCACTTTGCCGATAGTGCTGTGAATGATGCCCGCCTTGTCCGTGCGGTAGCGCACCTGCCCGGCCTTTGCATTCTTGACGGCGGTATCCACGTCCGTGGTCACGGTTCCGACTTTCGGGTTGGGCATCAGACCACGCGGACCCAGCAACTGACCGAGTTTACCGACCACTCGCATGGCGTCCGGAGTAGCGATCACCACGTCAAAAGCCATGTCTCCGCCCTTGATCTGGTCATGCAGGTCGTCCATGCCAACCACGTCGGCACCGGCGGCCTCAGCCTTCTCGGCGTTGTCACCCTGGGCAAATACGGCCACGCGTACCTGTTTGCCGGTACCGTTAGGCAGCACCGTGGAACCACGTACGTTCTGGTCTGATTTGCGCGGGTCAACACCCAGGCGGATGGAAACGTCCACCGACTCGGTGAATTTGACTTTGCTCGCACCTTTGAGAAGCTCCAGAGCTTCGTCGATGCCATAGGCTTTATCGCGTTCAATCTGATCACGAATCGCCTTCATTCTTTTACCTGCCTGTGCCATTACACCACTCCCTCAACGTCGATACCCATGCTGCGCGCAGAACCAGCGATCGTCCTGACGGCCGCGTCCATATCGGCTGCGGTCAGGTCCGGGTCCTTCATCTTCGCGATTTCTTCGAGCTGGTCGCGATTGACCTTGCCCACCTTGTTGGTGTTCGGCTCACCGCTGCCCTTGGGGATACCTGCGGCCTTGCGCAACAGCACGGCGGCAGGAGGTGTCTTGGTGATAAACGAGAAGCTGCGATCAGCATATACCGTGATGACCACGGGGATCGGCATCCCGTTTTCCATGCTCTGCGTCTTGGCATTGAACGCCTTGCAGAACTCCATGATGTTTACGCCGTGCTGACCCAGCGCCGGACCCACGGGTGGGCTCGGATTGGCCTGGCCGGCAGGCACTTGCAGCTTGATATAGGCTAGAACTTTCTTCGCCATTTTATTTACTCCCCGGGTTCAAACGCCCGGCAACCAGTGCCAGGGCTCCCCGTCTTTTAGTCCGTCAGGATTTTTCTACCTGATGGAATTCAAGCTCCACGGGAGTGGAGCGTCCAAAAATCAACACCGCCACTTTCAGGCGGCTCTTGTCGTAATCGACTTCCTCGACCACGCCATTGAAATCATTGAATGGCCCGTCGACTACCCGCACCATTTCGCCCGGCTCGAACAGTACTTTCGGCCGCGGCTTGTCCACGCCTTCCTGAACCCGGTTCAGGATGGCATCAGCCTCTTTCTGGCTGATCGGCGCCGGCCTGTCGGCGGTGCCGCCGATGAAACCCATCACCTTCGGCACGTCTTTAACCAGGTGCCAGGTTTCATCCGTCATTTCCATTTCCACCAGCACGTAGCCGGGGAAGAACTTCCGATCCGAGCGGCGCTTTTGACCGCCCTTCATTTCCACCACTTCTTCGGTCGGGACCAGCACGTCGCCGAACATGTCTTCCATTTCAGCACGCTGAATACGGTCTTCCAGAGAGCGCTTTACCTGCTTCTCAAATCCCGAGTAAGCGTGAACCACGTACCAGCGTTTGGCCATTCCTCAACCCCCAACCAGCGTTCGAACCAGCGCACCAAGCACCCAGTCGACGGCGGCCAGGAACAGCGAAATCAGAATCGTTACGATAATGACCATCAATGCTGTCTGCAGAGTCTCCTGGTGAGTAGGCCAGACAACTTTACGCCGTTCGATATCCGATTCTTTCAGGAAACGGAAGAATGCCGAACCAGAGTCGGACTGGCCGGCAATCAGGGAAGCAACGATAGCAACGACAATCAGCCCAACGACGCGAATCGGCGTAATCGCCAGGTCCTGGAACCAGTAATAGGCGCCAACACCTGCGATCAAGAGCGCGGTCGCGATGGCCAACAACAAAGTGTTGACGAAAGCCGGCTTGTTTGTTGTTTCTGCTTTATTGCTCATATCCAGTCTTCAAATTTTCCACGAACCTGTTTATGGCAGGCCAGGAGGGACTCGAACCCCCAACCTGCGGTTTTGGAGACCGCTGCTCTGCCAATTGAGCTACTGGCCTAAACAAATCCGCTACTTTTTCTGCTGAAACCACAAAGCCGGTGGTCATTTTCAACCACCAGCTTGGTGTTTTCCCATCTTTGCAGTTGGCGCCAAAGGCGTCAGCAGCAAAGTCCTTAATGCCGTTCCGAGGGAGCGACTTTCATTGCGGCAGCAATGAAAAAAGTGCCCGAGGAACTCCTTGACTCACTCGTGGATCTTGGCTACAACACCGGCGCCAACGGTCCGGCCGCCTTCGCGAATAGCGAAACGCAGGCCTTCTTCCATCGCGATCGGCGC
>CAJIAU010000268.1_pt1 | contig 15994 bp, 12 predicted proteins | sample 9199171 | NCBI WGS metagenome assembly CAJIAU01 (sample SAMEA7708280, study PRJEB35096) | sediment metagenome | biome: marine neritic benthic zone biome [ENVO:01000025]; feature: sediment [ENVO:00002007]; material: shallow marine sediment [ENVO:03000034] sea grass bed [ENVO_01000059] ...
CACGCAATGCGGATATGGTTATTTCACGGCCAACGATGATGGCCGCCGCAATGGCGAACACTGCCTGGTACGTTTCCTGGCGCTGCACCAGCAATACCAGGGCCGTGGAAACCATGATCTTGTCTGCAACCGGGTCCAGAAAGGCGCCAAAACTCGATGTCTGCCCGGTTTTGCGGGCGATGTATCCGTCGGCAATATCCGTTACTGCAGCCAATACGTAGATCACGACACAAGCCATATTGGACCAGTCATACGGCAAATAGAAAAATAGAACGAGCACCGGCACAAGCGCAATGCGCAACAGCGTAAGCATGGTTGGAACGGTCATGTGCATGATCGGATTACTTCTGGTTCGGTAAGCAGGGATATTATCGCAGACATCGGTGCTCAGTGCAGTGCCCTGAAGATTTCTTCAGCCAGCACCCTGCTGATTCCGGGCACGCTTGAAAGCTCTTCGATTCCGGCCTTCGTCACACCCTGTAAGCCGCCGAAATGATTCAGCAGAGCACGTCGCCTGCGCGCGCCGATACCGGGTATTTTTTCCAGCCGGGACTTGGTGGCCGCTTTCTGGCGTTGCCCCCTGTGCCCGGTAATGGCGAAACGGTGGGCCTCGTCCCTGATCTGCTGAACCAGGTGGGAAGCCCGGGACTCCGGCCCGGGCCTGTAGCTGCGTGCCGGCGAAGACAGGATCCACTCTTCGTACCCTGCTCTCCTCGACCTGCCCTTGGCGATTCCCAGCAGCGGAATCCCGGTCAAACCGAACTCTGCAAGCACGTTTTCCGCTTCTCTGAGCTGACCTTTTCCACCGTCGATGATCAGGAGATCCGGAAGCACCCCTTCGTCAGCCCGGACTTTACCATAGCGGCGACTAAGCACTTGGTGCATGGCTGCATAGTCATCGCCCGGTGTTATCCCTTTCAGGTTGTAACGGCGATACCTCGATTTGACCGGGCCGTTTCCATCAAATACAACACAGGCCCCGACGGTCTGGTTGCCCGCCGTATGGGAAATGTCGAAACACTCGACCGACGAGGGGGTTTCATCCAGTTTCAGTGTGTTCTGCAGCGCCTCGAACTGCGCCGCGATGTTGGCCTTGCCAGCAAGTCGCATCTGCAGTGCCTGGCGGGCATTTCTCTTCACGGATTCCAGCATTTTGCGGCGTTCTCCCCGCGGATGTGCCTGGATAGCGACCTTGTGGTCCGCCATCGCAGTGAAAACGGATTCCATCAGTTCTTCGCCGTCCAGGGAATGCGAAATCACGATATCGGCCGGCGGATGCCTCTTCTGGTAGTACTGGCCGAGAAAAGCCTCCAGCACTTCGCCAGCCGGGTAGCCCTCCGTCTGGCTTGGATAATAATTGCGTTGCCCCAGGTTTCTGCCGCCCCTCACCGACATCACCTGGACACACACCGGGCCCTGTTCCCCGCTCAACGCAATAAAATCAATATCCAGTTGCCTGCCGCTGATGAATTGCTGGGCCTGCATTTGCTTCAGGGCGTTGATCTGGTCCCGGAACATGGCCGCGGTTTCAAATTCGAGTGACTCCGCCGCCTGCTCCATGCGGGCAATCAGCCGGGTCATGACCTTCTGGTTCCGGCCCCGGAGAAACAAGGCCGTATCCTTGACCTGGTCCCCATAGTCCTGCTGGCTGACCAGCCCCACGCAGGGCGCCGTGCACCGCCTGATCTGGTATTGCAGGCAGGGACGATTGCGATGCGCAAAATAACTGTCCTCGCAATTCCGGATGCGGAACAGCTTCTGAATCAGGTTAATGCTTTCCCGGACTGATGATGCAGAGGGGTATGGGCCGAAATAAGTCTTCGACTTGTCCCTGGCGCCGCGGTGAAAAGCAATCCGGGGAAACTCATGATCCGTGCTGATGACAATGAGCGGATAGGATTTATCATCCCGCAGAAGAACGTTGTAACGGGGCTTCAGCGACTTGATCCACTCGTTCTCCAGCAACAAGGCCTCACCCTCGGTTCGCGTCAGGCTGACCTCGATCTGATTGATCCGGGCCACCATGCGCATGATCCTCTCGCCTTTCGGGCGGGCATCGAAGTAACTGCTGACGCGCTTGCGCAGGTTCTTGGCCTTGCCCACGTACAGTGGTGTCTCTTCGCTGTCCTTCATCAGGTAGATGCCAGGACGCGTGGGCAGCCTTGCGGCCACCGCTTTACCGTCGAATGCCTGTTTGCTCTCCTTTGCCACTTTGCCGGTTCAATCTGCCAGCGACAGCGCTTTCCTGACGCGCTCCAGATCCGCAGGACTGTCAACGCCGGCAGGAATGAAGTCGGTGGCCCGGGCCATGGCGATGACCCGGCCGGATTCCAGGAATCGCAACTGCTCCAGCTTTTCCAGCGATTCCAGCTTGCCAGGGGGCATTTGGGTGAACTCCAGAAGTGCGCCCGCCCGGTAAGCATAAAGACCAACGTGCCGTTTCCACGGAGTTTCAGCGGTGAGCAGGTTTTCTGGCGCCAGCCCGCGGGGACAGGGAATCATCGAACGGCTGAAATAAAGGGCCTGTCCGGATTGGGCGGTGACGACCTTAACCACATTGTTGTCATCCAGCTCTGATTTTTCGCTGATGGGAAGGTACAGACTGGCCACATCCGCGGAGGGTGACTTTTGCAGGAGTTCAGCAACCTGGTCAAGGCAGGCGGCCGGCATCAAAGGCTCATCACCCTGGAGATTCACCACCAGGGTGTCCTGCGCCCACCCCAGGATTCCGATACATTCAGCGATCCGGTCGCTGCCGCTTTGATGGTTTGTTGAAGTCATTACCGCAGTGGCTCCGAATCCGCCGGCAAGCTCACAGACCTCGGCGGAATCCGTGGCGATGACGACCGATTCTGCGTTTGCAGAGCAGGCCCTTCGATAGACGTGTTCGATAAGTGTGCGACCGGCGATTTCAACCAGCGGTTTTTCTGGAAGCCGCTGGGAAGCCAGGCGGGCGGGAATGACAATGTGGTATTGAGTGCTCATGTCTCGCTTTCCGGGTGACGGACGCCGGCGGCGACGCGATTGAGCAGGTTCTGTTCCCACTCACGTGACATCAGGGCATCAACTGACAGGAACCAGGCGTTCGGCAGGCCAAGGTTCTTACATTTCACCGCGTCTTTTTCAGTCATCAGGATCGGCAATGTGGGATCCATGTCTTCAAAATCTGACTTGCAGAATACATGGTGATCCGGATAGACATATTCCCGGGTCTTGATCCTGGCTTGATGAAGCAGATCGAAAAAACGCCCCGGGTTGCCAATTCCCGCCACTGCGTTGACCTTGCACCCCCCAAACTGGGCCAGCCGCCAGCTCTGCCCGCTTTCCAGTGAACGAAGCAGGCCAGCGACAAACGCCATGGGAACGACGTCAAGTTCCGGCGGTACCTGCTCCGGTTCCCCGTTGACGATAATCTGGTCAAATGACCCAAGCCGGTCCAGGGGTTCCCTCAATGGGCCGGCCGGGATCAGTTGGCCGTTCCCAAAACCCCGGCTGCCGTCGATTACACAAAGCTCCAGCGCCCTGGGTAAACGGTAATGCTGCAGACCGTCATCTGAAACGACCACATTAACGCCCTGGTGCAACAGTTTCCTGGCAGCCTCGCACCGATCATTGGCGACGATAACCGGAACCCCTGCCCGCTGTGCGATCAACAGCGGCTCATCACCCACTGCAGTCGGGTCGGATGCGGGGCTGACAAGACGCAGGGAACCATCCTTCCTGCCATACCCCCGGCTGATGACACCCGGACTGTAACCTGCTTGCCGGAGCAAGTGACAAATCCTGATAACCAGGGGCGTCTTGCCGCTTCCGCCGGCGGTGATATTGCCCACAATGATGATAAATACAGACTTCAGATCGTCGGGTTGGCGGCGCAAATTCCACCAGCGATCCAGGCGATTACCCCAACGGTAGAGTGGGACCAGCGCACGCAGCCACCAGGGACAGCGATCCCCGCCGTACCAGATGCCCGTCAGCTTTGTTTCTAATCCGGCGCGCATGCTCAGTCTCTGAACTGGGTTCTGTAAAGCCTTGCGTAAGCCTGGTCCCTGGCCAGCAGTTCATCATGGGTTCCCGATTCCACCAACCTGCCCTGCTCCAGCACAATCACCAGGTCTGCATTTTCGATCGTGGAAAGCCGATGGGCTATGACCAGTGTTGTCCGGTGCTTGACCACTTCGGACAGAGCTTCCTGGATAACGCGTTCGGACTGGCTGTCCAGCGCGGAAGTCGCTTCGTCCAGGATCAGCACTGGCGCATCCTTCAGCAAAGCCCTGGCAATGGCGATTCGCTGGCGCTGGCCGCCGGAGAGTAACACACCGTTTTCCCCTACCAGGGTTTCCAGCCCGTCCGGAAGTTCCGAGATGAACTCCATCGCATGTGCGTCCGTTGCAGCCTTTTCAATCTCTTCGCGTGACTTTCCGGATAAGGCGCCATAAGCGATATTGCCGGCGACTGTGTCGTTGAAGAGAACCACCTGCTGACTCACCAGGGAAACGTGGCTGCGGAGATTGTCCAGGGTATAGTCGGCCAGTTCGTGGCCGTCCAGGGAGATATGCCCTTCGTAATCAGGGTAAAACCTTGGTAAAAGCCCGGCGAGGGTCGTTTTGCCACTGCCGGAGCGGCCTACCAGAGCCGTCACGGTGCCGGCCGGCATGCTAAAACTGATATCGTTCAGCACCGGTTTTTCGCTGGACGCATAGCCGAAACTGACATTACGGAATTCAATTTCACCCCTGACCGTGTCCGCTTTGTAAGTACCTTTATTGACCTCGGGATCAGTATCGAGCACCTGGAAAATACTGTCCGCTGCCGCAATCCCCCGTTGAATCTGGGACTGGACACTGGTCATCCGCTTCAAAGGCGGAATGGAAGCAATCATCGCCGTGAAAATAGCAGTGAAGGTACCGGCCGAGATGTCATTGAGCATGGTAGGGCGGGTGGCGATCAGCATCAGCAGGACCAGTGCGAACGCAGCAGCCATTTGCAACATGGCCGATCCTGCCAGGTGGGTGGCCCGCATTTTCATATGCAATCTGCGTGTTTTCTCATTGGCCTGGCGAAAACGCTGCTTCTCTGTTGCCTGGCCCTGGAATACCTTGATCACCTGCTGACCAACCACGGCTTCCTCGGTAACGTGGGAAACGCTCCCCATCATGTTCTGGATGCGGTGGGCAATTTTCCTGAAACGGCGGCTGATCACGGAGACCAGCAAACCCACAACCGGCACCAGCACCAGCATGACAAGGGTCAGCTTGGCGCTGGTGGTAATCATGACACTGAGCAGGAATACGATCAGCAGGACATCCCGAATGGCGGCAACCACCGAGTGAGTAGCAGCCTGGGCAACCTGTTCACTGTTGTAAGCGAGCTTGGAAATAAGCTCTCCGGAACTGTGCGAATCATAATAGGTCGCTGAAAGCGCCACGTACTGGTCGAACAGTTCCTGTCTCAGGTCGGCAATGATCCGCCGCCCTACCCATTCCATGCCGTACATGCCGACAAAATTTCCCAGCATTCGAATCACGGCAATCAGGAAAATGATCCCGGCCAGCAACATGCCATAATCCGAGTCCTTGCCGACGAAAACCCGGTCGATCAGGGGCTCCATGCCCTTGATGAAGATGGCCTGGGTGGCCGCATCGACGCTGACCCCGGCAATGCCTAGCAGGAACATCCACCGGTAGCGCCGGGTGTAGCTCCACAACCTCTTGTAGACCACCAGGGGTTCGCTGGTCGTTTCCTTCATTCTGCAGACTCGTCGCTGCGGTCCGTTGCAATGGATAGATTGGTGAAACCGAGCTGTGCGGCGACATCCATCGCAGTGACCACGTGATGGTGAGGAGTCTGCCTGTCGGCCCTCAGGATCAGCGGTATACCCCTGTTATCTCCTGCGGCCTGTTCGATCGCCGCACGGATGGTTCGTGCTTCGCTATCGACCAGGCGCTGATCGTTCAGGAACATTCGCCCCTCGTTATCGATCACGAGTTCGAGGCTGTCTGGGGTTTCCACGCGCTCCTCGACCACGCTGGCTTCGGGAAGGTCAACTTTCAACAGCGCCTGGCGCTCGAAGGTAGTGCTGACCATGAAGAAAATCAGCAGCAGGAATACGACGTCGATCAGCGATGTAAGATCGACCGTTGGCTCTTCCTGAACACGGGGTTGAAGCTTCACGCCCTAACCTCCGGGGATACCGGACCTGAGCTGGGCAACATTGCCACGTTCGATGGCTTCGATCAGGTTTATCGCCTTCTCTTCCATCGAGACCACGTATGCTTCGACCTGGCCTTTGAAATAGCGGTAAAAGAAAAAGCTTGGGATGGCGACGGTGAGACCTGCCGCCGTGGTGATCAGTGCTTCGGAAATGCCGCCGGCAAGCTGGTTGGCGTTACCGACACCGTGTGCGAGGATCGCGGAAAAAACCTTGATCATGCCGATCACGGTTCCGAGCAAACCGAGCAGCGGAGATATACCCGCAATGGTTCCGAGTGTGTTGAGAAACCTTTCCAGCTGGTAAACCACGTGCCTGCCGGTGTCTTCAACCGCTTCCTTGATCAGGTCACGGGAGCGATGCCGGTTTACCAGCGCAGCGGCCAGCACTCTCCCCAGGGCGGAACCAGACCTCAATTGCTCGATGTGGCGACGGTCCAGCTCATGACGCGCTGCCCATTCTTCCACCTGCTGTCCCAGACCGTCAGGCACTACATTGCTTCGCCGCAAGGCCCAAAACCTCTCTGCGATAATGGTCAAGGACAGGATGGAACACAATATGATCGGGGCCATCAACCAGCCACCGGCAAGTACAATTTCGAGCACGGTTCATCACTCCATTGACTGAGAGTCCAAATGATACATAAGGCGCTCTGAACTCGCTATGGGCAATTCCGGTCGGCGGGCCATCGCCAGATTCGATTTCGGTGCCTGCGCGCGCTTAATGCCTTTATGCCGCCGTTCGCGTGCAATCTGAGCCGAATGGCGCCGCAATCTCCCGTTGACAGGAATTGAGAACCGCGGAATTCGAACTTCTGCCTGGTTTCTTCGCGCGGGAAACCGAACCTGTTGCCAAGGCTTGCCGTGGCGATTGCCAGGTCCGGGTCCACCTGCCTGATGAATGCATTGGCCGAGGAAGATTTGCTGCCGTGATGCGGAACCAGCAAAACCGGGTGCCGGGACACGTTTTCCAGCAGCAGGCGATTTTCGACACTTTCTGAAATGTCCCCGGCAAGCAACACCTTGTGCACGCCCGCCTGAACACTGATGACGCAGGAGCTGTCGTTGCCGAGATACGGAAGGCCGGGCGCGGGATGCAACACTTCAAACAAAACACCCGGCCAGGTCCATTTCAACGGACTGGTGCAGGGCGCGATATCCTTTCTGGGAACGGGGAAATTTCCGTAATAGGAAGCAGAATCATGATTGCTGAACAGGGATGCCAGGCCGCCCGCATGATCCAGGTCGGCATGACTGATCACCACCTGCTCCAGCGTGCCTGAATCCCGGACGGCGAGTGCGGGGCCAATCACACGACGCACCAGGTCAGACCCATTTCCGTCTCCCGGGCCGCTGTCGTATAGCAGGGTCCGGTTGCCGGAATTCAACACGACTGCAGTCCCCTGCCCGGCATCGAGAAACTCCACTTCGAGGACTCCGGGCGGGGTCCTGCTCCCGCCCGGTGCAAACAGAGGTAAAAGCAAAAAGACACCCAGCCACCGGTGAGGCAGCCCCCTTGGCAGTAGCAAAACGAAGCCGCCCAGAAGCGCCAGCAACGCCTGTGGCCCCGATGGCGGCACCAGTAAGGGCAGCTCTCCCTGCACGGAGCTCACCCCTCTCAAAAACATGAAAAGAACAGCGGAAGCGTCCCCAGCCAGGTTCCAGAGCACGCCCGAGACAAGGTCAGAAAACAGCGACGCGACAAGTCCCAGCAGCACCGCGGGAACAACCAGCAGACTCACCCACGGGATCGCAACCAGGTTGGCAGCAAATGCGGATGGCGAGAACGAATAAAAGATTGCTGCAGAAACTGGAAGCAGTACCACAATGACTGCGGCCTGGGCGATAAAGGCCGTCTGAAAACGGTTGATACGCCCGGTTCGTGGTAGAAATGCGATCAACAACGCGGCCACAGCCAGGTACGAAAACCAGAATCCGGCTTCCATCACCGAAAAAGGGTTCAAAAGCATCACGATCGCCAGGCTGTTTGTCCACGCACGAAACGGGTGGATTGCGCGCGACAGCAAAACGGCCCCCATCACGGTGAGCAACATCAGCACGGAACGTACGGTGGGGGTGCCGAACCCGGCGAGTGCGGCGTAGAACGCCGCGCACAACAATCCGGTGACGATCATGAATGGAAAACTGAGGCCCAGAACAGGCCGCACGGGCACCATCCAGAGCAACAGCCGGCTTACCCACATGCCACCTGCGGCGGCGAGACCAATGTGCAGACCCGAGATGGCCAGCAAGTGTGATGTACCGGTCATGTTCAGCAATTCCCGCTGTTCGTCCTCTATGCCGGATCGGTCAGCCGTCGCCAGTGCCTGCACAATGCCCTTCTCGCTGGAGCCTGGCATTTGACCGGATATTTTCTCCATTACGGCCATCCTCATGCTGTCCACGCGCATTACCGGTGACCCGTGCTCTTCAAGCGGCTGACCTTCGTAGACGGTTCCCAGGCCACCGATATTGGAGGCAAAGTACCAGCGTTCACGGTCGGTACCCTGGAAATTGACTTTTCCCCAGGGCGGACTCAGCTTCAACAGAAGTTGCCAGCGCTGGCCCGGCTTAATTTCAGGCCATTCACGGTACCAGTACACCAGCAGCCTGGCCGGAATTCCCAGGTGTCGGGCAACCTCATCGGTTTCGAATTGAAACCGCATGTATTCAGCGCCTGCAGAGGGAATCGAAGCGATGGTTCCGGAAACCCGGTATTTTTGACCTGCCAGGGAAGCGTCCAGCCGGTCTGCCAGCCTGGCCTGGTACTGAATCAGGGTCCAGCAAACAGCCAGAAGCAGCAATGCGATCCAGCGAATCGAGGAAAAAAGCAGGCACGGCAACGCTGCCAGAGCGACACAAACGATCAACCACACTGCAGGTGAGGCTGTAAAAACTTGCGCCAGAAGAACGCCCGAAATCAGGCAAACCGGGACCCACCAGCGGCCCGTGGGAGCATCTATTCCAGGTTTTGCAGACACCCCATTCGCAATTCCAGTTGCCGGTCCATTCTCGAAGCGAGCCGTTTGTCATGCGTGACCAGCAACAGACTGGTTTTGAGCTCCTGGTTCAGGTCCAGCATCAGGCCGTAAACGTGGTCCGCGGTGCGTTCATCCAGGTTGCCTGTGGGCTCATCACCCAGGACCACCCCGGGTTTGCCGACCAATGCCCGGGCAACCGCAGCTCTCTGCCGCTCGCCGCCGGACAATTCTCCGGGTTTGTGGGTCAGGCGTTCAGAGAGGCCAACGCGGCCGAGCAGGTCCACGGCACGGTCCCTGGCCACGGAAGTACCCTCCCCCCTGATCAGCAGTGGCATGGCTACGTTTTCCAGGGCTGTGAATTCGGGCAGCAAATGATGGAACTGGTATACGAATCCCAGTTCGTGATTCCGGATTCTGCTGCGTTCAGCCGCTTTCATGCCCCAGATGGACTCGCCGTTAAGCAACACTTTTCCTTCATCGGGCCTGTCCAGCCCGCCGAGGATGTGTAACAAGGTGCTTTTACCCGCCCCTGAAGCACCGATGATCGCCAGTGATTCACCAGCCGACAGCGACATGGAGGTATCTTCGAGAACCCGGACCTCCCTGGGGCCCTGGTGAAAGGATTTCCTGATGCCCCGTGCTTCAAGCACCACGCCGCCAGCGTTACTCATAGCTCAGAGCCTCCGCAGGTTGGGTGCGCGCTGCCCGCCACGAAGGATAAATCGTGGATAGCAGGGACATGATAAGCGACATCAGGGCGAATTTGAGCACGTCAGCGCTCTGCAGATCTGACGGCAATTCGGTTATGTAATAAATGTCCGAAGGAAACAGGCTGAACCCGAAAAACTGCTCCAGGTACGGAACCACCGTACCGATGTTCTGGGCCAGCAGGATACCGCCAATGACGCCCAGCAAGGTGCCGATCACACCGATGACGCTGCCCTGTATCACGAAGATTCTCATGACGGTTCCCGGCCTGGCGCCCATCGTTTTGAGGATGGCGATGTCGGATTGCTTATCGGTCACAACCATCACCAGCATGGAAATGATATTGAATGCGGCAACGGCAATGATCAGGGAGAGAATGACCCACATGACGGTTTTTTCAGTGCGTACCGCCTGGAACAGGTTGCCCCGCTCCTGCGTCCAGTCCCGCACGGTGTAGTAGCCCGGCATGGTGCCCGAAATCTCGCGCGCGACGCGCCATGCCTGGTACATGTCCTGCAAGTGAAGGCGAACCCCCCCAATGGCGCCACTGGGCATGCGCAACAGTTTCCCAGCGTCTTCGATGTGGACCAGCGCCAGCGTAGAATCATTTTCGAACTCACCGAACTCAAAAGCGCCGACCACGGTGAAGCGCCGCATCAATGGGCTCGCCCCAACCGGAGTGGCCTTGAGCCGCGGGGCGATGACGGTAACCCGGTCCCCGGGCCCTACCCGTAACCGCGATGCCAGACCAATGCCAAGAATAATGCCGTATTCTCCCGGCTTCAGATCAGTCAACGCGCCACTGAGCATCTTCTGGTCAACCTCTGATACCCGGGGTTCGAATTCGGGATTGACGCCGCGGATAAAGGCGCCGGAAGACTCTGAACCCTGTAACCAGACACCCTCCTCGATGTAAGGTGCTGCACCGTCCACTTCGGGATGTTCCTCAACCCGGTCGATCACACTGCGCCATTCCATGGACGAACCGTCAGCAGGCTGAATCGTTGCGTGGGCGATGGCGCCCAGGATTCTCGCCCTTAATTCCTTTTCGAATCCATTCATCACCGAAATAACCGTGATCAGGGTGGTCACGCCCAGTGCGATCCCCAGCATGGACGTCAGGGAAATGAACGAAATGAAATGGTTCCGCCTTTTCGCGCGGACGTAGCGCAGTCCGATAAAGGCTTCGAGTGGCTTATACATCGGGCGAATTAGATCACAGCCTGCCGGCTATAACCAGCGGTGAAGATTCAAAACGTTGTAGGAAAATGGTCATAATTCGAGCTCATCCAGAATTTTGCGCAGATTGGCCGGCAAGGGTGCGTCAAACGTCCGTGATATACCATCAGGTGAACGCAATCCCAGCCGGTGTGCATGTAAAAATACACGTTTCAACCCACGTTTTTTCCATTGCCTGACCGAGTCCCTGCTGGCGTATCGGTCATCGCCCGCCAGTGGCATCCCGATATGTTTCGCATGCGCCCTGATTTGGTGGGTTCTGCCGGTAAAAAGTTCCGCCTCGACGAAACTTGCTCCACGCAACGCCTGCAATAGTCGAAAACGGGTGCGTGCATCTTTTCCGTCTTCGTTCACCTGCACAACGCCTGATTGATCCTTGAGTAATGGTGCGTTTACTTCGACCGAGGCTTCACGCATTGTTCCATTCATAAGGCAGAGATATCGCTTTTCCACCAGGCCTTCCCGAAACTGACCGGATAACCAGTTCAGCGCGGGGCCACTTTTTGCAACGACGAGACACCCACTGGTCTCACGGTCCAGTCGATGAACCAGTTCAAGGTACTCGCCTTTGCGCCGATGCCTGAGGACATCGATCAATCCCCACGGCAGCCCGCTGCCGGAATGGACAGCCATGCCGGATGGTTTGTCGACCACCAGAAAATCGCCGTTCTCGAAAAGCACCGCGCCCTCTATCTGGTTGCTGACGTTTTCAGAGATTACAACTTCACCGGAACTCCTGACCTGAGCCGGGGGAATTCTCACCACGTCGCCTTCTTCAAGGCGAGTGGCGGCTTTGCAGCGTTTACCGTTGATTCTTACCTGTCCGGTACGGACCATCCGGTATATTGCAGACCTCGGAACACCCTTCAAATGGTTAGCAAGGAAATTGTCCAGCCTTTGACCATTGCGATTGCTGTCCACCGTCACTGTGTGCACACCGGAGTTGCTGTTCGTTTTCGACATCACCGCCAACTCATTGATAGAACGTAGAAACGCTGTTATATTACAGCGCTACGGAGTTCCGCGCGCTGGTCGAAATACTACATCGTATCGATCTATACCCCAGCCGAAGATCCAAAACGTCAATATCGTTCAGGATTTCTGCACGAGAGAACACCAGAACCGAGTTGGATCCATCCGAACAGTTCGGATGTACAGGGACAAACCGGATTATTGAATTATGGCGGCGGCCTGGAAGGCTGCCGCTCAGGACCAGCCCCCGTTGGGGTTGGCAAAAAATATTATTGGCAGCCTGGCAGCCCCATGCAGGGCCCAGGAACACGGATCGCGTAACAGCAGAGGTTTGTAACTCTGCCTGCCTTGCGTGTTCAGGCCGGGAAGCCTGAGGAATACACAATGAAAAGAATGCTGATCAACGCGACTCAGCCAGAGGAGTTGCGTGTCGCCGTCGCTGACGGCCAGATACTCATCGATCTGGACATCGAAGTTCCCTCCCAGGAACAAAAGAAATCAAACGTTTACAAGGGTCGTATCACCCGGATCGAACCCTCGCTCGAAGCCTGTTTTGTCGACTTCGGGTCCGAACGGCACGGTTTTTTACCCTTCAAGGAAATCTGCCGGGATTTTTATCACCCGTCTGCAAAAAAGTCCGAAGGAAAACTGGCCATTCGCGATGCCGTCAAGGAAGGCCAGGAACTCATCGTCCAGGTGGAAAAAGAAGAGCGCGGCAACAAGGGAGCAGCGCTTACAACATACCTTTCGCTGGCCGGGCGGTACCTCGTGCTCATGCCCACCAACCCCAAGGCTGGCGGCGTATCCCGCCGGATCAGTGGAGAAGACCGCCAGGATTTGCGCGAGCAACTGCAACAGGTCATCGCTCCCGATAACGTGGGGATCATCGTTCGAACCGCTGGTGTCGGACGCGAGGCGGAAGAGCTGCAATGGGATCTCGATTACCTTCTGCAACTCTGGAGCGCGATTGAAAAGGCTGCTACCGAGAACAAGGCGCCGTTTCTGATATACCAGGAAAGCAACCTGTTTATCCGTGCCCTGCGTGACCATTTGCGCAACGACATCGGTGAGATCCTGATCGATAACGACAAGGTTTATGCCGATGCGAAGGAATTCGTGCAGCAGGTCATGCCACACAATTCGCGCAAACTGAAGCTCTACTCAGACGACGTGCCACTGTTCAATCGCTACCAGATCGAGAGCCAGATCGAGTCGGCATTCGCACGAACGGTTCACCTGCCCTCCGGCGGATCGGTGGTTATTGACCACACCGAAGCGCTGCTCTCCATCGACATCAACTCGGCACGCGCCACCAAGGGCTCTGATATCGAAGACACCGCGTTCCGGACCAACCTGGAAGCCGCTGATGAAATTGCGCGCCAATTGCGATTGCGTGACCTGGGCGGCCTGATCGTGATCGACTTCATCGACATGATGGACCGTAAGCACCAGCGAAATGTAGAAGATCGTCTTCGCCACGCCCTGCAGATCGACAAGGCCCGGGTACAAACGGGTCGGATCTCACGTTTCGGCCTGCTTGAAATGTCGAGACAGCGCCTGCGCCCTTCCCTGGGAGAGTCAAGCCAGGAAACCTGCCCCAGGTGCGACGGCCACGGTACGATTCGCAGCACCGAATCGCTGGCCCTGTCCATTTTGCGTCTTGTCGAAGAAGAATCGATGAAGGAATACACGGGCCAGGTGATCGTACAGGCGCCGCCAACCGTCGCCAATTTCCTGTTGAATGAAAAGCGAAAGGCACTGGCGGAAATTGAAACCCGTCAGAGCATGCCTGTTTACATTCTTTCAAATGAATACATGGAGCGGCCGAAATTTGAAATACACCGGGTGCGTAAATCGGAAGTCACCGATGACCCGAGTTACTCCCGTATCGAACAACCCGAGCCTGAACTCGTTGCAAGCTCAGAAACGCAGTCTACTTCGGTGTCAGCTGGACCTGTGCCGGCAGTCACGGGAGTCGTTCCGTCACGGCCTGCACCTTCGCGGCCGGCACCTCCTGTAGTCGAGAAAAAGGTGAAACAGGGATTCTTCGGACAATTATTTTCAAAACTGTTTTCTGCCGCTGAAGAAGAAGAGCCTGTTACACCCAAGCCCAAAGCAGCCCCCAGCAAGAAGACGAGCAAGAAAAAAGCCACGCGCAGCAGTCAGCAACAGAGACGAACTGATTCACGCCAGGGCGGTGACAGCAGGTCCCGCAAACGCCGGAGCACCAAGAAAAAGAAGGTTCAATCCCAATCTCAGCAGCGCCCGGAAGGCGGACAGAAATCAAAGAAAGCCACCAGGAAAAAAGCTTCCCGCAGAAGATCGCAGAAACCCAGGGGTAAGCATCCAGGCCAGGCCAAGGGCGCGGATAAGCAGCCTCCCAAACAGGACGAAGCCAAAAAACAGGCGAAGCCGACAGAAACATCGCAGGGATCGGCCCAGGAGAATAAAAGCGACACCACTGCGCGTAAGCCAAGGCGCAGGCGCTCTCCTTACCAGACTTCCGGGGTGAAATCGCGGGACGGCCGACCCGCAGAATCTGCCGAGAAGACTGGCGCAAAATCCGAAAAACCATTTACTGAGAAGGCCCTGGTGGAAAAGCAGGAACAGCCATTGGTCGAGAAAAGTAAACCAAAACGCAAGCCGCAGAAAGCCGAGAAACCTGCAGAAAACCAGAAGAAAGACGCCAAAACCACTGATAAGCCCCAAAAGCCAGACAACAAACCGACCGGCAAGCCCGAAGGCAATAAGGCAGGCAAAAAAGAAGTTAAACCGGAAAAATCCGATAAACAGTCAAAAAATGCAGAGCAGAAGCCAGAAAAGAAACCGGCAGTGGCTGCAATAAAGGACCAGAACGGTATCTATACGCTAAAGTCGTCCGGAGCAGATAAGTCAAAAACTGAAACGCCCGCCTGATCCGGGCGCACTACGCAATCAGACAACCCCGTATCGCAATGCCATACGGGTCATGTCCACATCACTGCGGGTGTCGAGCTTGTCGTAAATCCGGTATTTGTAAGTAGCCACCGTTTTCGGGCTCAAGTGCATCGTTTCAGCTATTTCCTGGATTTTTTGCCCTTCAGCCAACATCAGCATGACTTCCATTTCACGTGCTGAAAGGTCGTCAAAAGGTGACTTCTTTCCACCCGGCAACATTTGTAATGCCATTTGCTGTGCCACGATGGAACCGATATGCCGTCCGCCTGCAGCCACAGTTTCAATGGCATTGACCAGCTCGGGCACAGCGCAACCTTTGGTGAGATAGCCCGAGGCGCCCGCATCGAGCAATTGCGACGGATAAGGTGCTTGCTCATGTATTGTAAGGATGATGATACCCGGACATGGGACTGCTTTTTTCAGGCGTGCAGTTACTTCAAAGCCTGACAGTCCTGGCAGGCTCACATCCAGCAGCACGACATCGGGTTTTATTTCCCGGTTAAGTCTCAGCGCGGTTTCTCCATCCCCGGCTTCAGCTGCTATATGGATGGCAGGATAATCGGCAAGAATGTAGCGCAGACCGATACGGACGAGTTCGTGGTCGTCCACGACCATTATTCTGATCATTGTTTCCCCTCTCTGGTAGTGGCCCCTTCCCCTCAGGGATAGATTCATCTTAGGAGATGAATGACCAAACGTCGACCTGAATGGAAATTTGCGGGTGAATTTCCTACAGATGCCACCAGCCCGGTTATTAGTCTGATTTAGCAAAAGGGTTGGTTTATACTTCCTCCCCACTCGGATCGATTGCTATTAACGGCGTACCAAGCGGATTTACATTTGAATCAACAGTTTCTAGTGCTTAACCCACAGATCGCGGTGTTGCATCTCGACGGCGAGATCCTGGCGGGCCACATTTCTGGAGCGCAGTTGATCAAGTTTCAGCC
>CAJIAU010000294.1_pt1 | contig 15989 bp, 5 predicted proteins | sample 9199171 | NCBI WGS metagenome assembly CAJIAU01 (sample SAMEA7708280, study PRJEB35096) | sediment metagenome | biome: marine neritic benthic zone biome [ENVO:01000025]; feature: sediment [ENVO:00002007]; material: shallow marine sediment [ENVO:03000034] sea grass bed [ENVO_01000059] ...
CAGACCCAGCCAGGGGTGCTGGCGCCGGCATTGAACACGCTATTGGCCGGCACCGTCTCGGTCATCACCACCCCGGTGGCGTCCTGATTGCCGACGTTCTGATAAGTCAGCGTATAGCTCACCGTATCGCCGGGTAGCGCCGTGATGCCGCCGTCGTCCTTCGTAAGGACCAGGTCCGGCGCAGCATTGACAGGTACAACGGTTGGATCGTTGTTGCCAGGCGGGGTCGGGTCGTCACTGGTGACCGGCGGCAGTTCAAGCGATGTCACCAATGCTTGATTCACCACCTCGGTGATCCCGGTGGGCAGCGGCTGAACAATGACAACATCGTATGTGATTGTGACTGATCCACCCACCGCGATCGTCCCTGCAGAAACCTGAACAGTGGCATCGCCCGCGCCATTGCCAATAAGGACAGAGCCCTGGGTCGTCGTGACACTACCCACGGTCAGTACCGTGTTGGCGTCGGGTGCATCGTCCAGTACAACATTGGTCGCGTCACCGGCGCCCGGGTTATTGATCACCAGGGTGTAGCGCAAGGTGTCACCGGGCGAAACATCGGTGGAAGCATCCGCATCTGTCTGCAGGGCCCCGCTCTTGCTGACCTGTAAATCCGGAATGCCGATTTGCGCCGTATCACTGTCCGGAGGCAAATCGCGCGCAGCCGGATCGTTGCCGGGCAGGGTATCGGCCTGGTCCAGGTCCGCCTGATTCGGGATCGGATTCGGCACTGGTGGCAGAGCCGCCAGGGGAATGTCAAACACCGCACTGACAAGGGAGCCGACGGGAATGGTGCCTGCCGGTGAGACCGCCAGTGGATCGCTGCTGAATGTGAGCGTGGTCTGGCCCGGACCGGGGCCTGGCGCGGTTTGCAGCAGGAAGCCTGCAGAAACGGAGACCGTCGACAAGGCGCCAATGTTCCAGACGCTGTCTTCCAGAACGTCGCTGACGCTGATGTCGTAGGCTGGTGCGTTGCCGGTGTTATCAACGGTGATGGTGAATCGCACCATGGTATCTACGACCGGCCCCATGGTCTTGCTGATGTTGAGCAACGGCTCGACCACTTCGACGTCGGCATCGTCGGCCAGGCTGCCGCCGGTGAAATCGAAACTGGCGTTATTGACCAGCAGGTCGCCGTCGGCATTTTCGGCATCGTCGGCCACTCTGCCCACTACTTGCATGACGATACGGTCGTTCGCATCGCTCACGCCGTCAGGCAGGTTGACAATCGTGCCGAAATCAAAGGTAACCCGGTCATTCAGACCGTCGGCTACCTGGAAATCGTCGAGCACCGGTGTGCCCGGCAGCGAAGTGGAAATATTTCCGCCCACCGCGGTGACTGCGGCGCCAATCGCTTCGATGAAGCCCATACCGGGGGGCGCCACCGGCATCAGGTCGGTCACAACAGCATTGTTTACGGTGCCTTCCGGAACCACAATGGTGAGTTCATAAGTGATGGTTTCACCGATGGCCAGATCGGGTAGTGTGGGATCGCCCTGGATCATACCGGTATCCGCGACATTGCTGACCGTCGTCACTTTCACCAGCGTCGGCGCCAGTACCGTGACCTCGGCCGTGTCGGAGGCCATCGAGCCACGGGTTTGCCCGGCCACGAACACCGGCGTGCTGTCATAGTCCATCACGGCGCCGTTGGTCAGCGTTTGCGAGGGTTGTACGCTGTTTTCCACCAGCGTGTCGTAGCTGATCGTGCAGCTATCGGTGGCCAGATCGAGCTGCGGGATCGTGAAAACGATCACCGGCGCGCTGGTGGAATCGATGATCAGGCCCGGACAGGCGCTCACCACCGTTCCATCACCTACCCACTGCAGGCCCGGACTGGGCAAGGTGTCGGTAATGACCAGGTTGTAGGCATCGGCCGTCGAGAGCGCCGTGTGGTCGATGGTCAGCAAGTGGGTCACCGTATCACCCGCATCGACAAAGCCGCCGGCCGGGCTGGTCACGGCTTTGTCCAGCGTGACGTCGGGCGCCACCAGGTCCACATCAATCGTGCCCGAGGCGCTGCTCGTAGCCGTCACCAGGCTGGCGGTATTGGTTTGCGTGACGACCCCACTCTGGTTGGCCGGCTGATCCAGCACCACGGCCACGACTTCAAAGACGAGCTCGTCAGCAGCCGTGGAGGCGCCGTCCGGTGTGTTTTGAATATCTCCCAGATTCCACTCGACTCGGTCATTGAAGGTATCGGCGTTGGTATCACTGGCTATGCCCGGAGCGCCCACCGCCGGCAGGCCCGCACCACTGAGATTGGCGCCGATCGATACGATGCGCGAACTGACCACTTGCAACACCGAACTGCCCGTGGGTAACTGATCGCTGACCACGGCGCTGTTGGTGGTGCCTTCCGGAATGACAACGGTGAATTGATAAGTGACTTGCTCACCGATTGTGAGATCGGTTTCGGGCCCAAACTGGGCCGTGCCCGTGTCGGCTTCACTGGTGCCGGTAATCACTTTCGTCAATCCGGGCGCCGTAATCGTAATACCATGGCCATTACTGCCGCTGCCCATCCGTCCATTCGAATCCATGGCCGGCAGGCTGTTCCAATCGACCTGGGCGGTGTTCGTCAGGACTTCGCTGGGCATGACCGTCGTATCAATCGTCGCTTGGAAGGTGATGACGGAGCTGTCCAGCAAGCCAAAGGCTGCCCATGTGGCCTGAATGCCGTTGCCGACCTCCATCAAGGATCCTGCATCTGGCGCCAATCCTGAAACCAGTGCCAGTGAACCGCCGACCAGGGTCAGGCCGGCCGGCAAGGTGTCGCTGAGCAGCACATCAAAGGCGTCCGCGGTGGATGGCGCGGCGTGATTGATCGTTACGGTGAAGGTCACCGTGTCGCCGGCATCACCCTGGGTGATGTCACCACTCTTGACGATGTTCAATGCAGGCGCGACCACATCAATCTGAGCATTGGCCGAGGCATTGAGACCAGGGCCAAACTGCACCAGCGCCGTGTTGGTCAGCAGATCGCCGCTGACATTGACCGGCAGATCCAGCAAGCGGCCGGTGATACTTAGCCTGATTTGATCGTCGGCATTGCTCACGCCATCGGCGGCATTGACGACCTGGCCAAAATCAAAGCTCGCAGTGTCGTTGACGCCGTCGGCCAATTGCGCGTCAACCAGGGCCGCAGGCGATGGCGGCACCAGTGTCGGGGTCAGATTCGCGCCCACCGAAACGACCGTGGCGCTGAGCATTTCCATCACGCCGTTGGTGAAGGGCATGGTATCGCTGATCACCACCTGCGGTGTTGTCCCTTCCGGTATGGTTGCGACGATCTCAAAATTGGCGGTTTCGCCGATGGTCAGGTCATCCAGCAGCGGATTTCCCTGGCTGGTGCCGGTACTGGGCTCAGAAGTCGCCGTCACCGCTTTGTTCAGAGCCACGCTTTGCACGCCGACCGTGGCGCCATCGCTTTGGGTGTAATCGTTTTGGTCCGGTTCGCTGTTGTCGCGTTCACCGGTGTCGCTGCCACTGGCGCCGGGCGTGACGGAGCCGGTGGGATTACCCGCTGTGCCATTCGGCCCCGGCAGGCTGGTCCAGTCCGCGATCGCGGTGTTGGTAATCGAGGTGCCCGGCGCCACGCCCGCATCCAGCTCTGCGGTATAGACGATCGTGACGGCGCAGCCCGGCGCCATTTTTTCGAACGAAATATCCAGCATGGTGGGCATGCTGCTGTCCAGCTCTCCCAGCACCGGCGGACAGGCCACCGGCGTGATGGATGTAACGCTCAAGTTGATCAGACCTGCGGGAAGCGTGTCCGTCACCAACGCATCAAACGCGCCGCTCACGTTATCACCCGTGGCGTTGGCAACCGTCAAGGTGAATTCAATGACATCGCCCGCATCACCGCTGGTGGGAACCGCATCTTTAATGACCGACACCTGAGGCTCCGCAATGCGCACCTGCACGTTGGGGGAAGTGTTCAGAGGGACGGCGCCATTGAGAATTGTGAAACTGTTGTTGCGGTTTTCGCCGGTATCATTGCTGCCGGCAGCGCTGTTATTGACCAGCGCATTGAATTCGACAATCAGGAATTCCGCATCGGCGTCGCTGTCGCTGTTGGTGGCCGTGCCGAATGCGAAGGTCGGATCGTCGCCGTTTCCGAACGGCCCGCCAGTCACGGCCGCGGGCGGCAGGACAAAAACGACCGAGGCGGATGGCACGGCAGCCAACGAGGCATCATTGCCCGCGATGGTGGGAATGCCCGGCACATTGGATGAACTGAGGCCCGCACCATTGCTGATGAAAGCGGCCCTGGAGCTACCGTCGTCCAGGAAAGTGAGCCCGCTGGGCAACACATCCGTCAGGTTCAGATTGTTGATCGTCCCTTCCGGCAATTCCGCCACCAGGCGGTAACGGACGATTTCGCCAATGGTGGCCCGGGGCGGGTTGGCCGCATCACTGGTGGTTGCCTCTGACGTGGCCACGAAGAGCTTGCCGGCGCTGGCGTTGGCGATGGTTGCGGTGGCGTTGTCAGTGACCTCCGGGAACGGTACCGCACCCGGTTGACTGGCCCACACCACACCGGCTTCATTATCGATGACCTGTTGCGGCTGAGCGGCCACGTCAATGGCACATGCGAACGTGATGATCGCCGTATCGGTGCCGTATGGCGCGCCACCCCCGGCTGGATTGCCGTCATTGCCCGTGAGCACGGTGGTGATTGCCAAACCGGCCCCGAACAGATCACCGGCCACGGCCAGGGGAATGCCGTTGCCGTCGACCGCACTGACCAGGCTGCAACCCGTCAGGCCGGCCGGCACAGTTTCGCTGACCAGCACATCGAAAGCCGATGCGCTGCCGATGTTTTCAACCGTCAGCACAAAGGTCAGAACGTCCTGAGCATCGCTGTTGGTAATATCGCCGTCGACCGGCAAGATGCCGGGGGCAGGGCTGATCACGCTGTTGGGATTGGTGCTGGCACTGATGCCCTTGGTCATGACCAGAGCAGGCGCGCCGATCAGCAGTTGCACCGGGGCAACCAGAACCGTTGGGTCGCTCGGCGTATTTTCAGTAGACGACTGGGCGATATTGGTCAGGAACAGGCCGTCAGCAAACGGATCGTCCGTGACCACGGCGTCGATATCCACTTCCAGCACCGCGGCCGCGGCGGTAGAAATATCGGGCCAGTCGATCACGATCGTATTGGTAGCCGGAAACGCGGTGATCGCGTCAGGGGTCAGGCCCAGGCTGTCGTTGGGACCAAGGGTGATATCCTCGCCGAATACGGTGCTGATATCGGCCACTTTGAACACCGGCAGGGGCAGGGCATCGATTAATTGCACACTACTCGTATCGCCCGACGGCACCTGCAAATTCAGGCGGAAAGTAACCGTCTCGCCGGGTACGTAAAATGGCTGCGGATTGACTATTGATTTTGTCAGGCCCACCGGCTCAATACCGACGCTGGCACCGCTGCCCTCGTTACACGCGCTGGCTCCCCTGGCAGGATCGGCCTTGGCTACCGGGGCGGGCGCAGGCGTACCTGGGATTGCCTCTGTATTCGTATCGTTATCGGTGACGAGAGGACCGCTCGGTGGCGTGCCTGTCGCTGTCGCCGTGTTGACAACCTCACCGGCATCAATGTCTGCCTGCGTGATCGGATACGTAGCGGTGCACTGCACCGTCTCGCTCACGGACAGCGTTCCTGCCGGTGTCGCAACATCACTGCTGCCCGCCCAGTCACAACTGATCGCGCTCAAGCCCGGCAGCGGATCCGTTACCGCTACGCTGGTCAGTGTGACATGGCCGCTGTTGGTGACGTCGAAAGTGAAACTGACAACGTCCCCAACCGTGGCAATACCATCCGCTCCGAGGTCCAGCGAACCCTCTTTGTCAATATTGATCCCCTCGACCAGATCATAAACGGCAACAACGGTATTGTTGAGTGAATCGCTGGCCAGTACCGGTAAGCCGGTATCGACATAGTTTTGCCGAACCTCCGCCGTGTAGCTGAGTGAAATGGCGCTGCCCGCGCCGATCAAATTCATGGGTGCTACCGCGCCAATGTCGTATATAACCGTCGTCGTGCCATTGGCATTCGGCGTGACGGTGGGGGTGATGGCGGTCGTGGTCCCCGCTATAACAAGGGCGCCATGAGCATTCCACAAGGTGCCGTCGGGCAGAGTATCGGTGAGCACCAGGGCGCTGACATCGGCGAAATCCGTCACCTGGAAGTTCAGGCTGTAGGTGATGGTGTCACCTGGAGCCGCTGTTTCCGGCGCCGCCCCTTTTTGCAGGGCTACGTGTTTGACCGTGACACCGGAATTTGCCGCCAACTGGGGCTGTGGTGTCGTCAGATAGTTGACATCCAGGGTGGCATTGTTGGTCCGCGAAAGGGTGCTGCACGTATTCTCGTCGAGATTATCAACGATATAAGCCGGGTAACTGATTGTTACATCCGATTCGCTGGTGGTGCCGGTAGCGCTGGTACAGCCTACGTTCAGGGTGCCGCCGGGAGTAACTGTTGATGGAGACGTGGTGACGACACACCCCACACCACCAGATATCGTCACCGGGCCGACAAATTGAATATCGGCCGGCAGCACATCGCTGAACGCCAGGTTGGTGACCGTCACTGTATTGGCGATATTCGCCGTAAGCGTATAGCTAAAGGGCCAGGTGGTCGAAGGCGGCCGCTCACTCTCGGGCGCACCGTTCCCTTTGTCAAAGAAAATGATGATGGGTGTAACCGTTTGAGTGTTGGCGGTTCCGACGATGGGTCCATTGTCGCCGGTCGCGGTATCGCCGAACTGATAGGCGGGCACCAGCGTGACATCCAGCCCCACACCTGCCACTGCCGTGGGCTGAATCGTCAGGCAGATTTCTGTAATCAGGTCAGGTCCACCCGTGACAACACTGCCGACTGGCAACTGGACAATGGTCAGCGTGCCGCCTTCGGGGCCATTCACCGGCAGGCCGCTCACCGGGTCGACCAGTTGATTGCCGGGATCGGCAGGAAACGTCCCCGGAACAGGGGTGATGATGGCACTGGTGCCAAAAATCGTTGCGCTGTCGAATCTGAGGTCGGCCGGAATCACCAGCTGCATATAGGGGCCGAATCCCGGGCTGCCGGCGTTGGTGAACTGGGCATCGAAACAGAATTGTTCCCCAAGGAAAGATTCCGCCGGTGTACCGTTGCTGGTCTGTGGTGTTTGCGCGTGCACGAGACAAGAGTGCAGAACGCCGAACACGATCAGGGCACCGATCAGGATGCTTTTCATCGGGCCTATTTTCACGTACGTTCCCTGTCGACAGAATCCATCCATCGCTCCATTTTTTTATGGTCCAGTTTCCCTACTTTTTGCGTTTTAACTGACTGTGCCTCGTTAAACGCGAATCAAATTTCGCACAACTTTATCACCAAAAAGGCCCAAAATTGAGCAGAAAAGGGGCCTGTAACATTTTTTAACATTGTGTGCGGAGTCCGGATTTCACTGCTTCTCGGACCTATCCCGGCACGTTTCTCATTCTTTAGTGTCACTTCGTGTGGTTTTATCTCACCTGAAACCAGCTTACGCATAATCAAGCAAGCACTTGCCTGACATTAAAATCGGCCGTCATCAGCCACCAAGTAAAGGGATCGGGTCCAGTTTATGATTGGATCCGACCCTTTTGAGGCGGGAATTTTGGTACAGACGCCTCTGCAGCCCTCCCACATCAAATAAATCCAACGTATTCCCACTGGCCTGGAAGCGCCTTGATACAAGTCAGGCCTCGGGTTATTTCAGCCCCTGCAGGAATGGACCGCATCCGTGATTTTTCCGTTGTAAATACAGGACGTCAGGTGTCGGCCGCCGAACTGGCCGGCAGCAGTTTCCAGCCGAGAAAAGCGATTGCTGTATAAGACACCAGAATCACGCTGAACACGGTGTTCAACTGCATGAGATCCTTGATGGAAAGGCCGACGTGGGAGACCGCCACGATAAATACCAGGCCACCGTCCAGTACGACCGTCACCAGCGCGGCAACCAGCCATAGCAGTTGGGCGGCGATCAGTCTGCCGCGTTGCTGCCGGGTACCCGCCGACCAGCGCAAGAGACGCAAGAAGAACAGCAGAGCACCCGCGACCAGCGCAATCAGCGTTGCACCCAGCAGGCCGACCGCGATGAGTTGCAGCCTCTGCTTGGGATCGCGCCACTTTGCCCACAGGGGCTTGGCGACACCCAGCGCCTCCAGTTTTCGCCAGGCCATGCGCCGAATCCCGAGGTCGTCATCGTTGGCGGCCCTGCGCCACGCCTGCTCGTCAAGATCGAACTGGCCCAGGACACTCCATGCCTCTGCCCTGATTTCCACGTCCGGCTCCCCGGTCAGCTCCAGCAGGGTCGCCTGCACCGAATCGGGCAAGTCCCTGCCGGTGGCGCGCCACAATGCCAGCCGGCGTAGCGAATAGACACGCAGGTTACGGTGGACTGACGGGTCCGCGCCATAACCCAGCAGGCCAGGCAGCAGCTGGCCATCGACGGCGGTCAGTTCCACCACGGCGAAGGCCGCGTACGTGTGGACTTGTGCATCGCCATCATCGAGCGCCGGGTAGAACGGCCCGACCTCGCGGCGATACAGCAAGCTGTTGTGCAACAGGATGGCGGCCACCTGCAGGCGCAATCCAGCCTCGGGATCCGTTGCCAGGCTCCGCTCCAGGGCAGCCACGGCAGGCTGCGGCAAGGGTTCTGTCCGGGATAATGCGAACAGCCCGCGCAGGATCTCCTCGCGCACGGCCTGGCCGCGACCCCCGGACAGCGCGTTGACATAGTGTTCATGCAACCGCGCCCGCAGGACAGTTTGTTCAAGCTGCCGGTCTCGCGGGCGTCCGGCCGGCAGCGCAAGCGTGGTAGCGGCATCTGCCGCCGACAGCCCCATTGCGGCGGTCGCCTTCATCCAGCCGGCCAGATCCTCCCCTGCCGATGGTTCGAAAAACAGGAGGCCGAGCGCCTTGCGTACCGTTTGATCCGGGTCATCGGTCAGCAAGGGGATCAGTCCTTCCAGCACGGCCGGATCGAGTTGCTGGCGTGCGTTGACCGCCTGCAGGGTACCAGCTATCAGGCCACGCACCCTGGGATCACTCTCCTCACTCAGCCTCTCCAGCAGTACCGCCATGGCGGCGGGGTGGGGGGGCTGCGTGGCGTAGATTTTGCCGAGGGCCTGTACGGCCTGAAAACGCACCTGGACACCGGGGTCGGCAGCGTCCTGCAGCAACTGCTCGATGATCGCCGGACGCAGCACTCCGGGGGGCGAGGGATGCGCCGCGGCCGCCGCCATCAATCCGGCCAGAGCCTCGCGGCGCACCGCCGGATCCGGGTCCCCGGCGGCGGCCTGCTGCAACGTATTGACGATGGAGCCTGGATAATCGCGCTGTTCACAGATACCACGCAGGGCGCGCGCGGCAAGGCTGCGCAAGTTCGCCTTGTCATCACCGAACAGCGTCTCGGTCAGGGCCTGTACCATGGCCTCGCTGGCCGGTTGTGAGCGCGCATAGTCATCGATCAGCAACACCGTCTCACGCCGCACTCCTGAATTGCGTTCACTGCCCAGGGAAGCCACGCCGGCATCGATCACCACCCGGGGAAGCCCCTGGCGCTTGCTGATGTGCCGCAAGGCCTGCATCACATTGGCGCGGGTATTGTCGCTGCGCGTGCGGTTGGGATTCTTGTCCACGCGATGCCATAACACCGTGGTCAGGTCATCGATCGCCTTGCGTGAAAACACCTGGTAGCGCGCCACCCAGGCTACGGTTGACGCGGTACGATTGGTCGCCCTGGCGTCATGGGCATCATTGTGTACCAGCACCGCTGTCAGCAATTCCACATTCCCGGGAGACCAGGTAGTGTTGCTGGCGGTACTCTGCAGCGCCCGCTCCACGCGCTGTATGAAATCCGAGAAACTCACCTCTTCCGCGTCATGCGACTGGAACTGCCGGATCAGCACTTCCACTGTCCCCGGGTCATCGGGAGCCACGGACATCAACTCATCCAGGGCCTTGCGCCGCTCGTAAATACTCGAACTGTCGAGTCGCGCATAGATCGCCTCCCTGGCGGCGGCGCTGGCATCGGCTTGCCCGTCTTCCGCCGGCAGGCTCGTGGAGACCATCACGAACAGCAGGCCGTATCGCAGCAGGGAAATCACTTGCATGATCGGTGACCTTTCTGCTCTCTGCTGGCTGTCCTGGCAATGTCGCGCATTAATATCAATTCAGTGCCCCCCGGAAAAAAGGGGCCTTCGGGCCCCTTTTGTACGTTGAGCCGGGCCGCATACCCGACGAAAGAAATTGGGGGCAGGCCGCCATTACCGCCATCAATTTTTGACTGCTCCAGCAGGAAACGTGGCCTGTCCCTGATTAAAGTGAATATTACTCCAGCGCATCATTGATCGCTACGAAACACCGGGCGCCAGTGTCGACTTTGTCACTTGCCACAAGTTTTTGCTCGCGTATATTCGGCTGATGGCAATCAAGTTATCAACCCGTCACCGGTACCTGGCGGTGCCGGTAGCGCTGGTGCTGGCGACCGCCGCCTGTACCGAAGAGCCTGTGGACGGCAAGACTCACCGGGATATTACGCGGCCCAACGTGCTGTTCATATCGGTGGATGATCTCAACGACTGGATCGAGCCGCTGGGAGGGCATCCACAGGCGCGTACGCCGAACCTGAATCGCCTCGCCAATCAGGCGGTGACGTTCACGAACGCATACACGGCCTCGCCCGCCTGCAATCCTTCCCGGACGGCGATGCTGACCGGGCGACACAGCTACCGGACCGGGATGTATTCGAACTACCAGTACTGGCGGGAGGTCTTGCCCGAGGAGGTGACATTGCCGCGGTACTTTTCGATGAACGGCTACTGGTCCGGCGGGGCGGGCAAGATCTTCCATAACGACCAGCCGGATCCGGATTCCTGGGACGACTATTTCCCCTCAAAGGAAAAGCACATGCCCGATTACTTTCGGCCGGACCCGGACGGCACCGTCAACATGCCGGCCTTCGAGAACATGTACGGTGATTTCGACTGGTCGCCGATCGATATGGAAGACGAGGAGACCGGGGACTTCCAGTCGGTCGACTGGGTCATCCGGCAACTTGAGCGTGAGCACGACCGGCCATTTTTCCTGGCCGCCGGCATCTATCGCCCGCACGTGCCGTGGTACGTGCCACGAAAGTACTTCGACATGTTCCCGCTCGAGTCCGTCGAACTGCCGAGGATCCTGGAGAGCGACCTCGAAGACATCGGTGAACGCGGCCGTGACCTGGCATACCGCGGCGGCAACTATCATCGCCATATCCTGGAAGCGGGCCAGTGGCGAAAGGCGGTGCAGGGATACCTGGCGTCGATCGCCTATGCGGACGCGATGGTCGGCAGGCTGCTCGACGCGCTGGAAGCCAGCCCGCATGCAGACAACACCATTGTTGTGTTGTGGTCCGATCACGGCTGGCAACTCGGCGAGAAACAACATTGGCGCAAGTTCGCGTTATGGGACAATGTCGCCAGGGTCGTGCTGATGATCCGGTCGCCAGAGGGAATCGGCGCGCTGCCGGGCGGATCCGCGGACGGCGGGCGGTCTCCGGGGATCACGTCTCTGATGGACGTATTCCCGACGCTGGTCGATCTCGCAGGTCTGCCGGAAAAAGACGGTCTGGATGGCCGCAGCCTGGTGCCATTGTTGAAAAACCCGGCGGCCGAATGGGACCACCACGCGATCACGACCTACGATTTTTCTGAATACTCGATACGGACCGAGCGCTGGCGGTATATCCGCTATATCGATGGCAGCGAGGAGCTTTACGACCACCACAACGATCCCGAGGAATGGACCAACCTCGCCGCCGATCCCGGATTCGCGGCGGTAAAGAACGAGATGGCGGCACGAATTCCCCGCAATCCCGCGCCGCTGGTCGCTACCTCATATAAGCTCTCACCCCACCACGTGCCGCCCTTTCGGAGCGAGCAGCACTATCTCGAGTGGAAACGGGGTGGCGATTAATGAGCCGCCTGCGTCATCCCTTCCAACTCAAGCGCCTGCGCCTTCATCTCGTCCAATCGGCTCTTGCGCTTGCGGTCTTTGAGCAGGGACAGCGGATCGGCCATGAGTTTTTTCCACTCTGACAGCGCCTGCTCGAAGACCCCGCTCATCTTGGGATCGAGCCATGAGCCATCGTCGTCGCGCAGTTCCTCCCACAGGTACTTCAATATGTTGTAGCAGATCGTGGCCTGGCCGCAGACGACCAGGTAATCGAGATCGCTGAGGGGATCGCCCTCCTCCTGGTCGATCCAGAGCTTGGTGCTCATGGTCGCCGCTTTTTCAACAATCCTGCGCAGTTCCGGAGGCGGCGGCCAGGCGCCCTGCTGTATCAGCATGGCGTAAAAGGGATCATTTGGATCCCGCTCCTCCTGAAGGGCGAATATTTCATTCGCCAGAATCTTGCTGTGCAGGTCTTCCCTGCTGAAGGCGGCCGAATACCCCAGGCCCCGGATGCGATCCATGAAAATAGCGGAAGTCAGCGCCGCCGTTGACCCCCCTCTCAAGACGCCCATCTCGATCAGGTCGAAAAGACGGAGTTTGTTGAGATACTTTTTGGGCTTTCGTTCCCAGTCCGGTATCAGGTCTTTGAGCTTACGGATCAATTTTCGCTTTTTGCGATAGTACGTGAAGATGCCCAACACGATGAGCACGATCAACAGGAATGGCAGCAGCAGGTGGAAAGTAACCAGCAACAAAGTTACCGTGGGAGGCAATTCACTCTTCACCTGACCAATCAACAGGTATTCAATTGCGGCGATCACCGCGCTCAGCAACAGGGCAAAAAACAGGACCCAGGTCAGAAAGCTGATGAATCCGACCGTGATTCTTTTCTGAATCCAGACCTTGATCCTGTTCAGCCCGGCCTTGATCTTGCCGCGCTTTTGCAGGTTCGTTTCTTCAAGATTAGATTCGTCATGCCGGGAATGCGGAATCCTCGGGAAAAACGAGGCTTTTCTTACCGGGGTATCGGATATGATCAAAAGATCGAGGTCTTCCGGTTTCACCCCAACGAATTTGTAGGTCGAACCGTGCACCTGCCGGCCCGACATCCAGTTGGCCCACTCTTCCGGTCCCGGCGGTTCACTGCGGCCGAGGCTGCTCATCGAGACTCCGCACTCATGGGTGTCAGGTTCGGTGATTTTATTCTGGCGCCGGTTCAGGGCCAGCAGGGTGCTGGTGATGCCCTGGTTGTCATACACACCGCCATCCATCAGCGCGAACGTGGGTTTCCCCGTGTTCGTGTTCCTCTCCAGCGCAGCGCGGATTTCCTCGTTGGTGGGCCGCACCCTGGATTTTCTCCTCTCGCCCCATGGGCCGTCATCCGGCCAGCGGAAATCATCGGGAAAGAACAGTGGTTCCATGCCCACGGGAATACACGAAGACGAGGCCATGATGTCTGCGATCCGGATCTGGCCGGCGTGTTTCCGACACAGCGAAATATTGCCGTTCCCGATGAGGCAACGGTACTGGCTGACCTGGAAGCGGAACGCAGTGCCGGTTTTGAACTCGGTCGCGTTGAAAATCATTTCCTTGAGGTGGCCCCTGCCGGGCTGGTTCAGCAGAACGTCAAATGTGAGGGCGCCACCCTTGACGTAAGAGCCGAAATAGCGCTCGAAATAGAATTCTTCGTAGATATTCGCCATCGACGTGATCATGTCACGGCGGCCCGAGGGTGCGGGCGGGCAGCGATTTGTCATGCCCTTGAGCAGTTGTTCCAGGATGTTCAACTGGGGCAGGAACGCGTAGAAATCATCGAAGAAATCCTGGAACGAACGCCCCACTTGTTGTGCAAGGGAATAGCCGATACCCGGCATGCTGCCGCCGGAAACGGTCGACAGAATCTCTATGTTACGGATCAGCCCCAGGCGCCTGAGCATGCTCATCGTGCCCAGGTGGAAACCGATGGCTCGCACGCCGCCGCCGGAAAGCGACAGGGCGATCTGGTTCAGGTTTCCGGAAAGAAATTTCTTCCTGTCTATTGGCATTTTTCCTGCCTTCTTCTCGTTTTGTTAATTCAGTATAGTCGGCTTTCGGGCAAAACCTGCAAACGACGCCTTATTCCTTCAAAACCAGCGCGTTCACTGGCCTGCTGTTTCGTCGATGAATGGGGTCACGAATCCGGATAAGTTCGACACTGCGGGCGTCATCGGGATGCATCAAGACGAGGATTGCCATTGCAGACGGGTGGTGATAGCGACTATAAAAGAAACATAATGCTCATTTTCATAATGACACTGATTCTGGGCGCGCAGGCGGTCACAGCCGCCTCCGTGCCATTCGTCGTCGCCAACAGCGACCGTCTGCCGCCTGCGGGGAGCGCCTGGAAAGGTGCTGCACCGCACCAATTTCTCGACCAGCAGGTCACGCTTTTTTGCGGATCACACGGCACCATATCGGGAAATGGCGATCCGCCCGATCAGAAAGGCCAGTCATCTGTCATCCGCTACAAGGCCGTATTCACCGGTGAGCTGACGCTGAATCCACCGCTGACTGAAAAAAAGCGCAGCTACCCGATCAGCGATCCGATCAGAATGACGGAACGCATTACGTCGCGGGGCGGCCGGGGTGCGACGACGTTCTATGACACCGAGTTGATCGGCGTGGCATTCAGCGGTGCGGATTTCCCCGCGGGCGTGTCCGTGCGCGAAAGCCCCAGGCGCCGCTCGATCGGCACCGCCTCGATCAGCCGTACCCGGCAGGGAGAATACCGGATTCAAAGCAGCTACGAGGTCTGGCTCGAAGTCACTGTCGATCGCGGCAGATCCTGGCACCTGGCCAGCGATGCCGTCACAATGAAGCTGGTGCCCGAAACAGGGGTCACCGCCATCTCCGTCAACTAATCGGGGACAAGCTACAAGCGCTCACGTCCTGGAAGTGAAGGGCGCCTGGTACGCTGCCTGAGCGCCAGGAATCAAGCTTTTACCCCGACCCCGGATTATTTCCCCGCGCGCCCCTTCTGTGTCTGAAATCCTCCGTCATCCGGTGGCCGGAAACAGGCGGAAAATTAGTATGTTTACTCTAATTTTCGGTGCTTTAATCAAGATTCAATCTGAAGTCATACGGAGGATTGAAGATGTTTGCCTATGCTCTTGTGTACGCAGTTCTGGGTATTCTCCTGGCCGCCATGGTCTATGTCGTCGGCGTACCCTGGTCATTCAGGCGGGCTGGCGGGCGCCGTAAGAAGTCTTAGTTAACATCTCCTGAAGAAACAACGCCGGCAGTCAGGCCGCCCTGACAGGAATCGTGCGCCATACTTCGTTTGTGGATGGCTCATTGTTGCGGTTCCTGGTGAAGCCTGAAGACCATGAAATGCTGCTGCGGCAGGAACTTGCCATTGCTTTCGAGCTCCAGGCCAACGGCCGCCATTTCCTTACGGGCCTGGCTCACCGACATCTTGTGCAGGGGCTTGATTGGCACGGCCGGGTCCTCGGCGCGATATTCGACCAGCACCAGGCGCCCCCCGGGTTTGAGCGCGCCTGCCATGACTCGCCCCATTTCCAGCGGCCAGGAGAACTCGTGGTAGGCATCCACCAGCAGGATCAGGTCAACGGTGTTTTCCGGCAAGCGGGGATCACGTTCGGAACCGAGCAACGGTTCGATATTGCTGACGCCTTCGCTCAGCATCCGCGACCGGATCATCTCGAGCATTTCCGGCTGGATATCGACCGCGATCACCCTTCCCTGGGGTACCCGTTCGGCGATACGGAAGCTGAAGTAGCCGGTACCCGCTCCTATGTCAGCCACGATACTGTCCGGCGCCAACGGCAAGTTCCTGATCAGGCGGTCGGTCCGCTCCTCCCTCTGACGCCCCGGCCGTTCCAGCCAGCCAGCACCCAGGTGCCCCATCACGTGGGAAATCTCCCGGCCCATGTAAAACTTGCCGATGCCATCTCGCGAGGAACGGCCGTATTCGTAACTGTCCAGGGCCATGGCCGGTCCGGCCGACCCGAATACGACC
>CAJIAU010000370.1_pt1 | contig 15946 bp, 13 predicted proteins | sample 9199171 | NCBI WGS metagenome assembly CAJIAU01 (sample SAMEA7708280, study PRJEB35096) | sediment metagenome | biome: marine neritic benthic zone biome [ENVO:01000025]; feature: sediment [ENVO:00002007]; material: shallow marine sediment [ENVO:03000034] sea grass bed [ENVO_01000059] ...
CACGGCGCTGTTCTGCTACCTGGAAGCACGCGCCCGTGATGGCGTTTTCATCCTCCGCATCGAGGACACGGACCTGGAACGTTCCACGCCCGAATCCGTGCAGGCCATCCTGGACGGCATGGAATGGCTGGGCCTGGACTACGACGAAGGCCCGTTTTACCAGACACAGCGGTTTGACCGCTACGCCGAGGTGGTGCAGCAGTTGCTGGGTGAAGACAAGGCCTATCATTGTTACTGCAGCAAAGAACGCATCGAGGGTATCCGCGAAGAACAGATGAAAACCGGCCTGAAGCCGCGTTATGACGGCCACTGCCGTGACGGTGCTGAGCCGGTTGCCGGCGTCAAGCCCGTGGTGCGTTTTAAAAATCCGCTAGATGGCGATGTGGTTTTCGACGACCTGGTGCGCGGCCGGATCGCCATTTCCAACACCGAGCTGGATGACCTGGTCATTGCCCGCCCGGACGGATCCCCGACTTACAATTTCACGGTAGTGGTGGATGACATGGACATGGAAGTGTCCCTGGTGATCCGGGGTGACGACCACATCAACAACACGCCCCGGCAAATCAACATATACCAGGCACTGGGCGTCGAAGGACCGGATTTCGCCCACGTGCCGATGATCCTGGGTGACGACGGAGCCCGTTTGAGCAAGCGCCACGGGGCAGTCGGGGTGCTGCAGTACCGGGAGGACGGTTACTTGCCGCAGGCGCTGCTCAACTACCTGGTGAGGCTGGGCTGGTCACACGGCGACCAGGAGGTGTTCAGCCTGCAGCAGATGATTGACCTGTTCGATATCCGGCAGGTCAACCGCAAGGCTTCGGCTTTCAACACCGACAAGCTGGACTGGCTGAACCAGCATTACATGAAATCCCTGCCGCCGCAGGAAGTGGCCGAACACCTGGCATGGTACTTCGAAAAAGCCGGTATCGATTCGGCAAACGGGCCATCGCTGGCCGACCTGGTCAGCGTCCAGGCCGACCGGGTCAAGACCCTGCGGGAGATGACCGACCAGAGCCGCGTCTTTTACCAGGACTATGATGAATTCGACGCCGGCGCCGCGAAGAAACATCTGCGTCCCGTGGTTGAAGAGCCCCTCAGGGCCATCGGCAACCGCCTCGCCGACCTGGAAATCTGGGAGCCAGAAAGGCTCGACCAGGTGGTCCGGATAACCGCACAGGAACTGGAGGTGGGGATGGGCAAGATTGCACAGCCCCTGCGCGTTGCGCTGACTGGCACGGCAGTCTCCCCGTCGATCGACAAGACCCTGTGGCTTGTGGGGCGTGAACGCAGCCTGGCCCGGATCCGCCGGGCGCTGCAATACGTGATGGCGCGCGCAGCAGCTTCGTAAGGCATACGATGTCCAAAGTAGAACGCCTCTATCACCTGCACAACATCCTCAATCAGCGGCGCACGCCGATATCCCGCCAGGACCTGATGGAGCGGCTGGAGTGTTCACAGGCCACGCTGTACCGGCTGGTGGGCGAGTTACGGGATTTCCTTGGCGCACCGATCGAGCAGGATCCCGACACCCGGGGTTTCTACTACGACCGGAGTTACGAGCAGCCGTTCGATCTGCCGGGCATCTGGATCAGTCCGGGTGAACTGCAGGCCCTGTTGACCGCCCGCCAGGTGTTGTCCAATGTGCAGCCCGGCCTGCTGGAAGGAGAACTGGAGTCCCTGCAGGGGAGGATCACGTCATTGCTGCAGAAAAAGGGTGTCGAACAGGAGAGCGGCGAATCCCGGATTCACATCCAGCACGTGGCGGGCAGGGCGGTGCCCGCCCGCATGTTCCAGGATGTGCTTGGCGCGCTGATTCAGCGCCAGCGCCTGGAAATCGTCTACCACGGCCGGCGCAGGGACGAAGAAAGCGAGCGGGTGATCTCACCCCAGCGCCTGACGCAGTACCGTAATTCCTGGTACCTGGACGCCTGGTGCCACAAGGCCGAAGGTCTGCGCAGTTTCGCGCTGGAGCGCATCCGCAAGCAAAGGCGCGTGGAAGAAGCCGCCAGGGACGTCAGTCAGCGCGATCTGTCGGCCCATTTCGACCAGTCCTACGGCATTTTTTCCGGCCCGGCGGAACACCTCGCCGAGCTGCGTTTTTCGCCGGAGACGGCGCGCTGGATCGCCGAGGAAAACTGGCACCCGGACCAGCAGGGCGCTTTCGAGCCGGATGGCGCCTGGCTGCTGAAACTGCCGTTCAGCAACGCCCGCGAACTGATCATGGACGTATTGCGTTACGGCGCAGACGTCGAGGTACTGGCCCCCGATTTCCTGCGTGAAGCGGTCGCGGCGGAAGCTCATAAAACTTCAAAGCTATACTCCTGAGTGTCAGCCAGAGGCGAACCCGACAAAGCAGTTGAGCGCAGGCTTCGAAGGGTGGTGCGGTTTTGCCGCAGGCAAAGAAGCGCCGCACTGAGGCCGTCGTGCGTGCGGCCGCCTTCCGGCGCATTGCGCCGGGAGCAGGGAAGCAAGACACATTAAATTCTCATGATTTGAGAAGGTGCTGTGTTCTCCTGTATCCGTCACTGGAAGGAGAACCAGCCATGATCCAAAGCTTATTACTGTTCCTTGCACCTGAAACGACTTCGCAGGCTACACATCTCTCGCCACCTGCCGTAGCCCGTCCTGCGAAACTACTCGTCGACCGCCGGAAAAAACTCCGTTTCGGCATCAGTGTGTTGGGGAATGCTTTTGGGTTTGGGGCCATTTTGGTTGCTTGCTGGTTCTCCCTCCAGTTGATGCAGGTATTCATTCCCGCTTAGTCACAATGGCGGGGGCGGAACTGACCTTTTGATTTCAGGACACGCTCGAGACATCCCTGTTCGCTTTTCGGCTGTTCCCGACAGCCGAAAGTCCTGCAATCAAAAGGTCAGTTCTGCCGGCAAAGTGGCAGGGCGGCGGGGATGAAAATCCTTGGGGCAGGGCAAAAGCAGGGATGCTCAGGTCTGCCGATGTTTTCCTCCGGTCCAGCCTCCCTGGGCCAGGACGCGGTCGCCCATGGCAGCGGGGGAGTCTTCCAGGTCGGTAGCCATGGAGTCGTTCCAGCGGTTCAGGAATCCGTAGAGGCAGACAGCGCCCAGGATTTGTACGATTTGCTCTTCGGTCCAGTGCTCTTTCATTCGCTGGACCAACTCGCCGTCGACTGCATTGGGGACAGAGCCGGCGGCCAGGGCGTAATCCAGGGCGACGCGTTCGGCTTCTGAATACAGCGGGCTTTGCTGGTATTCCCAGATCGCGTCGAGCTTTTCCTGGCTGATGCCGTGGATTTTGGCGGCGACCAGTGAGTGGGCCTCGCAGTACTGGCAGCCTGCTGCGCGGCTGGAGAAATGGGCGATCAGTCGCATGAAGCCCAGGTCGACCGCACCATTTGGATCCATCACGGCCTTGGTCAGTTCACCAAACCCCTTCACCATGCCTGGCATTCTCTGCATGGTCAGCAGGCTGTTGGGGACGAAGCCCAGGATGCGCTCGAAGATGGCGAAATCTTCCTGCAGTTCAGGAGTAGTTTCCGCCGGCAGCGGTTCGAGATGGGCCATAATTTTTCCCCGTGAGTCTGAAGCTCAGGCAGCCTCGGCTTCTTCCGAAGTGGCCTTCATCGGGCCGTTCAGAATGGCATGGCGCGTGATGTCGATAATCAACTGAGCCTCTTCGCTCGTCATATCGAAATTGGGTGTGAACCGCAGAGAATTCTCTCCTCCGTGGATAACGTTCAGCCCGTGAAACCGCATGAATTCCTCGATCGAGTTTTCGCCATAAGCCTTGAAGCGGCTGCCATCCAGTTCACAACTGAACAGCAGGCCGGTTCCCTGTACGCCGGTGATCCGTCCATCGAGTTCTTCCTGCAGGGCTTCCAGGCCTTTGACCAGCTCTGCTCCGCGCTCGCGGATATTCTGCCGCAGTTCGGGCGTGATGCCTTCCAGCACCGCGCGCGCCACGTCCAGGGCCTTGGGGTTGGAGGTCATGGTGTTGCCGTATACACCCTTACGGTACAGCGCGGCCGTGCGCTTGTTCATGGCCAGTACCGACAGCGGGTACTGCCCGGCGTTGAGCGCCTTGGAGTAAGTTTCCATGTCCGGTGCTTCCTGGTCTTCGAAACCAGGGTAGTCGACGACGGACAATACGCCCTGGGCGCGCAGGCCTGCCTGGATGGAATCCACCAGCATCAAGGCCCCGTGCTCTTTGGTCAGGCGCCTGGCCTCGGCATAGAATTCAGGCGTGATTGCCAGGCCGGGATTGCCTTCACCCATGACCGGCTCGAAGAAAAACGCTTCGAAAAAGATCTTGTTGGATTCCGCCCAGTCGAACACCTGTTTCAGCTGCTCGATGTCATTGGGCTCCACCGTGATCAGCTTGTCATCGTCACGGAAGCTGGCCATGTGTTTCGAGTAAGTTTTGCGCGTGGAATCTGAAAACTGGGCGGGCCGCTGGGTACGTCCGTGAAAGCTGCCTTTCAGGCTGAGAATGCGGGTTTCCTGGTGTGCGTAACGACCGCCCGGGTCTGTCATTTGCTTGGCATTGATGTCGGACAGCCTGGCGCCCACGGCCACGGATTCCGATCCGCTGTTGACACACAGGAAGCGCTCGAAGGGGCATTCACCGCGGGTATGCCCGATTTCCTCGCGCAGCAGGTCCACCAGGTATTTCTGGCTCAGGTTGGGCGACATGATGTTGGCCATCACGTGGCGCTGGTTCATGTTTTCCAGCACTTTTTCCGGGTTATGCCCAAAGCCCAGCATGCCGTAGCCGCCGGTGTCATAGAGCACCGCACCTTTCATCGAGACGATCCAGGGACCATTTCCTGCCAGCGAAACATAGGGATTGACGGCGTCGTCCGCGTAAAAATTGACGAAGCCATCCTGGATGGCTGCGATCTGGCTCACTTCGTCCATCGCCAGCAGCTCGGGTTCATCTGCCAGTAACTGGCTGAACAGGGCATGCGCTTCCCTGATGGCTACCTCGAGCCGCTCATCACGCTCGGAAAACTGCTTGATGACATCGTCTGAGAGGCCTTTGGTCCGGGCTGCTCCGCCGTGACCACGCATTTCACCCAAGAGTTCGAGAATGGACATGATGACTCCTTAGTATTCAGCAAATCAGACCCGCCTATGACCCCTTTGGCGGCCCTCAAAATCGTGGCGTCAGAATATCACAGGAGATAATAGGTTTAGAACCCCACTCTTTTTATTTTCAGGCGATCCAGGGCCCAATTGACGTGCTCTTTTACAAGGTCCGAGGGGTGCTCGATGCACTGTTCCAGGGCGTCAACAATCGCCTGCGGATCTTGTGCTTCATCGAGGTCGACATTCCCCAGCGCTACGGCAATATTTCTAAGCCAGCCGGTGTATCCGGCGCGGCGGATCGCGCTGCCCTCGGTGCGCTCCAGGAACTCTTCCTCCGTCCACTGGAAAAGCTCCACCAGGGTCACGTCGTCAATCCCGTTTCGCGGCAGGAAGTCGGCTTCCTCGCTGTTCTTCGCAAAGCGGTTCCAGGGGCAGACCAGCTGGCAGTCGTCACAACCGAAAATCCGGTTGCCGACCAGCGGACGCAGTTCCTCCGGCATGGCTTCCTTCGACTCGATGGTGAGATAGGAAATGCACTTTCTCGCGTCCACCTGGTAAGGGCCGATGATAGCGCCGGTGGGGCAGGCCTTGATGCAGCGAACACAGTCGCCGCAGTGGTTTTCCGCCGGCCGGTCGAGCGGCAGCGGCAGGTCGGTGTAGATTTCTCCCAGGAAAAACCAGCTGCCGGCGCCCAGGTTCAGCAGGTTGCTGTGCTTGCCGATCCACCCCAGGCCGGCCTTTTCGGCCAGGGCTTTTTCCAGCACCGGGGCGGAGTCGACGAAAACCCGGTATCCGAAAGGCCCCGTCTCCTGTTCTATCCGCTTCGCCAGTTTCTGCAGGCGGTTTCGCAACACCTTGTGATAATCCCTGCCCAGCGCGTAGCGTGACACCAGCGCTTTTTCCGGGCTGCCCATCAGTTCCTTTGCCGGCTTTGCTTCCTCCGTCATGTAATCCATGCGCACCGAGATGACGCGCACCGTCCCCGGGACCAGTTCGTCCGGCCTGCTGCGCTTCGTGCCGTGGCGTTCCATGTAGTCCATGGTTCCGTGAAAGCCCTTCTTCAGCCACTTCTTCAGGAGTTTTTCATGGCTTTTGAGTTGCGTGTCTGTGATGCCGACTTGCTGGAACCCGAGTTCACGTCCCCAGGACTTGATCCGGGAGGCCAATTGCGTGGTGTCAGGGTGTGTACCGGGTTTGTTCATGACCGCTATAATCAATAGATGGCTGATCAGACCATTAGATTGTACACCGCCAAACAAGTTCGCGGGTTGGATAAATGCGCCATCGAGGGTCATGGCATTCCGGGAATGACCCTGATGGAAAAGGCCGGTAAAAGCACCTTTGACTTGGCCAGGGCTGCTTATCCCTCGGCTGGCAATTACCTGGTGTTATGCGGGGGAGGCAATAACGGTGGTGACGGTTACATCGTCGCCCGGCTGGCCCTGGAAGCTGGGTTGCAAGTGACGGTTTGCGCCCTGAAAGACCCGGGGCAGCTCACGGGTGACGCTTTGACGGCAGCCGGCCGCTGGCAGCAGGCTGGTGGTGTTGCGAGGGTCTGGCCACCGGATGAATCACTGGATTTCGACCTGGTTTTCGACGCCATGCTGGGCACCGGGCTCGACCGTGAGCCGGCCGGAGATTATGGCGATGCGGTGGAGTTCATCAATCGCAGCGGGAGGCCTGTCATTGCCGTTGACATTCCCTCCGGCCTCAATGCCGACACGGGTGTGGCGATGGGTCGTGCCGTGCACGCAAACCAGACGGTAACCTTCATTGGAGAAAAGCGCGGAATGTATACCGCTGATGGTCCGGATTATGTAGGGAACGTCAGTTACTCAGATCTGGATACCCCCATTTCTGTCAGGAATTCACAGCCGGATTTCGGAATTTTGATTCAGGAATCCCTGGTCCGTGATCTGTTGCCGGTTCGAAGCCGTAATTCGCACAAGGGCAGCTTTGGCTGGGTGCTGGCAGTAGGCGGTAACGAGGGCATGAGCGGAGCGGTCAGGCTGGCTGGCGAGGCAGCACTCCGCAGTGGGGCTGGCAAGGTGACCGTAGCCACGCGTTCCGCCCACGCTGCGCTGATCAACACGGGCTGTCCGGAATTGATGGTCAGGGCGGTGGAAGGCCCGGAGCAGCTCGGTGGCCTGCCGGATGAGGTCAGCGTCATCGTCACCGGAACAGGGCTGGGACAAACAGGCTGGTCAGGCCAGATGCTGAGCGCCTGCCTGGGTGCTTCAAGACCGCTGGTCATCGATGCGGACGGACTCAACCTGCTGGCGGGTGAATTTGCCGCTGCAACCCTGCCGCCATCCATTCTCACACCCCATCCGGCGGAAGCAGGCCGCCTGCTGGGCTGCAGCGCCCGAGACATCCAGTCAGACCGGGTAGGGACCGCACGGCAACTGGCGGAGCGCCGCCAGGCCATCGTGGTGCTCAAGGGCTGCGGAACGGTCATTGCCGATCCCTCCGGCAGATATGCGATCTGCCCGTGCGGAAATCCCGGGATGGCCACGGCGGGAAGCGGTGATGTCCTGGCAGGCATCATCGGCGCGATGGTCGCCCAGGGCCTGGATTTATGGGACGCTGCGCTCTGCGGCGTGTTGGCGCACGCGCTCGCGGGCGACCGGGCTGCGATGAGGGCGGGTGAAAGGGGAATGATCGCGACCGACATCACCAGCCAGTTACCTTTCGTACTGAACCCGGAACCATGACTGATATTGCCTGGGCAAGGGATGTCGTCGACGAGCAGGCGGTCGCGGACCTGGCATCGGATTTTGCCGCAGAAGTTTCAGCGCCCCTGGTTATTTATTTGCAGGGAGACCTGGGGGCAGGGAAAACAACCTTCGCCAGGGCCTATATCCATGCCCTGGGCTACAAGGGCTACGTAAAGAGCCCGAGTTACGGCTTGCTGGAAACTTACCTGGCCGGGGGCCAGGATATCCTGCACCTGGACCTGTACCGGATAGAAGATCCGGAGGAACTGGAATACCTGGCGCTGCGGGACTTGTACGGGGACAACACGGTCCTGATGGTCGAATGGCCCGATCGCGGTAAAAATTTTCTCCCGGAGCCCGACCTGGTGCTGGATTTCGGTGAAAAAGACGAAACCAGATTCGTTGTTTGCCGGCCATTTTCCGATCGTGGTGAACAACTTGCAGAAAAGGTTTCAAGTAAAACCTGATAAGTTGTTTCTAGATTGGGTATCTATCCCACGGTTTTATAACGAAAACTCTTGCAATTTCGCGATTTTCAATTCATTATTGTCGCATCGACAACGGAGGTTGATCTTTTCGATGGCGCTTCGCTTAACACTGGCATGGATTCTGGCCCTGGTTGTCATCCCCGTATTCGCTGCGGATGTCGACGGCTTCCGCGTCTGGACCGACCCCGAAAAAACACGTGCCGTCCTCGACCTGGACGCGCGCACTGACTACCAGCTTTTTACCCTGGATAACCCGCCACGGGTCGTCATCGATCTCAAAAAATCAAGCCTGGACGCAAAACTGGACTTCAAAGAAGAGCACGGTGGCGTTATCGATGGCGTGCGTCACGGCAATCCTGACAGCAATACGCTCAGGGTAGTGCTGGACCTGGAAACCAGGAGTGATGTCCGCAGCTTTTTACTGGACCCGACGGGTAATTACGGTTACCGGCTGGTCGTCGACCTGTTCTCGAGAGACCGGGCGGCCAGTAAGCCGGCCAAAACCCAGCTCGCCATGCTGCAATCGACAGACCGGGATGTGGTCATTGCCATCGATGCCGGGCATGGTGGCGAAGATCCGGGTGCGACCGGCAAACACCGCACACGCGAAAAAGACGTTGTTCTGGCCATTGCACGGGAGCTGAAGAAATCCATCGATGCACAGCCCGGCATGAAAGGGGTGCTGATAAGAACCGGCGACTATTACATTCCGTTACGTGATCGATTCGAGAAGGCGCGCAAGCACCGTGCCGACCTGTTCGTATCCATTCACGCCGATGCGTTCAAGAACCGCAAGGTTTCAGGCGGCTCGGTTTTCGTGCTTTCCAGCAAGGGCGCGAGTAGTGAATTTGCGCGCCGCCTGGCGGCCAGCGAGAACAGCTCCGACCTGGTTGGCGGTGTCACCCTGAAAGACAAGGACGACATGCTGGCTTCCGTCCTGCTCGACCTGTCGCAGAGCGCTACCATGGAAGCCAGCAACGCCGTTGCCGACAGCGTGTTCGGGGCCATGCGGTCAGTCGGTAAAACCCACAAGAACCACGTCGAGCACGCCAATTTCATGGTGCTGAAGTCACCGGATGTGCCATCCATCCTGGTGGAAACCGCATTCATCAGTAACCCGAAAGAAGAAAAGCGCCTGAAGGATCCTGCCTGGCAGCGCCGGACAGCCAGGGCGATTACCGACGGCATCCAGGATTATTTCTACATGAGCCCGCCGCCGGGCACTTACCTGGCTTCAAACCGCCGGCCGGTCCGGTATAAGGTCAGCCGCGGCGATACGCTGGGCGAAATTGCCAGTCGTTACCGGGTCAGCCTGTACAGTTTGCGCCGGGTGAACAATCTCAAGTCCGACACAATCCGTGTCGGGGCTGAGCTGGTTATCCCCACCACCTGAAATCTGACTTCAGGGTGCCGAGGCATCTCTCTGTTTTGCCAGCGACGCGTCCAGCATTTCAATCAGCGCCTCGCGGTCGTAGCTGAATTTCTGGTCAGCGTTCTGCTCGACCAGGCGTTCCATGGCCCGGTTGATGGTCCAGTGCGCCTGCTCCTGGTTGGGGACAATCAGGTACCGGGATTTCGGGGAGTCATCGAACAGCGCGTGCATGACGACTTCAGCCACTTCAGCCGGATCTCCTGATTGCTCCTCGAATGCTGCCAGCCAGTTGACGCTCTCGGTCATCTCGGCCTGGAACTGTGATCCCTCCGGGGTTTGATCTCGCTGCTCCATCCGTTTCAAGGCGCTGTCGCCGATCTTGGATTTGTAGGTTCCCGGCTCGACCAGGCTCACCTTTACGTCGAATTTTTTCATCTCGTCTTTCAAAGCGTCCGCGTAAGCCTCCATTGCATGCTTGGTCATGGAGTAGGGGCCCCAGGTCGCTGATGAGAGCGTTCCCGCAATAGAACCAATGATGCTGATGCGCCCCTTCGAGTCGATAATCAGGGGAGCAAAGGCGCGTGTTACCCGGTATACCCCGTAAATATTGACGTTCATCTGGAAATGAAAGTCATCTTCATCGATTTCGATGAGTGGCTTGAGCACCACGACACCGGCATTGTTGACCAGGCCATAAAGCCCCCGTCCTGCCTGTGTGATCGTGTCCACAGCGGCCTCGATTTGCTCCGGCTTGTTAACGTCCAGCCGGATGGCCTGGATGTTCTCGATGCTGTTGAGCTCTTCGATGTCCTTGTCCTTTCGAGCCCCGGCATAGACAAAATAGCCCTGGCCGGCCATTGTTTCCGCCATCACGCGGCCGAGTCCCGAACTCGCACCGGTAACGAGTACGGCTTTCTGTTCGGCGGTTGTGGCGGCCTGGGTCGCGGCCTGGACGTTCAGCGTAGCAAGCACTAAGAAAATAATGGTAATGGGACGAAACATGGTGAATCCTCCGGGTTGAATCGGTGACATGGACGATGATTTCCAGACGAATATACAGGATGTGCGCTCAAATAGACCGCTAACATCGATCAGGGCGACAAGGTTTCGAGATGGCCAAATCCGATCAGGATCTGCCAGCCGAAATAGATTGAAGCGAATCATCTTTGTGCAAGGGTTGACCAGAGCCAGCTTATGTTTTTAATTTAAAGTCATGCCCCGCACATAAAAAAGAACCCCGCCAGAAGCGGGGTTCCTGGAAATGAAGCACAAAATTGAATATTACATGTCGACTTCTGTCGGATCTCCACCCTCGTCTTTCACGGCGCGAACTTCCTGGATGGACATCATGTATTTTCCAATAACCGCGTATGCAGCCCCGCCATCGGCAGGATCGTGTACTGCTCGTCACACCAGACTTCGGCTTCAGCTGCAGAGTTTACAGAGAACCTCGCTATCACGTCGTAATCACCTTGCGGAAGATTCGGAAACACAAAATTGAAATGATGGGCAGCCATCGTGGTCAGTGCCAGCCGGATAGCCTCGTCTTCCACATCACACATGCCCAGGTTGAAAGAACCTGAACCTGTGGCAACATCGTCAACAACTTCCACGTCCACAACGCAACTCTCGATCACGCCAGCCAGCGTTGCTTCAAGTTCCTGGGTACGCTTGCTCAATACAATCCGGCCGGGTTCCCCGCGATAACAAACGCCATTGCATGCGAAAAGTTCCACGCCACCTTCGGCCATGGCCAGCGCCCGGGAGGTGGTTCCCTTTTTACCTTTGGCGACAGTTTCAGTGAACAGCTCGACTTGTGCTGAAATACCCACCAGAAGTTCTTTGGCCTGAGGGACCTTTATGGTCGCCGTAGTGATTGCAGTCACTTCACCCGAATCCAGGTTCAGGTCATCGCAGTAGACGTCGTTCAGAGTTCCTGCGTCAGCACAGGCCTCGGACCTGATCAATTCCGGGTCGTCCGACCAAACTGCAGCAAACTTTGCAGACTGCGCCATTGCGGTGACCGAGAACATGGCAGATACCAAAACGATACAAATTAAGAAACGTTTCATGATTTGCTATACCTCATAGTGATGATGTCCCAATGAAGGAAGGCTTTACCCAAGAGTGCGAGACTCCCCCTACGTATAGACCCCTTACAACTTATGCGGGACAAGAAAAGGCCAGCGCAAGAACCCCGTCCCTGGCTGGCCATCCACATTAAACCTTTCTCTATTTAAGAGCTTAGAGCAACATCTCGCTGATTGGGTGTGTTTATCATTGATCAGATCGGCTGTATGGCCGCCCCAATTATTGAAGGGGGCAACTCGCATGTGCAATTTATGGAGAGAGTGGAAAAACGGTTTGCTGTTGCGTCGACGGAGAACAAAAGAAAAGGGCCGCATGTTGGCGGCCCTTGCCCCTTAATTCTTTGTTGCAGGTGGCGTGTACTACTTTAATAATAGTCCAAACTTTCTGGTTGTCAATTTGATTCCGGCGAGTGAATTATCTGCAGCAATTCGAGCCGATTAACTTCTTCCCGGGCAATTCTCATATAATCAATTCAATCAGGACAGCGCCACAGAAATCTTAGTATGACTCGTGTTTGGCAAGATCTGCTCGTATATCCAATTTTGATTCTGATGGTGATTGCTGCAGGGATATCTGCGGCATTGCCTTCCGGATCGGCGGACCGGCGGGTCGTCAATATTGCCCACAGAGGCGGCATTTCAGACGGCTATCCGGAAAACACGCTGGCCGCATTTCAGCGGGCCATGGTCGTTGGCGCAGATGTCATTGAACTGGATTTGAGAGGCACGAAAGACGGCCGGCTCGTGATTTTGCACGATGAAACCCTGGACCGGACGACAGACGGCACAGGCTTGGTAACAGATTTCACCCTGGAGGAGTTAAAAAAGCTGAATGCCGGTGGCAATGAACAAATACCGACCTATGAAGAAGTACTGCAACTGGTCGCAAATACCGGAACCAAACTGCTGCTGGACATAAAAAACAGTCCCTTGCTGGACAGATGGGAAATCGTTCGCCTGACTGAAAAGTACCAGGCTGAATCGGACGTAATCTTCGGGGTGAGAAATATTGATGGTTTTGCAGCATTTCGCAAACTCAACCCTGAGATTCGTACCCTTGGATTTATTACCACGCCGTTTGAGATTGAAAAATTTGCCGAAGCCGGAGTCGACATTATCCGCCTCTGGTCGTGGTGGCTATTTCTTTATCCCGATTTGATAAAGGAAGCCCGACAGCTGCAAAAGCCGGTATGGGTTACCGCAGGTGGCGCATCCCGACAGGACCTCGAGCGGCTGATTTCGTTGGGTGTTGACGGGATCATTACGGATCATCCCGATATAATGACTGAACTACAATCCGAAATTAAGGTAGCCGCACGTGGCGCCACCGAGCCGCGATGACTGAATTCCCGCATCATAGCCGAAACCGCCGCCGAGGCTATCGTAGTCCTCCTGCAGGTAAACGATTTTTGGCAGCAGGCTTGCTTGCATTCGTTGCAGTCGCGTATGCCGCTCCGGAGGCCAACAGAATTGAAATTGCCTACGAGAAGCCGGAAAATTCAGCACATTCAAATATTTATGAAGACCTGAAGGAAAACAGGGTGCTGGAGAGGCTGCAGGAATTCTTAAGCCCGTTCAAGTTGGTCATGCCGGTGGCGATCGTGATGGAAGGCTGTGACGGAGAGCCGGAGGCCGAATACGGGGACGGCGAGATCCTGATCTGCTACGAGTTTGTCGAGGCACTGATCGAAAACATGCCCGAAGACACTACCCCCGGCGGGGTCGAGCCCGCAGACGTGGTTGTCGGCCCTTTTTTCGACACGGTACTGCATGAATTTTCCCATGCCCTGTTCGACATGTTCTATACCCCGATGTTCGGACGCGAGGAGGACGCTGCGGATCAATTGGCAGCCTATCTTTATCTTCAGCTGGGTGAAGAGGAGGCGCGCCGCCTGATCCTGGGTACCGTATACAACTACCTGGTCGTCGAAACGCAGGATGAAGACTCGGCACAAACGGTGGATGAGTTCATTGAAGACTCGGCAGAAACACACAGCCTCCCCGCACAGAGAGCATACAACCTGATGTGCATGGCCTATGGCGCCAATCCCAGGTTGTTCGGCGACTTCATATCCAGGGGATACTTGCCGGAACACCGGGTCGAATTCTGCGTGGAAGAGTATGAGCAGGTTCAGCAGGCATACCAGGACCTGATCGAGCCTCATGTCGACAGCGATCTTGCAAAACAGGTTTTCGATAAATCCTGGCTGCGGAAGGTGGATCGCCGTCGGTGGAAATAAAGGGCCCGTTGGTTACAATCAGCGGATGACGATCCACTTGCTGCCAGACCACCTGGTCAACCAGATTGCCGCCGGCGAGGTGGTCGACCGGCCGTCAGCAGTCGTCAAGGAGTTGGTGGAGAATAGCCTGGATGCGGGAGCCAGGTCCGTGAAAGTGCAGTTGGAACAAGGGGGGAAACGGGCGATCCACATCACTGATGACGGGCAGGGGATGACCCGGGATGAGCTGGGCATGGCTTTGCAGCGGCATGCGACGAGCAAGATCGCCAGCCTGGATGACCTGGAAAACGTGGCGACGATGGGGTTCAGGGGGGAAGCGCTGCCAAGCATTGCCTCGGTAGCACGTCTTGACCTGTCGGCGCGCCATGGCAGCGAGGATCACGGCTGGTCAATAAAGGTACGGCGCGGAGATCTGTCCGGGCCGGAGCCGGATGCAATCCAGGTGGGTACCCGGGTCAGCGTGGAGGACCTTTTCTACAATGTTCCGGCCCGGCGCAAGTTTCTTCGGGCCGATCGTACCGAATTCAACCATGTCGACCAGTTATTGCGCCGCTTTGCGCTGGCGCGTTTCGATGTGGGCTTTGAGTTGGAGCACAATGGTAAGACCATCAGCGCCCTGCCTCCGGCCGGCGATGAAGAGGCGCGAAAAAGACGCCTGCAGCGGGTCATGGGGAAAGATTTCCTCGATCACATTATTCCCATCGACCAGCAGCGCGGCGGGATTTCATTGCAGGGCTGGGTGGCCGAGCCGCGTTACAACCGTGCCCAGGCGGACCGGCAGTTCTTCTTCGTCAACGGCAGGGCGGTGCGTGACCGGGTAATCGCCCATGCCGTGCGCTCCGCGTTCAAGGACGTGCTCTACCACGGCCGTCACCCGGCATTCGTCCTGTACCTGGAACTTCCACCCGAAGCGGTGGACGTAAACGTACATCCGCAAAAACACGAGGTGAGGTTCAGGGACGCGCGGACGGTTCACGATTTCCTGTTTTCGTCGCTGCACCGTGCGCTGGCCGATGCCGGCGCGGGTTCCCTGCGGCCCGGCGCCGGGCTGGAGCAGGGCGTTCAGCCGGGGCCGTCGGCCTCGGTCTTTGGCGTTGGCGTAAGCGGAAGTTCTGCCGGCTGGGCGGCGCAGCCACCAGGCCAGGCAGGCATGTCGCTGCCTGTCGGTGAACAGATCAGCGCCTACGCGACAGCACTGGGCGCGCAGGCGCCGGCCGACGATTGGGATCGGGGCGAAATTCCACCGCTCGGGTTTGCCATGGCCCAGTTGCACGGCGTGTACATCCTGTCGCAGAACGACAAGGGCCTGGTGTTGACGGACATGCACGCGGCCCATGAGCGCATCACTTACGAGCAGCTGAAAATCCGCTACAGCGGGGATGGCATAAAGGGTCAGCGCCTGCTGGTGCCGGTGGATGTGCAACTCAGCGAGACCGAGGCGGAACTGACTGCCGAACGGCAGGAGGAACTGGCCAGCCTGGGCCTGGTAGTGGATCGGTCGGGCCCGGAAAGCGTCGTCGTGCGGGAGGTTCCGGCCTTGCTCGTCCGTTCGGATCCGGCCCAGTTACTCCGGGATGTGTTGTCCGACCTGGGCGGGTTGGGCCACAGTGACCGGATCGAGGCGGAAACCAATGAAATTCTTTCTACCATGGCCTGCCATGGATCCGTGCGCGCCAACCGGGTACTGACCCTGCCCGAAATGGACGCCCTGTTGCGCGACATGGAGCGTACGGAACGGTCCGGCCACTGCAATCACGGCCGGCCGACCTGGATCCAACTGGACATGGCCACGCTGGACCGCCTGTTCCTGCGCGGCCGCTGATGCCGGACAACGCTTCCAAACCACCTGCCATCTTCCTGATGGGACCGACGGCGTCCGGTAAAACGTCGCTCGCAATCGAAATGCGGCAGCGTTACCCCGTGGATATCATCAGCGTGGATTCCGCCCTGGTTTACCGGGGGATGGACATCGGCAC
>CAJIAU010000112.1_pt1 | contig 15726 bp, 12 predicted proteins | sample 9199171 | NCBI WGS metagenome assembly CAJIAU01 (sample SAMEA7708280, study PRJEB35096) | sediment metagenome | biome: marine neritic benthic zone biome [ENVO:01000025]; feature: sediment [ENVO:00002007]; material: shallow marine sediment [ENVO:03000034] sea grass bed [ENVO_01000059] ...
GGTGCCTCTTCCGGCTCAGCTACCTCAGGGGCGGCCATAAAAGCCCTCGTTTCGCGGAATTCCTGCACCCAGCGCACGAGGTCGTCGGTCTCGATAAAAGTGGAGCCGGCATCCAGGTTGAAAAGAAAACCCTGGCCGGCAGGCTGAATGCTGAATCGTCCTGTTGCGTTGCTTGATCCAATCCAGGCTTCGATATCAGAAGCCAGGTACTCGTTTTTCCTGAATGTCAGGTCCGTGCTCAAGGAGTAATCTTCCAGTGGTGATGGCAGCGTGGAAAAGTTGATTTCTTCATCGTTTGAATATCGCCCCGAAAGTTGTATTTCAGACCGGAGACCGTTTTCTGTTTCAGGGTAGACGATCAGGTCGAGCATGGTGATGTCACTCCGGCTGCCGACGATTAATCGCAAGGGGAGAGGAGTATTTTCGTCGAATGCAACTCTCAGGTTCGGCGTTGTCAACCAGGCATTGAGCGGAAAACCATTGAGTGTACCCTGGGTTTCCCAGATCGTGTCCTTGCCCGGAAGAGCATGTACTTTGAGCTCGGAAAGGCTCATATCGAACGGCCGGTTCCTGGGGCCAGCCTCGAAAGACCATTGCAGAGATCTCAGAACCGAATCGATTTTCATGTTCTGGACCAGTTCCCTTGGTGTGGCTCCGTGCGAATCAAAGCGGATATCTGCCTGGTCAACGTGGGCGTCAACCTTATTCGACAAGTCGATGGTCTTCATCAGGTGACCGATGTCCAGGTTTTTCAGGGACACGTGGTAATCGAAAAGAGTGGATGGCTCACGCATGTCCACATCGAGCAGCCCCTCCATTTTCACGCCCTCGAAATCCAGCTGCATACGACCGCCTTTCAGTTGTCGGTCTTCAAGATGGGCATCCAGCCCGATACCGTTGACTTCATAGGAAGTGCCCTCGAGCCGGTCGACAGATAGCTTCACGTCGATGCTGGGAACCTGATGCCAGTGCTCCAGGAGTTCGGCGTCATCCAGAAATTCTGACCAGTCCTGGATGGAACCGGAATCCTCCTCCTGGCTTTCAGAAAACAGCATGCCCAGGTCCTCGAGGTCCAGCAATTTCGATTGCAGATTGGCTTTCAATGGCCGTCCGCTGCCAACGCCACTCCAGTCAAGCTCGCCGCTTACATCCGAATTGCCGAGCCGGGCTGCCAGCGAGAGGTCAAGGATCAGGCCTGTTTCATTGGTAGCTGTTTGCCCGGTCAATTCAAGCTCGACCGTGCGGGTCCGGGCTTCAAGGGCAATCGGCCAAAGCTCATCGGCCAGAACTTGTTCTACCGAACCGAAATCGGCTGACAGGGTCAGAGGCTCTCCCAGTAATTCACTTTCGAAAGAAATTCGACCGGCCTTCTGCCAGTTGACAGCAATATCGATATCACTGAATTCCAGCGGTGGTTGATCGTCTGCTTCTGACAGTACCAGCGAACCGACCTGCAGGCTGGTTTCAATTCTTCGCAGATGTTTCCGCGGAACAACACCACAACTCACCGTCTTTAGTTGGCCGTTCTCAAGCCAGCCTTCCAGTTTGATGTCTCTGTGTGCCAGATCCGCGAGTGCCGTCAGGTCTATTTCCGGCACCCACACCGAGGTCTCCAGTCTGGCACACGTTTCCGATGTGTCCAGGGTAGCCTGTGCGGAAACATCGATGCCGGAAACCGATGCCGTGGCATTCCTGATGGTCAGAAACCCGCTGTCCAGGCTGGCGGAAACCGCCAGATCCTTTACCGGAAATTCGGTATGTTGGACCTGGCCTACATGTAACTCCGCCTGGCCATCAAATTGCCTCAATTGGTCAAACAAGGGTTGCAAGTCCAGCGAAGTACCCGGGTCGGAATCCGTCAATCCCCTTTTCATGCCAGGCAGGTTGGCCGGTTCGATCAGGGGAACATGCGCCGTGATTTCGAACCAGGGCCGAATTGACCAGTCACGCGCCAGTGCAGTCAGCGTGAAAGAAAAGTCATCCAGCGATCCCTCCAGGCCTTCCAGTTCGATCATTGATTCATCCAACTCGATTGCGGATTGCAGGGAGAGCTGTCCCAGCCCGGGTAATTCCTGGCCAAGGTGCAAAAGAAGAGACGACAAGTCCGCGGACTGCATGTCGAGTTGCCCGGCGATGCGCGGTGAATCCCACGGCAAGAGCAAGGCGCCATTGAAATCCAGACCGGAACCGGGCAGGTCTGTGCTGACCTTGAGAGGGTATTCCTTTGTTGCTTGCAACAGCGTATCCAGGCTGGCGCTGCTCAGCCTCACTGTCCAGTCTTCACCCCGGATTCGCCCCACCAGGGCCATGCTCATGTCTTCGTTCAGCGGGGCAGCGGCTTCCAGGCTCAGCTGTTCAGGCAGCCATTCGCCAAAGTCGTCCAACCCCGGGTTGATCACGATGTCCCGAGCGGTTGCGCTCTGCAGATCGATGTCTCCGCGCCATACACTTGGCATGCGTGTCTGGATGGCAAGGTCCCTGATGGAGGCAGACAGGGGATTGGACTCATCCGGCCAGCGGACCATCACTTCGCGGGCTGTCAGTTTCGGCTGCCAGCCCAGTTGCAGCCTTAACGGGCCTTCGACAAGCAACTCGGCACCGGTGTGTTCCCGCACGGTTTCAGTAATCGTGGACTTCAGGAAGAACAGGTTAAGCGGTAAAAGCCCGAGCCCGAAACAGGCCAGCAGAATCACCAGCGAAATCGCTGTGCCCAGCAGGATTTTTCTGACGTTCCAGGTCATTCGGGGTCCTGGAGCTCTCGATCAGGGTGAAGGTTCCGACGAAATGCTCTGCCCGACTGACACCGGGTAGCCCAATGCTACCCAGCCCTGGATGCCCTCCCAAAGCACGGCGGTGTTTTTGAATCCCCGTTCCCGCAGCTTGAGGTTCACCGATTCGGCGGAGGCCCGGGGACACTCGCAGTAAATCACGATCCAGGTGCCATCCGTGGGCAGATCTTCCGCGACGCCATCAAAATTTCCGGAATAATACGGAATAGGTACAGACCCCTCTATATTGGCCATTTGCCACATCGAGGGTACGCGCGTGTCGAGGAGCACGAGACGCCTTTTTTCCTCGAGCGCCCGGTTCAGGTCCTCGGACATGACATAGGTGCCGTCTTTTAGTTCGAACTCCGGCGGAGGGGCGTCGGGGTTGAGAATGTATTCCTCGACAGGGGGCGGAGACCGCAGGACGGGCTTTTCAACAGCCCAGCCGCTGGACCGGGACCGCAGGAAAGCAGTGACGCCATTGATTTCGTCGACCGTGAGCGTGTCCGAAAATGACGGCATCTGGGTTCCGTCACGGCCGTTTTCGATAGCGTATTTCAAAAAACTATCGGTAGTGAGTGCGAGCATGGCTGGATTGCCGATGGCCGGGCCGATGTCTCCTTCGCCATTGTCACCGTGGCAAACCGCGCAGTGAATTTCATAGACCTCCCTGCCCAGCTCGACATCCCCACTGATTGGCTCCAGTGGCAAGTCGATGAAATCAACGTCGACCTGTTCCTTCAGCCAGCGAATCAGGCGGTACAGATCAGTGCGGTTCAATGGTCCGCCAATCTCGTCGAAATAGCCCCCCATCGGGGTGCCCCTTCTTCCATAGGCCACCGCGTAGAGAATGTGTGTCGGATAGCCCGAACGCATTAACGATTCAGAGCGCAGGGAAGGCGCGTCGTCGTTGGCGTAGCCTTCGCGATCAGCACCATGGCAGAGGGAGCAATACTGCTGGTAATCAGCTGCGGCCGCCGCTTTCTCTTCTTCGCCCATCGGCGGCATTTCCATGGCCAGGGCGGGATAGCAGAGCAGCAAAGTGGCCATGATAGCGGCTGACTGGAATAACTTTTTCCTCATGATCTGCCTCTGCTGTCTCAAAATCTAACTATGCCAGAAAATACTTCCTCATGTGTTTGAGGGCTTTTTCCGATTCAGCCGGTTTCGGCGATGCGGGTCAGTGCATCGTCAAGATACTCGACCGTCCGGTCGATATTGTGCAGCTTGTCCAGGCCAAACAGGCCCAGCCTGAATGACCTGAAATCCTCCGGCTCATCACACATCAGCGGCACTCCCGCTGCGATCTGAAGACCCTGCTGCAGAAACTTGCTGCCGTTCTGAATACCCGGGTCATCGGTATAACTTACCACTACACCCGGTGCCTGGAAGCCCGCTGCGGCCACGCTCCTGATACCCTTGCTTTCGAGCAATTCGCGCACGCGGCGTCCCAGCTCTATCTGTTCCTCGCGTACTTTTTCAAAACCGTATTCCCCGGTTTCCTTCATCGTATCGCGAAAGGTCCGGAGTGCGTCCGTGGGCATGGTGGCATGGTAAGCATGGCCACCATTTTCATAGGCCTGCATGATTTCAAGCCATTTGCGCAGATCACAGGCGAAACTCGTGCTGGTGGTTTGCCCGATACGCTCAAGCGCCCTTTCACTCAGCATCACCAGGGCGCTGCACGGCGAAGCACTCCACCCTTTCTGCGGTGCGCTGATCAGCACATCCACTCCATTGGCCCTCATGTCCACCCAGAGTTCGCCGGACGCGATGCAGTCGAGCACAAACAGACCGCCAACTGCGTGGGTGGCGTCGGCGACCGCCCGGATGTAATCATCAGGTAACAGCATGCCAGCCGAGGTTTCGACGTGAGGTGCAAAAACGACGCCGGGCTGCCCGGCCTGAATGGCGGCAGCCACTTCGTCGATGGGCGCCGGGCTGAAGGGTGATTGAGGGTCGTTATCCGGCTTTCGCGCTTTCATCACTGCGGTGTCAGAAGCAATAGAGCCCATGTCCAGGATCTGTGACCAGCGAAAACTGAAGAACCCATTCCTGATCACCAGGCATTTACTGCCCGTGGCGAACTGCCGCGCGACCGCCTCCATGCCATAAGTTCCGCCACCCGGCACCACCAATACGGCATCGGCGTTGTATACAGATTTGAGCGTGCTCGATATGTCGTTCATCACCTCCTGGAAGGCGGTTGACATGTGGTTAAGAGAACGGTCGGTGAAGACGACGGAATATTCCAGCAGGCCTTCGGGATCTACATTGGGTAACAAGCCGGGCATGTTCAGATTCTCATTTGAAACCGGATCAGTGAGAATAGCATTCACGGCGCTGGAATGGTGCCGATAAAACAGCTTCAATTGACCGATGGCAGCAGGGTCAGGAAATCAGTGATGAAAGCGAAATTCTGGCATGAGCGGTGGGATAAAGGTGAGATCGGTTTTCACCAGCCCGGGTTCAATTCATACATGCAGCGTTTTACTGGCCGGCTGGGTGTCAGTCCCGGGGCCAACATACTGGTGCCCCTTTGCGGCAAAAGCCTGGACATGCTGTGGCTGGCTGACCAGGGCTACCGGGTCACCGGAATTGAGTTGAGTGAGCGCGCAGCGAAAGATTTTTTTGCCGAGAATCACCTGGCCTGCGAACGAATGAATGCAGCCGGTGTGACAATCTTTCGTGGAGAGATGGTTGATTTATGGTCTACCGACATTTTTTCGGTGACCATAACGGATTTACCCGGGATCGATGCGGTTTACGATCGGGCTGCGCTGATCGCGTTGCCGCCGGAAATGCGGCCGGCCTACGCAGAGCACCTCGCCGGATTGGTTCGGGACGGTACACCTGTTTTACTGATTACGCTCGAGTACCCGCAGCAGGAGATGGACGGTCCGCCATTTTCCGTGACGGGCGAAGAAGTGCGGGCGCTGTTTTCCAGGGATTTTGAAATTGAGCTTCTGCTGCAGGAAGAACGACTTTCAAAAGAACCGCGATTCCGGAAAAAAGGACTGACCCGGATGGAAGAGCACGTTTACATGTTGCGGAAGAAAGGCGCCTGAATCAGTAATTTTTCAGTGACCTCGCCCGTGTCAGGCTGACCAGCCTGGCCAGGCCGCCTTCCAGATCACGCCAGGGTGACAGGATTTCAAGGTGCGCCACCGCGGCGGTCGGCATCAGTTTGTAATCCGGCTGAGGCGGGATGTCATCGATCACCAGGTTTTCAAGAAGGTCTTCCAGCCCCGGATTGTGACCGGCGATCATCACGCGTTGAGCTTCTGGCGGGGTTTCGTTAAGCACGTTGAGCAATTCACCGGAAAAGGAATGGTAGATGCGCGGGTCCAGGTGGATATCCTCTGCCGGTATGCCCATTTGCTCACAGACCAGGATGACCGTCTGTTTCGCCCTTTCTGCCGGTGAACTGACCACGTAATCGGGAATCAATCCCTGTTCATTCAACCAGCGTCCCACGCGCGGAGCAGCCTTGCGGCCCCTCTTCGCCAGAGGTCTTTCAAAATCCGTACGTGCACCGGTATCCCAGTCAGACTTGGCGTGGCGCAGTATCAATAATTCCCTGGACATATGGAAGATCATAAACCGATCGTGAGGAAATTCCATGATGTTTCTGATCTTGTATGGTACCAATGTACCATGGTAATATTGATTTACTTCAACGGGAGATCGCTTTATGGAAAAGAAACTGATTGAAAGGACCCAGACAGGTGTCCGCATTGAGAAATCGTTACTCAAGGTCCTGAAAGGGCTGGCGGAGTACTGTGAGTTGTCGCTGGGAGACTTGCTTGAAGGGATTGTACTGCACAGCTTTGAAGGCAAAGCTCCTTTTTCCGACGCAACTTGCCAGGCCATCGACAACCTCAAACAGGTTTACGGTTGCGAGCTGACAGCGGCTGACAGCCATCAATTGGCGGAGATAAATCAATGAGTGGATCCCGAGGCGTTTGATCATCCCGCGCACGTTTACATCGCGTGGCAGTTGCTGGAAGAGAATTCGCTCTCCCGGGCGGCTTTCGCAGCCAGCAATCCTGATCTTCTGGATCCGGCGACAACATTGCTGGAGCAATACTATTCCAGGGATCGATTGTGGTCCGATCTGGCCATTTAAGGGAATTCTTACGTTGTTAAAACGTCTTTTTAGCTGATTGCGTATATATTGTCAGTTAATGAAGACCTGGAAACATGATCACCGGGGCGCGGGGCTTTTTTTTGCCCTGGCGATTGCTGTTCACGTTGTTTTGATCATGGTTCCCTCCACAAAAGAGATCGGCGTCCCTGTTGACGAGCACCGAAGCGTGGAAGTCCGCCTGGTTTCTCCGGCGAGAGTAATCCAGGAAATCCCGCGAGTAAGGCAGTCACCGGATTGGCGGGAACCGGAGGTTCCGGCGCTGGAGGAACTGCCAGACCTGCCCGAGATGGTGGCCCCTCTGGTACAGGAAGTCGTGCAACAAGCACCGGCACCCAGCAGCAAACGCGTTCTCTCCAGCCAGTTCGACTACGAACGTTCGATTCAGCAACCGCTGTTCGGTCCGGCGGAACAGAAAGCGGATGAACCCGATTTCTATTTTCGCCAGAGGCCTACGCTCGAAACCGTACTGAACCAGCCGTCGCTGCAATTGCCTTTCGAAGATACCCGAATCTACCTGGTGGACCACTATGAAGATGGGGTTATGGGCAGAATGGAAAAATTCTGGGACACGGTTTCGGTGCCCTTCGGGTTTACCACCAAAAACAACACCCGTGTGCAATGCGTTTGGGTGTTGGTTATTGCCGGTTGTGGGTGGGGACACAAGACACTTTTTCACCAGCCTGCCAGATATCGTGAGCGTCCAAAGGCTGCGACCGTGGAAAACAGTTGAAAGGTCAGATCAACTGAAAATTCGTTCCAGTACAGGTAATGTTCTGCCGCAAGCACAAGGTCTTCCCACTTCTGCCAGGTTGCCGGTATCGTAACGGATCAGCGGGGTCTGAAAATTCTGTATCGGCGTCACCACAATCCGTCCGGTCTGGCCGGCAGTGCACGGCTTGCCCTGTTCGTCGAGGACTTCAACAAAGGCAAACTCCGAATTTATGTGCAATCCCTGGTGCAATGGGCATTGTTGCGCAATCAGACCGATTTCTTCAATGAAATACTCATGAATTATGGGAACGCCCCAGGCTTTCACGGCCAATTCTCGCAATTGAGGGTCAAGTGACTGGCCTCGGCAGCGTATGTTTACAAGATTCTCCGGTTTTATTCCGTGCAATACGGCATGTTCCAGCAGAATTTTCAGGCTATCCGGTTCCGTCTGAAGAGAACCGGGATTGATGCGCACCAACTCCTCCAGCTGTTTCCCGGGTGGACTGCCGGCCGGGACAACATGAAGTTGGCCGGACCACGGCAAAATGGACCAACGGCTGTTGGGCGCGGATTTCTGCCTGGAAGAGCTTCTGTCAATACGAAGACATGCAGTGGAGACATCTGAAGCATTCCAATCCAGGCTGCGTAAGGCCAACGCATCGTTCCATGAGTCAAACAATCCTGTGAACATCATTTTGACCGGTGGCCCTTTCGGTTTGGGGATTCTGGCCATTCGTGGCTTGCCGTGATTTGGAAGCCTTTTCCTGATGATGGTTTTCTGGCTGTTTTTCTGTAATTCCGAACGACTCATGACAGGGATTAAAGCCAGGTGCTCTGCGTACAGTCCACCGACCGACAATTTGTCCAGAAATTTGAGGGCTGGGGCCAGGTACGCTGAATTTTTACCCGCAAAGCGCAGCAGATTCTCAAGCTGACGTAACTGGTAGAATTGAAATCTCTCCGGTTCCATCCACTGGGTGAACAGGAGTTGCGCATGCAGGGCATATGTACTGCTTTTGTCACGACCGGGAATTTCCGGCCAGAGCGTGGTGTTGGCTGGTTGGGATGCCGGGCTCACTTCAGCTATCTATTCTTGCTTCAGGAAGATCGGATTTGAATTCCTCGAATTTGCCGTTTGCGGCGCGTGGAATGTCGCTGACCTCGATGAGGTTGACCTTGAAAGGATAATGGAATTTTTTTTGAATGACAGATTGCACTTCGTTCTTTTCGGCATCCGTAAAAGGACGATCCGCAACGACTTTGAGATCAATTTCCTCAAACGACCTTTGATGTGCCTGGAATTGGCGGAGGTGGCTGAAAGGCTTGAGGTGAGACTGGATCTCGGGAAAAAATCGTTCCCCGTTTTTCAGCACGCAAAGGTTTCGGTGGCGGCCCAGAATGCGAGTCAATACAGGAAGGCTGCGACCACATGAACAGTTTTTCCCAACTTCCGCATAGTCACCAATTTCGTAGCGGATCAATGGCGATGCAAAATTCTGCAGGGTGGTAATCACTACTTTTCCAACAGTCCCGGGTCTGCACTGTTTGCCGTTCTCATCGAGAACTTCAACCCTGACATTCTCCACCTGGACATGCAATTGTTCATTGTCCGGGCATTGATGGGCGATGATGCCGATCTCGGTTGCTGAATAGCTGTCGATGATCGGGACATTCCATACTTCACGCAGGGTTTGACGGATTTTGGGCGAAAGAGCTTCTCCGAAAGACTGCGCGTGCGACAGCTTAACCGGCAATATCCCCGTTTCCCGGCTGCGCTCGGCTAATAACATCAGGGTGTAAGGATGAGAAAACACAACAGCCGGTTCTTCCGCGATGAACTGCTCGAACAGCTCACTTATCGGGAGATTGATATCAATGCGTTTGCTTGGGCCCGACCAGGGTATTACTGACCATGATGCTTTTTTGGGCTCGGTCCCCGGCTCGAAGGCAGTGCGGACACTTACATATTTCTGGGTGATGTCCAGTTTGTGCCAATAGTACGCGCGCAGTGTATGCGCGCTACTTATGATCTTTCTCAGGCCGGTTGAGGCGACCTCAATGGGTTTACCGGTTGATCCCGAGGTGCGCTGCAGGTAAACGCGGCCGTGTTCGGCCGGAGGACGGGTAGATTGCAACTGGGTCCCCGCGGTTTGGATTTCAGACCGGGTGAGGATGGGCAGGCTGGAAAAAAACGATTCGCCCATCTCACCGTCAGGTATTTGATTAATTCCGTCCAATCGGTGGCGATAAAAAGGAATGGTTTCATGTGCATGTCGCAGCACGCGTTCAATTTGGCGCAGTTGTAAGCGTTTTTGATTCTCTGCAGGCATCCGCTCGATAAACTGCATTTGTGAAAAAATAGCCATGGCTTGTGCGGGCGATAACTTGGGCAGAATGGGCCAGTTTTGCGTGAGCGGGCCTATCTGGTAAGACTGCCTGCTTGCTCTGTTGCGTGCAATAGCTGACTTGTTCTGGGATTTGAAAACTGTTTTTGAGCCGCGTTTTGTCATCTTCCCGATCCTATTCAATCAGTAGTTTTTGCACAAACGCGCCGAAAATCAGTACCGGGCAAACCCATTTCACATAGGCAGGCCAGATCTTCCAGAAAAGGCTGTTTTCCATGTCCGGCTGGCCTTTTCGCAGTTCGCCCAGCACCTGGTTCCGGTTCCAGATCCAGCCCAGGAAAATGCAGAACATCATACCCAGAACCGGTTGGGTGTACTTGGTGGTCAGCGCCAGTATGAAATCGAACAGCACATCCATCCTGACTACTATGGCCAGGGCCAGCAGGCTGATGAGTCCCCCGATCAGCCAGGCAGCGCGCCGGCGAGACCAGGCCTTGACTTCCGTTACCAAAGACACGGCAGGTTCCAGCATTGCGATTGAAGAAGTGATTGCAGCGATGGTCATCAGGCTGAAAAATGCGATCGCAACCAATGGCCCAACGACGGCTCCCATCGAATCGAATAGTACCGGCAATACTCTGAAAAACATGTCCGGCCCGGACAGCAGCACACCGTTTGCGTCAAAAATATCCGCGCCGAAGAGTTGTGCCACGTAGACCGCCGGGATGATCAGCAGGCCTGCCAGGAAAGCGATTCCGACGTCCACCAGGGTGACGATAGCGCCCATCTGCGGCAGGTTTGCATCGTCGCTGAGGTAAGAACCGTAAATCAGCATGCCACCGACGCCGAGGGACATGGAGAAGAAAGCCTGTCCCATTGCGTTGAGCACCAATCCCGGGGATAACTGTGAAAAATCGGGGAGCAGATAGACACGCAAACCTTCTGCGGAACCTTTCTGCAACACGACGTAAATGATCAAAGCGAGGAGAATCACGATCAATGAGGGCATCAGCCGCAACGACCACCGCTCGATCCCCTTGCTGATACCCTGGGTGACTATGATTGTCGTCGCGACCATGAAAATTAGTGTAAACACCATATCCCTGGCCATCCCTGAGCCGGTCAACCAGTTCCCGGCTGCAGACAGGCCGAACAGATCAGTGACTGCCCCGATGAGGTAAGCCATCATCCAGCCGGCCACGATGGAGTAAAACCCAAGAATCAGGCTGACCGTGACGACGCCGCCAAAGCCGGTCAGATTGGCCAGCCAGCGGCTGTACTTTCCCCGGGACAGTTTTCGCAGGGCGGTGACCGCGTTGGACCTTGCATACCGACCGATCACCAACTCTGCCATTAATGCCGGATAAGCCAGGCAAAAAGCCAGGACCAGGTAGACCAGCACGAAGGCGGCACCGCCATTTGCGGCTGTAATGGTTGGAAAGCCCCAGATGTTGCCGAGGCCGACAGCGGATCCTGCAGCGGCGAAGACAAAGCCGGTTTTTGTTGCGAACTGTTCCCTGGACGCCATTCAGGCCACTGTGTTGAGCATTTTCATGAAGGGCCTAGCCTATCAAAAACAGGTCGCGGAATTTGCCAAACCTCACGATGAGCGGCTCCAGCGCAGGAACTCGATGCAGAAAAGGGAGGCATACAGCAGAATTTTCCCAGCTTGCCAGGCGCTACCAGCCCTCGAAGAATCCGCCGTCAGCGAAATCCCAGATCAGGTAGACATAAGCGCGCCAGTCGTAACGCCAGGTGTCGTTGACCGGCAATTCAACACCGGCGTTGATCGCGACGTGGCCGCGCTTGCTCAGGCCGAACCTGGCCTGGGGAAGCAGTGAAAACTGCACCGCGTCCTTCCGGTATGGACCCGAGTCACGGTGGAAAGGCACCTCAGCAATGACTTCCAGCGCCGGGAAAACAGAACGGGGCCATTGTGTGTGCACCCAGTGCACGATACCGGCGAATTCAGCCACATTGTTATCTGAGTCATCCAGGTTAAGCTTGACCCTGGCGCTGGTCTGCAGTGTCCATTCGTCGCCCAGCACTTTTCCGAAGGCCAGGTATGGCAGCAGCTCCCAGTCTGCCTCGCTGACCATTGGAACACCCAGGTTCCCGCCCAGAGTGGCAATGAAACCATTCTTGCGGTCATGCTTGAGCACGTATTTGAAACCAGGTTCGAAGTGGCCGAAGCTGGACTCGCCACCCGAGGTGGCATGGTTCACTTCCAGAACGCCCTGCCAGCGTTCACCAATACGAAATTCATATTCCAGCGTGTTTTTCCAGACGTTGTCTCCCTCCAACCCGGAATAGCGCTGTTTCCAGACCCATTCGTCCTCGGGAAACGCTTTCTTCGTTCGGATCGGCAGGAACAGGTTGAGGGACCCGTCCGGATAATCATGTTCGCCACCGAGGGTCTTGATGAATTCCAGGACGGAATCGATGTCGTCTTCCGACAGGCTCTCGCCGAATGCGGGCATCTTGTCGGAGAATCCCAGCGCCGGGCCGCCGTAAGTCACGACGGTTTTCCAGTCAGACAGGGGTTCTCGGCTGTTGAACAGGGCGTCGGCAAAATTGGCAGGCACCACGCCCAGACTTTTAACCAGGGCTGAGTCCGGGTCCGGACCTCCATCCGGCCCGTGGCAGGCGGCACAATTGGTTCGGAAAATGTCAGCGCCACGCGCCAGTTCGTCACCGCGGCTATTTGCGTTGGCGGATGATTGTATCGCTACCGCAAGCACCAGCATCAGTAAACTGGCCGAAAGTCGAAAACCGCGTGATATTAGTCTCATGATTTCTCCTTGCCGGAACCCAATGCTCGGACTCGCTGAACTCATCATAGGAATTCGCTGTGAGGCCCGAACTGATCCGGCTCAAGAGAATGAGCCGTGAATCTTAACGTCGGCTTAAAACGCCGGCAATCACCCGCCAGCGTCAGGGCAGGGATTCAAATGGGGATGGCGAGTGACGGAAACAGGCCTACAGATCAAGCGCCATTTCAACCCGGCTGTCGAGATCTTCTGCCGGGGTCACCAGTGAGGCCAGAATCGTAACCGCCACCGAAGCGGTCATGACAAAGACATACCAGGGCACTCCACCCGGCCACTCGAAACCTGACAGACCGTATCTTTTCAGCAGCTCAACCGTTACGCCCCCAAGGGTGGCCAGTAATGCGGTAAGCATTCCCATCATGACCCCCTTGCTGCTGGCGCCTCTCCAGAGAAAGCCAATGATGAATATCGGAAAGGTGGCTGCGGTCAGCGTGCCAAAGCCATAGGTTCCGAGAATGGCCACCATATCGCCACTTGCGGCGGCAAAACCAATCGCCAGTATCCCCATCACAGACATGGCGATGCGAGAGACATTCATTTGTCGCGCAGGTTTCAGGGTCAGGCCGAGTGCACCGGGCAGGTCGCGGGATACGATGTTGCCCGCGAGTGACAGGAACAGGCTTGAAGTGGACAGTGCCGCGGCCAGCACGGCCGGGTAGACAAACAGCTGGGCGATGACGCCCAGATAGTCCGCTACCTTGAACACGGCCTTGTCGGGGTCGGTGATCGTCACCGTACCTTCGGCCACCAGGTAAATCGCGCAGTAGCCGACGGCCATGACCATCAAGCCAGCGATCATGTTGGTGCAGGTCGCGTAAATCGACAGCCTGGGCATGTCGCGTGGGTCACGCAGCATCATCATGCGGGTCAGGACCTGGGGCTGGCACATGATACCCAGGGTGGGCAGCATCACCCAGGCAAAGGAGTAGACACCCGGCAGGCTTCCCCACGCGGTCATGGCCTCGGGATTCAGGCCCGCTGATGCGCCCTGCGGACCCGAAATAGCAGCGAGCACAGGCCCGAAACCGCCGGTCACGGCAAAGAATGAAAGGATGAAAATGAAACCTGCAACAACGATCACCAGCCCCTGGAACGCCTGGGTCAGGATGCCGCCAATTTCTCCGCTGAGTACCGTGTAGGTAATCAGAATGGTAAAAATCACAATGCTGATGACCAGTTGGTTCCAATCGAAAAGGTTCTCGAACAGCTTGGCGCAGGCGGCGACCTGGGCCGAGAGGTACATCGCGCAACCAATAAACAGCATGACGGATAACATCAGCTTGATCCCGCGATGGTGATTGAAACGAAGGTCTGACAGGTCACCGAGGCTGGCGACAGTGCCGATTTCGGCCATTCCCCGCACCTTCTTGCCAATCACCAGGTATCCGAATACAAACGCCGGAGCGGCGAACATGAAAAGCAGGATCGTGTTTCCGGTGCTGTAGACCAGCCCCGGCACGCCCACAATCGCGAAGGCGCTGCCGACGGCAGCCATGGTGGCGAGGCCCACAGTGAGCGGGCCGAAAATTCTTGCGCCACCGAAAAAGTCTTCAGGTGAAGTGATTTTCTTCCTGGCCCAGACACCGATGGCGAAGGAAACCACCAGCACCAGGAATGATGAGCCAAGGATCAGGAATTTGATCGACTCGCTCACGTTGAACCTTTTTCGCCACTGGTGTCTTCATGTTCATGAACATGGCGCACGAAGCGGTCCCACCGTTCCTGCGAAAGCCAGCGGTCCTTGACCGCCTCGAAGCCAAAGCCCATCAGCAAGGTCGGTATGATCCAGAAAAATGCGATGATCGCGGCGAAGGAAGGGTGAAAGCCAAGAATGGTGAAATCCGGCTGGCTACCCGCAAAAAGCTCCGCGAAGTGGTTGCCAAGCCAGAATGCCAGTGCCCAGGTGACAACCCATACCAGGGTCGGGAACACAACCAGGTGCAGGTCAAAACGCCCCTTGTGTGATGAGCCGAGCACCCCGTAAACCAGCAGCAGGGGCAGCAAAGTATAAAGTGCAATGAGCCAGTATCCGGTCGCGGCCAGGCCGACCATCGCCAGCCACAGCAAGCCGCTGACCACGACGAGCAGGGTTTCCGGCAAGCGGTTCACAAGAGAAAAACGTCGACCCGGTCCGCAGGCTCAGTGTTCATCTGAGCCTGCGGACCGGGATTCGACGGAAGAAGATCAATATCTGTAGTCCACTGAGAACGTGTAAGTCCTCGGATTGCCGTAGTAAGCGGTCTGGATATTACCCACGCTGCGGAACTCCTGGCCCTCAATCCGGTACTCTTTATCGCCCCAGTTCTTGACGCCGGCGGTCAGCGTCCAGCGGCCGCTCTCGCTGACCCAACTGGCGAAGGCATCCAGCACCCAGTAGTCATCCTCGGTTAATGGGAGGGTATTTTCAACACTCAGCCACATTGAGTCGCGGTAGTTGGCGGATGCGCTCAGGCTGAACTGTGAGCCGTTCGAAATATCGAAGGTGTACATACCGAAGAACCGGGCGGTCCACTTGGGTGAGAATGCCGGTTCGTCTTCCACGCCATCAGCACCACTGAAGCCACCTGCACCGTAATCAGCGTCCAGGTAACCGATTTGGGTAGACAGCTGTAAGGGGTCGATCGGCACCCAGGTCAATTCAACTTCGGCGCCTTTGATGTCCAGTTCGGCCGCGTTCAGCACCGGAAAGCGGAAACTGGCGGGGTCGTCCGGGTCAATGGTGGAGACGCGGGCCTGGAAGTCATCGTACTGGCTGTAAAACAGTGCGTAGTTGGCCCTCAGGCGGCCGTCTGCAACCACGGTTTTAGCCCCGATCTCGTAGCTCCACACCGTTTCCGGATCGAAGGTACTGACATCAGCTTCACTGTTGGCGCGGCCGTTGAACCCGCCGCTCTTGAAGCCCTTGGCGATTCGGCCGTAAA